>Ga0193752_1002709_pt1 | contig 12930 bp, 10 predicted proteins | sample H1c1metaG_FD_144924 | JGI IMG/M metagenome (GOLD analysis project Ga0193752, IMG submission 144924) | Soil microbial communities from a riparian zone of the East river system, Colorado, United States - H1c1 | ecosystem: Environmental > Terrestrial > Soil > Riparian zone | place: USA: East River... | reverse complement strand
AAATTCGATAAAAGAATTTCTGACTTAGAATTTTGCATTTATAGGAACTCATGTTTCTGTAATCAGAATGCAATTTTCAAAAGTCTGTCAGCCTGCCTGTCCCGATTGTTTCGGGAAGTTGTCGAAGGCGGCTTAATTAAACGATACTGAAATGAATATAGCGCTGGACATGATGGGTGGCGATTTTGCCCCGCTGGAAGCTGTGAAAGGAGCTGCTGAGTTTATCAGCACTGCAACCGTTGATATTCATCTTACTTTAATTGGTGATGAAGAGCAGATCAATGAACATCTTGCCAATCATCCCATCCCTGCCGGTAAATACACTATTGTTCATGCCGCCGAAGTGATCGGTATGCACGAACATCCCACCAAAGCACTTAAGGAAAAACAAAATTCATCCATAGCCATAGGTTTTAAATTACTGGCTACAGGCAAAGTTGATGCATTCATCAGCGCAGGTAATACCGGTGCCATGATGGTAGGCGCCCTTTTCAGCATAAAAGCCATAGAAGGCGTACTGCGGCCGACCATTGGCGGTTACATGCCACGTGAAGATGGCACACTTGGGTTGTTGGTTGATGTAGGCCTCAACGCAGATAGCAAACCGGAAAACCTGAACCAGTTTGCTGTGCTGGGCTCTTTGTTTGCCAAACACATTTTAAATTTTGAGAACCCCAAAGTAGGACTTATAAACCTGGGCGAAGAAGAAGGCAAGGGCAATATTCTTACGCAGGCAACCTATCCCCTGCTTAAAGAAAACAACCAGATAAATTTCATTGGCAATATTGAAGGCCGCGATATTTTATTGACCAAGGCCGATGTGCTGGTATGCAATGGCTATACCGGTAACGTGGTTCTAAAACTGGCCGAAAGCTTTTACGATATTGCAAAGCGCCGCAATATCAACGACGAACACCTTGACCGTTTTAATTTTGAACAGTACGGCGGCGTACCCGTGCTGGGCGTAAGCAAGCCGGTCATCATTGGCCACGGCATCTCCCATGCCATGGCATTTAAAAATATGATACGCATTGCACACCGTATGTTAGAGACCGATCTTTTAGGAAAAATGAAGGATAGTTTTAAATGCCATGATAAGAACCCAGATTTATTTTTGAATGATAAAAATACAGGCACGTAATAAAGTGTTATGGACAATCGGGGCTGCAACAACTGCCCTCTTCCTGCTTGTCACATCATCACTGCATGCACAGTTTTTTCCAGTTGATAAAGTGCGACATGATCTTGTAGCTTTATTACAAAGGCCTTCTGTTGCTCCCGATCCTTCCTTTCAGTCTTTTACCACAGATTCAGTACTGGTAGAAAAAGGTTCCTTCTATTCCGAAGCAACAGAGAAAGTTCCTGTGTTGATCTATAAACCTGTGGGCAGCGATGCAAAAAAATTACCTGTTGTTATCTGCCTTCATGGAACAGGCGGCAGTAAAGAAGGAATGAAAAATTTACTCTACCGTTTTTCAAAAGCCGGCTTCATGGCTGTAGCCATCGATGGAAGGTATCATGGCGAAAGAGTAAAAATAGTAGCAGGTAAAAATAATTATGAGGAAGCTATTATCAATGCATGGCAAAATAAAGATAGTACCCGGCAGCAGCATCCTTTTTTCTTTGATACCGTTTATGACCTCTGGAAACTGGTAGATTATTTAGGTACAAGATATGATGTGGATACCAGCCGCATTGGCATGATGGGTATTTCCAAAGGTGGTATTGAAACCTGGATGGCAGCATCTGTTGATACAAGAATTAAAGTAGCTGTGCCTGTTATTGCGGTGCAGAGTTTCAACTGGTCATTGCAGAATGACCGCTGGCAGGGCCGTGCAAAAACGATATGGCCCGCCCATGTACAAGCTGCAAAAGACCTGGGCGATACCGGTGTTACCAAACAAAATGTAGCAATGTTCTGGAATAAATTGCTGCCGGGCATAACCGGCGAATTTGATTGCCCTTCCATGATCCGGCTTTTTGCACCAAGGCCATTATTGATACTGAATACAGAAAATGACCCCAACTGTCCTTTACCCGGTGCACAAATTGCTTTTGATGCTGCAACAAATATTTACCAGTCTGAAAATGCCATTGATAAATTGAAAATAGATATTGAACCCAAGGAACCGCACCGGTACACTCCCCGGCATGCAGATATGATGATTGAATGGTTTAAAAGATGGCTTTGAAGAAACTTTCGTCCCTGCGGGGTTTTCACAGTTTGCGCTTACCAATGTTGGCGTAACTCACAACAAAAGCAATCCACTCCTACAACAGCATAAACCTAAAATCCCGAACGCCGTCGTTGTGCGTCCCCGCCAACGACCGAAGCCTGGCAAATAAATAGTGCAACCCAACAAGATCAGTAACCACAGGAGCCCGGAAAAAGTTTACACAATTAAAATCTACATTTGTCAAAAAAAGATGCTGAAACGTATCCTGATCGGTTATATTTTTTTACTGTGTGCCCAGCCGACGATGGCACAGTTTGATACTGCGGCTGTAAAGCGAAACATTGTAAACCAATCGGATAGTATGTTCATCGCTTTTAATAATAGCGACTGGAAGAATTTTACTGATTATATGCACCCTGAAATTATTAAGAAGGCAAATGGTAAGGAGGCATTCATACAACTTTTGGATAGCGAAATAAAGCAACTCAAGGGTTTAACTTTTACTGGTTACAAACACACAGGAAATATACAGATCGTTGCTGCGGGTAAGACCCTGCAATGCGTGGTTATCTATGGTTTAGAAATGATGATAGACAGTACTGTTGTAAGTGGTGCAAGCACCAGCATTGGCGAAAGCACAGATAATGGCATCACCTGGAAATTCATACGAAACAACAGTACTTCACTGGAGCAGTTGTATGCACAGTTTCCCTGGATAAGTACATCCTTAAAAATTTCAAAGGAACAACAGGCCTTTAATGTTTCACTACCCGATTTTTTAAAAACTTACCAACCCGTTTATTTTAAATAAGTGCCAAACACCTATGGCGTAAGTCGCAAAACAACCACCGTAAAAAAAAAGAATTAGGTATACGGATCTCTCAACCGCCGAAGGCCAAAAAAGCGACATTGATCAGAAAAAAAACCGTACTTTAACTGAAGCAGCATACTGAGTTCTCGATAACCTGCTCTGCTTAACCCTGGAAATCTTAATTACAATAATGGCACAACAAAGAAAAAGTGGAATTGACATGTTGCTAAAAATAGCATGTCTTCTCATTTTTGTGATGGCACTTATTTCGCTCAATGTTGTGGGGCAGACTACAGTAGATACGCAACGAACCATCCGGGTTGTGATGGACAATGACTATGCTCCCTATGTATTTCAAACGGATAAAGGTAAGTTGCAGGGTATCCTGGTAGATCAATGGCGTGAGTGGGAAAAAAAGACGGGCATCAGGGCCGATATCCATGGCATGAACTGGAATGATGCATTGCAACAGATAGGTACAGGCAAGTCCGATGTGATCGACTGCATTGTTAAAACACCCGGGCGACTGGGCTATTTTGATTTTACTCCTTCATACACCACAGTTAAAACCTCTATCTTTTTTCACAAAGATATTTCGGGCATCACAGATCTTGCATCGCTGAAAGGGTTTCCGGTGGGTGCTAAGACGGGGGATCAGAATATTGATGATCTCAGGGCGAACGGGGTTACAACCATACTCACATTTCCAAATTATGAGGCGATCATCAAAGCAGCAAAAGAACATAAGATCAATGTTTTTCTGGTGGATGATCTTTCAGCACTTTATCTTTTGCACAAAATGGGCATCGGGTCTGAATTCCGGCACACGGCACCGGTCTCGCAGGACGAAGTGAGGCGTGCCGTGCGCAAAGGGGATACGGCTATCTTACGCATAGTGTCTGATGGCTTTGCGGCTATTGAAAAAGCTAAATTGAAGCAAATAGATGAAAAATGGTTTGGGCTCAGTATCAATACACAAGAGCGTTACCTGGAGTATGTTGTTTACATTCTTGCTGTGGCATTCCTGCTGATTATAGGCCTGATTGTGTGGAACCGGACGCTTAGAAAAAAGATACTCCGAAGTACCGCCAAATTGAGAAAAAGCGAATATAATATCCGGCTTATAATCAATACCATTCCCATTATGGCCTGGACCTTCCGGTCCGACGGGGTCGTTGATTTTGCCAATCAGCGTTGGCTGGACTATGCAGGCGAAGGGGCAATTGAACATCCGAACCGTATCGTTCATCCCGAGCACCTTCAGGGTATAATGGAAAGGTGGCTCTTGAACCGGGTAACAGGAAAAGCTTTTGAGGATGAAATGCGCCTGTGCAGGTCTGATGGCCAATATCGCTGGTTCCTGGTACGTACTGCGCCACTACGTGATGAACAGGGAAACCTCGTGAGGTGGTATGGAGTTGCAATTGATATTGAAGATAGTAAGCGGGCGAAAGAAACACTGAACAAATCCTATGAAGAGATAAGGCGGTTGACCAGGCACCTTCAAAAGGTTCGTGAAGAAGAACGAACATCTATTGCACGAGAAATTCATGATGAATTGGGACAACAGCTTACCGGCATAAAAATGGATGTGGCCTGGATCGATAAAAAAACACCCCCGGAAGAAACTGACATAAAAAGCAAACTGAAAAATATTATAAGCTTGCTGGATGGAAGCAATCGATCCGTAAGAAAAATACTAAATGAATTAAGGACGGGGATCCTGGATGATGATGGTTTGCTGGAAGCCCTGGAGTTTCAGAGCCGGCAATTCACTGAAAGAACAGGCATTCCTGTTGAATTTACAACTACGGAAACAGCCATTAAATTACCTGAAGAAATTGCTACCTGTATCTTCAGGGTTTACCAGGAATCGCTTACCAATATTATACGTTATGCGGAGGCGAATAAAGTCTTAACTTCATTAAAACTAGCTGATAATTTAATAATAGTAACTATCCGGGATGATGGAAAAGGATTTAATACTTTGGCTGTAGAGAACGACACATCATTTGGCATTTTGGGTATGAAGGAAAGAATTGCTGCTGTACACGGAACATTTGAATTGGTTTCTGCAGCGGGTAAGGGCACATCAATTATCATCAGTATTCCTTATAAAACTCAATAAAAAATCATCACAATAAAATGAAGCGAATACTTTTAGCCGATGATCATAGTTTTATTCGCCTGGGGCTTATCCAGATACTTAAAGATGATTGCCCGGCTGTAGAGATCAAAGAAGTAGGCGATGGAGAAGCCCTAATTAATGAAGCAATGCTGCATGATTGGGACCTGGTTATTTCTGATCTTGATATGCCCGGCAAAAACGGGTTGGAAGCATTGAAACAAATTAAACTGGTAAAGCCTCACTTGCCGGTATTGATCCTCAGTATTTATGCCGAAGAGTTATATGCTGTCAGGTTGCTAAAAGCCGGCGCATCCGGGTACATGAATAAGAACGCTGCCCCTTATGAGTTAATTAAGGCCGTACAGCAAATTTCTTTAGGCAGAAAATACATTACCCCGGAGATAGAAGAAAAATTATTTTTACATGGCGATATGGACAAGAACCTTCATGAACTACTTAGTAATAAGGAAATGGAGATCTTTAAGCTGCTCGCCCTGGGCAAAACGATCAGCCAGATATCAGAAATGTATTCATTGGCTTTAACTACAGTAAGCACACACCGGAGCAGGATCATGGAAAAACTTCATTTGTCTACCAATTCTGAATTAACCCGGTATGCCATTGCACATCACGTAATTTCTGATATATAATACTCCCTTGCAATTAAAATTTACCCCATGCGGCATTATGTATATGCTTTCTGTTTTTTAATCGCTTTGCAATCCTGCGATAACCTTTCTCCCGGCACAGAAAAACAAATTAAAAAAGAAGGAAAGAAAATTATTAAACAGGTTAAGGCGACGATTGATCATATTGACCTGGCCCACGACTATATTGGCTTTGAAGCAAAGCCCGACAGTGGTGAGATACGCATGTACTGGAAAGATGATAAAGGAAATATACTGGGCAGCATCGGCAATCTTAAACAATATACCGAACAAAATGGCAGCACGCTTTTGTATGCATGCAATGGCGGCATGTATATGCAGAACCAGGCCCCGCTGGGTTATTATATTGAAGGCGGAAAAACATTACAGAAAATAAATACCAAAACCGGCAACGGTAATTTTTATTTAAAGCCGAAAGGTGTTTTTTATATGGATAATAAAAATACGCCCGCCATACAAAGTATTGAAACTGCTGCTGACAGGGCTTTGCTGCAAACAAAAAAGATAGCATACTTAACACAAAGCGGCCCCATGCTGGTACGCAATAATATCATCAATACCCTTTTTACAAAAAACAGCAACAATATAAATGTGCGGAACGGCGTGGGCATTTTACCCAATGGCAATGCCTATTTTGCCATGAGCACATACCCTGTAAGTTTTTATGATTTTGCCAAACACTTTAAAGACAAAGGCTGCAGCGAAGCTTTGTACTTTGATGGTTTTGTAAGCCGTAGTTATTGCCCACAGCAAAACTATATACAGCTGGATGGAAATTTTGGGGTGATGGTTGCAATAGTAAAAAGGAATATTGCAAAATAACAGTAGCTTTATTAAACCTAATTTTTAAATATTACTTATCATGCTAAAGCTTGCAGAATCTTCCGGAACAGTAATTTATGAGAATGAAAATAAATTGTACATAGCCAGGAAACCTGCGCAATGGACAAGCACTTTTCTTTTTGTAAGTGGCCTGCTTGCTTTTATTTTATTTTCAAATGGTATACTGCAGTTATTCGTTTTTAATACACAGTTTCATAATTCACAAACTATAGGAATTATCGGTATTGGTCTTGGTATCTTATTCGCACTTATTTTTTGGCGGATCCTGGCATATAGAAAAAAAATAAACGCCTTACCATTGAATGAAATGAAATGGACCTGTATCATTGACCTAAGTGGTAACAACCTGCTTGACGGGCAGGAAAATATACTTGCCCCGCTCGAACAGGTACAACTGTCAAGGAAAATGCAGTTTACATCCAGTTCGCCCGAGCTGGTATTAATATGGGATAAACATATACTGAGTCTTGTAGAAGGAAACCCTTTTTCAGGAGGTATTGCTACTGTTGAAAAAGCCTTAATATCTAAAGGAATAAAAAGAAACTAAGCAGTTAGCTCTTTGCTGCGATCTCATGAATGACCGTTGGTATTTTCTCAAATTCGTGGTATTTGTCAAAAAAGAAATCGGCTCCCAGTTTTTTACATTGCTGTAATACATATTCATCCTGGTCGATAAACATAATGATCACAACAGTTTTTGGTGCGTATTCTTTTATTTCTTTTAATAACTGGCAGGATATGTTATCGGGTAAATTCATATCCATCACGATCACATCAGGCTTATTTTGTTTAAAAAGCTGCAATGCTTCTTCATAAGAAAATGCCTTATCTGTTCCCAGAATGAAAATGATCTCTGAAATTAATTCTTCCAGCCGCTGTACAATGAGTTCGGATCTATCTGCAATTAATACACGCATGATAATATTTGAAGTGCAAAGAACCTGAAATGTTAGCGGGTAGCGAATAGCAGTAGCACTTTACTTAGGTAGTGATTATTCTATAAGTGTATAGGATGATATAAACATGGTCTATATATCGCTGATTATATGATTAGCCAGGGCATAGCGTGTCAGCTCCGAATTGGTGGCCAGGCCAAGTTTATCCATGATGCGGCTGCGGTGTGTGCTAACTGTGGTAAGTGCTATAGACAAAGAATCTGCGATCTGTGAAACTGTTTTTCCAAGCGCCAGTTGTTTAAATATTTCAAACTCACGGTTGCTCAGCATTTCGTGTGGTTTCTTTTCTGTCTCCGGGTTCATCAGCAACTTTTCAGCAATTTCGGGAGTGATGTATTTTTTGCCCAGGCTTATGCGTTGGATAGCTTTGATCAGTTCGTAAGGTGCTGCATTTTTATTAAGATAACCGGCCGCACCGGCTTTTAATACCCTCACAGCATAAAGGTCTTCGGTAAATATGCTGAGTATCAAAACCGGCAGATCGGGTTTGATGAGTTTGATCTGTTCCAGTGCCTCCAGGCCACTTCGCCCCGGCATATCCAGGTCGGATATCACCAGGTCCCAGTCGCCTTTCATTACTTCCTTAATAAGTGATTCTCCGTCACATACTTCTTTTATTTCTACAGCAGGGTATTCGTCTCTCAGTATCTGGGTTAAACCCATACGTATAAGGCTGTGATCATCTGCTAAAAGTATCTTTTGCATAGTACCGGGGTTTAAGTTAGTTTTTTTCAGGGATAGTAACCGGTAGCTTTACCATGATACTTGTCCCCTCTTTGGCAGAGGAATTCAGTTCAAACACACCACCCAATGAGATCACTCTTTCCTTCATGCCAAGTATTCCAAAGGATCTGTGTGTTTGTACCAATGCAGGATCAAAACCCTTTCCATTATCTTTTATACCCACAATAATAACGCCATCATTAATGGTTAAGGAAGAAACTACACTGGTAGCATTTGCATACCGGGTGATATTGGTCAATGCCTCCTGGTAAATCCTGAAAATGCATGTTACTACAGATTCTGAAGACTGGATTTTTTTTTCGGTGGTCGTAAACTTGAACGGTATACCTGTATTGGCTGTAAACTGGGTTCCCAACCAATCGATCGCTTCCAGCAAACCATAATCATCCAGTATACCGGGCCTTAATTCGCTCAGTATGCTCCTGATAGCTTTGTTGCTGCTATCAAGCATGTCAATTATATTTTTCAATTTGCCTTTGAATAAGGTTTCTTTCTCCGGCATTTTTCTATCCAGCCAGGCCACATCCATTTTTATTGCTGTTAACTGCTGTCCCAGTTCATCATGAATTTCACGGCCAATCCTTTTGCGTTCTTCTTCACGTATATTTTGCAGGTGTGCTGTCAGCATGCGCAGTTGGTCAGTTGTTTTCCTTATTTTTTCCTGTGCCGTAACCCGGTCGGTAAAATCAATACCTACACCCATCAGGCAGGGCTTTCCCTGGTATTCAACAGCCTTACCGGTAAAATAATAAGGTATCTTTTCTTTTGTTTTTAAAAGCAATCCCGCCTGCACATTTTCTTCACCAACAACAAATGTGTTATTTATTTTTTGTGCAAGTAGTGCTTTTTCAGATTCATCAAAAAAGTCCAGCGGGTTCATTTGCTTTATTTCATCGCCTGTATACCCGGTAACCTTCTCAAAATTTGTATTCCATCTTAAGAATTTCCCTTCCCTGGTATAGAGATAAAAAATACCCGGCAAACTATTGATTATGGAATCGGAAAGATTTCTCTCTTTAATGATCTCATCATGTGTTTTTAAGCGTTCGGTAATATCATTATAAAAGATGGTAAGCCCGTCATTTGAAGGATAGACTTTTACAGAGAACCAGCGTTGCATTGGCTCATAATAACTTTCTATCTCCATTACTTTTCCCGTGGCTTTGGCTTCGTGATATTTATCCCAGAAAACAGTCCCTTTCATTTCAGGATGTATATCCCAAATTACTTTTCCCAGCGTCACTTCCCTTCCTAAGGGATGTGTGGCCAATGCAGCATCATTTATAAAAGTATAGCGCCATTCATTATCAACCGATACCATCCCGTCGTTGATACGGTTAAGAAGCGTTTCCTTATCCTTATACATTTTAGCTATTTCTGCTTCTGCTTTTTTCCGCATTTCCTCTTTCTCAAAATTTTCCAGTGCAAAATCAATATCTCCTGTTGCTTCTTCCAGTAAGGCAATTTCTTCTTCGTTAAAAAAGTTTTTTGTATCGGCATACAATGTAAAAACTCCTACCAGTTTACCGGTTCGTTTTATCGGTAAACAAATTAAAGACAGGTAGCCCCGTTTCAATGCTTCACTTTTCCATAGTAACATGGCCGGATCATTTTCAATATCATTGCAGGTAAAATATTTGCCTTCCACGAGGGACGTGACTATTGACTGGCTGGCTTCAGGCACATCAGCCAGAAAGATGGTTTTTATAACGGAGAGATAACCATTTTCTTCCCCTGCATGCACTACCGGAACCATTGACTGTGCTTGTTCATCGATCTTGCCTATCCATACCATCCTGAATTTGCCCACTTCTACAGCAATAGCACAGGCTTCTTTAAACAATGTTGTTTCATCCTTTGTTCTCACGATCAGCTGATTAACCTGGCTGATGAAATAATACAAGCGCTTCATCTTATGAAGTTTTTCTTCAGCTTCTTTTTTCCCGGTTATATCACCCTGTATATCCGGATCGTGCAGCATATTGGTTACTGTACCTTCCAGCCAGAGCCAGTGCCCTTCCTTATGCCTGAACCTTGATGTAAGTGAAATTGTTTTTCCCGGATTTGCAATGGCTTCCGCCAGGGTGTTTTGTACCCGTTGTATATCTTCGGGATGTATATAATCAGGTGCCTGAATTTTGGCAAATTCTGCATGGGTCCACCCGGTGATCCTGGCCGCAGATGAACTTCGGTAAAAGCTGCTTAAATTTTCATCAACAAGTGCTATGATAGCATCGTTGTTTTCAACCAACGCCTTAAACTTTTTTGCACTCAACAATATCTCCTGTCCTGTATCCGAATCCAAAGCGTCAGTCTGGCTGGTATTCTTTTTCATGCAGGTAATTGTATAGGAATTTACAAAAAATAATTATAATATATAAATAAAATATTACGGGATAACAGAAAAGACCTGTAAACGGCTAAATACCATCGGTTAGTTGATGAATATCTTTTTTCTCAACAAGGCCAGATCCTGCTATATCCAAGGTTTTGTCACAATCTTTAAGCCAATCCTGTGGTAATCATTTTTTGCCATTTATCCTTTTTCAGTTTCCTATACGAAAAGATTAGTACATTTTTACGCAGCCATTAATTAAAGTATACCAAATCATTAGCCATGAAAAGAATTACACTATTACTAACAGCCGTGCTGTTAACCTTATTGGTTAACGCACAGAACAAAACGGGAAAGATATCGGGTACCGTTTTAAGTCCCGATAAAAAACCGGTAGAATCTGCCACCGTACAATTATTAAAAGCACAAGGCAATGCCCTGGTAAGATCAGCGATCACTGATAAAGCCGGTAATTACGTTTTTGAAAAAATTGCCGATGGCAATTACATCATCAGCATTACAGCAACCGGCTTTGCAAAAAAACAAACTACACCCGTTACCATCAGTGCAACTGAATCAACAGTGAATGTACCTGCAACAGAGCTTGCAGTACAATCAAAATCGCTGGAAGGTGTAACTGTTAGTGCAGCCAAACCTTTTATTGAGCAAAAACTTGACCGCACCATTGTGAATGTGGAAGCCTCTCCTACCAATGCAGGTGCTACTGCTTTGGAAGTGTTGGAAAAATCGCCGGGTGTAAGTGTGGATAATGACGGCAACATCAGCCTGAAAGGAAAGCAGGGCGTTATTATAATGATGGATGGAAAACCAACATACCTCTCGCCTGCTGACCTTGCCAACGTATTACGCAACCTGCCTGCATCTGCGCTTGACCAGATCGAGATCATGACCAACCCATCTGCCAAGTATGATGCATCGGGCAATTCGGGTGTTATCAATATTAAAACAAAGAAGGGCAAAGTAAAAGGTTCGAACGGAAGCGTTAGCCTGGGAAATACATCCGGGCTTTTCCGTTACAATGGTAAAGAAGAACTGACATGGAAACCTACTCTTTCGGTAAACTACAATTACAAAAAGAACAAGGTTAACTTCTTTGGCAATTTTGTTTATAACTATCGTGAAGGCAGGAGTGCAATGGATATTACCAGCCGCTATTACGAAGATGGTAAACAATTAGACAGCATCAGTAAAGTGAATACCTATTTCCGTTTCCGTAACAATAACTATACGTTGAAACTGGGTTTGGATTATTCTCCCAACAAAAAAACAACCTATGGCATTGTGCTCAACGGGTTCTTATTTGCGGGCAGGCCAACACCACAAACCAATACTACATTTACCACACTTGATGGTGATGTATTTAGCAGGCTGAATTCAAAAACAGAAAATAAACTGAGCTGGAACAACTTTAGCACGAACCTGAACTTCAGGCATAATTTTGATTCAGTAACCGAGATCACGCTGGATATTGACTATTCTCATTACAAAAATGTATCTGACCAAATGCTGCGTACCGGTTTTTTTGATGGTAATAATAACCAAACCGCCGACTCTATGTTCTTAAAAGGACATCTTCCCGCCGCGATCAATATCTATTCGCTTAAATCAGATTTTAACCACACTTACAAAAGTGGCGTAAAGCTGGAAGCAGGTATCAAATCGAGTTACGTAAAGTCTGACAACCTGGTTGATTACCTCCGCAAGATGGGCGGCAACTGGATGCCGGATGCCCGTAACAATCATTTTATTTACACAGAAAATATCAATGCTGCTTACCTGAATGCAAACAAGAGTTTTAAAAAATGGGATGTGCAGGCGGGCCTGAGAATGGAGAATACCAATACGAAGGGTGTACAAACAACCAATAACTCGATTGTAAAACGCAGCTATGTAAGTTTGTTCCCTTCGGTATTTGTGAGTTATAACATGAATAAGAAAAATATTTTTACGGTTTCGGCAAGCAGGCGTTTACAGCGGCCTAATTACCAGGACCTGAACCCGTTCACTTTCTTCCTGGATTCGTTATCGTACCGCCAGGGTAATCCGTACTTAACGCCACAGTTCTCTTATAATTATGAATTGAAGCATACCTACAATAACAAACTAAGTACTACTTTAAATTATACAGTTACCACGGATGTGATATCGCAGATCATTAAAAGAGTGCGTGGTACCAATAATGAACTGGTAGGTTTCTTAACCATTGATAATATTGCTAAGTTCAGCAACATGGGCTTAGCAGTAAGC
>Ga0193752_1002708_pt1 | contig 12931 bp, 10 predicted proteins | sample H1c1metaG_FD_144924 | JGI IMG/M metagenome (GOLD analysis project Ga0193752, IMG submission 144924) | Soil microbial communities from a riparian zone of the East river system, Colorado, United States - H1c1 | ecosystem: Environmental > Terrestrial > Soil > Riparian zone | place: USA: East River... | reverse complement strand
ATAATCACCCGGTGCAAGGAAATCGCCGTTTTGTCCCCATTGGCGGTTAAAGACGGGGCCAGCAACGGCCTGTCTCCAGTACCAGAAGCTTGGATCGCCAGATGCCGCGCCACCGCGGTAAACCGCGAGGTCAGCCTTGCCATCGCCGTCATAGTCGCCTACGACCGTCGGATCATCTCCAGTCTGTCCAAACGTCTCCGAACGAACGGTGCTCGTCAGGCTCTGGAAAACGTAGAAGGCAGCCGTAAACGGTGCGCCCGGACGCCAAACAGCAACGTCAGTTTTGTTGTCGCCGTCATAATCTTCAGGAACGAAGAAATCCTGTGCGGTACCCCACGGAATAAAAATCTGTGCGGCCCCACCATTCTGCTGTCCGAACCATGTGATCTGGCCGGTCGGTCCGCCGCCCGTATTACGAACGACAACGAAATCAGTTATGCCGTCACCATTGAAATCGACCGGGGCGTCTGTCGGAGGAGGGCCAGCCGCTGTCAACGTAAGGCTAGCAGCACTTACCGCTCCCGTATCAGCGGAGCATCCGTCACGGAATGACAACGTCCATGTTCCATTCGCAGCTGTGCTCGCGAACGCCGTGTTTATACTCGTTACCGGAGGTGTCGTTGCTGAAGGGCCAGGACCTACCGATCTATAGTCGCCCGGCGTGGTCGGAGTTGCAGTTACCGTCCACCAATTCGTTCCGGTTGCCGTATCGGTAAAGTTGTAAGGTCCCGTCAGGTCAGAGGCGGAACCAAAAGAAGTTGGGCTGGTCGCATTCGTCCTGCTGAACAGCAGGTGACTCGGCGTTCCGCCCGGACCTTTCAAAGTTACTTCAATGTCACCGCGGAACGAGTGCACCGGTGCGCCTACAGTGAAACTAACTGCTGCCGTAGCAACGTTACCGGGCAGGCCCGATACCGTGAAGGTTACATCCCTTGCACCTCCGTAAGAGGGCAAAGGTGATAATGCCGTACCATCCGGGATCGCTCCCAAAGTACCCGAATTTGCCGGGAAGGTCGCCATAGGCGCTACAGACGCCGACGTTTCCTTCACGTCGCGCTGCGGGCTGGCAGTGACATGTGATGTTTTTAATGTGAAACAAAAAGTGATCGCCACCGCGCTCAACACCAAAATGGAGTAGAGCAGCGTGCGGGTAGGTTTAGTAGTGTTAACCCGTGACATACGAAAAATTCCCTCCTCAAAACTTCTAATCTCTAGAAATGTTTAGTTTGCAAAACCCTCTCAAAAAATATCAGGGCCGTTATGCGTCTCTGTGTTATTGGTAATCCGTTCAAAAAATACCTCTTTTCTGCCTTTTTGTCAATCAATTTAGCTCGTAACGGCTATTAAATTCATAAAATAACTCTAAAGACCTATTTGCCGCCTTGAATATCCGCCCGGTGCGCATTTTACCGGTTAGGGCTCTGGAAAGTCCTTTGGTTTACGACGGCTTTTGCATTACTATTTATCTTTCGAAAATATTGCCTCGGCCGGAGATCGCCGTGATTCAACCGAATCGTGCTTTTTTACGTCTAAATCAAGTTCAAGTCACCAAATGAGTATCAAGAGAAAAGATAAGCGGGGTGAGCGCTTTGACCATCAGAAAGAGAATATAAACGCGGACCAGTCCAGCATTGATGCTGATGTAGGTGAAGGGCAGCCCGCTGGGGCATTCGTCGAACGATTGTACGGCGAGCAGGCGAAATGGATAATCCCATTCGTGCTTGTGGTCGGCTGCGTTATGATCTACTACCAATCGATCGGCTTCGAGTTCATCAATTTTGACGATAATCTTTATGTCTATAACAATCCCGTGACAGCGGCAGGCCTTAGCTGGCCGGGTATCCAATGGGCATTCACGTCTTTTCACGCGACGAATTGGCACCCGCTTACATGGCTTTCTCACCAACTCGATTCAACGCTCTTCGGTGGTATCCCGGGTTATCACCACCTGATGAATGCGTTTTATCACACGATCAATTCGATTCTCGTGTTCTTTACTATCAGGCTATTGACGGGCTCAACGTGGCGGAGCGGAATAGTTGCGGCGATCTTTGCCTTCCACCCCGGGCACGTTGAGTCGGTCGCGTGGGTTTCGGAGCGAAAGGACGTTCTCAGTACGATGTTCCTTTTGCTCGCCATTTTTGCATACACGAAATATGCGCGGGCGGATAGGTCCGCCAAGTGGTATTTTCTCGTCATTGTTTTTTTTCTTCTCGGTTTGCTTTCAAAACCGATGATCGTAACCCTCCCATTTATCTTACTGCTCCTGGATTACTGGCCTTTGAGGCGGATCGAGACATTTGACGTTCGAACTCTCAAGCCCCTGTTAATCGAGAAGATCCCCCTGTTTTTGATGATCATAGGATCTTCGATAGTGACGTTTATGGCGCAGAGGTCGGGCGGGGCAGTAATGCCGCTGGAGGCGCTCTCGCTGTCGATGCGTATTACTAACGCGTTGATCTCCTACGTGCGATATCTGGGCACTCTGTTATACCCAGTCAACCTTGCCGGCTGGTACCCCTATCCGGAGTCCTATCCCTGGTGGCAGACGATGGGTGCCGTTTTAATTGTGGGTGGGATAACTTATTACGTCATCAACGAATTTAAGACGCGGCGTTATCTTGCAACAGGCTGGTTCTGGTATCTTGGTACACTCGTGCCGGTAATAGGCCTGATACAAGTCGGGGCGCAGTCGTATGCAGACCGTTATACGTATGTCCCTTTCATCGGACTGAGCATTGCTATAGTGTGGTTTGTCGCCGACATTGTTAAAAAATACAACGTTAATAAGGATGCTGTTACGGCAGGCGTGGCCGTGATAGTTGTGGCGATGGGCGTGCTGAGTTTTAGGCAAGCATCGTTTTGGAAGGATAATGAAACCTTCTATCAGCATACACTCGCGATAACCGAAAGAACGTATATTTTCCAGCACAATTACTGTAATTATCTCCTCAGAGCTAGCAGACTCGAGGAGGCGGAGACACAGTGCAGAAACTCGATCGAAAGCAATTCAAATTATCTAAATTCGTGGGTCTCACTCGGTGTTGTATTGATGCAGAGGGGCAATAAGGAAGAGGCCCTAAAAGCTTTTGAGAGAGCATGGCAGATTCAGCCGGATGATGTTCAATCCTATGCAAATCTGGTAAATGCGCTAATTGCTCTCAAGCGGTATGACGAGGCCTATGGGGGAATCGACAGACTGGAACGCTGGAACGGTAATCAAGAGGAAATCGATAACCGCCTCTATAATATATACAAAATGATCGGATTTTCTCTCGGTGTCGATGGCCATGAGGAAAAGGCGATCTATTATCTTCGAAAGGCTGTTGTAATGAACACGTTGGATGCCGATGTTCATTCTAATTTGGGCATGCTGTTATACAATCAGGGCAAGACCGATGAAGCCTATGGTGAGCTTATGAGTTCGCTCGGTATAAAACCTGAGCAAGCCGATATTCAGAACGCCGTTGGCCGTATGCTGCTGCTTCAAGGCAAGAATGCCGAGGCGGTCGAATATTTTAAGAAGGCGCTTCAGATAGATCCAAATTCGGAAAATGCGTCGAAAAACCTGAAACTCGCTGAATCTGCAGAGAAAAAGAAGAAATAAATGGGTGATCGGGAAAACACGGTCGTACTCTTTTTTATTGACGGTCTGGGTATCGGGAGGTTTGAAAATGAGAATCCTCTTGCTTCGATCCCGGATGTAGCTCCCCTGGCAAATTTTATCGACCACGAGGAGGAGATACCATTCGGCGGAGTGCTTGCGCGAACAGATCCGAGACTGGGGATCGAAGGCCGCCCGCAAAGCGCTTCCGGACAGACGACGATCCTGACCGGTATCAATGCACCGAAACTGCTGGGGTATCATAAGCAGGGATTTCCTAACCAGGCCCTTCGCGATATTATTGCGGTGCATTCTGTTTTCAAACAGTTAGACGACATGGAGATCGGGCCAAACGTGTTTGCGAACGCATATACGCCGCGGTTCTTTACCGAAGGCCCGAGATGGAAGTCGGCGACCACTTGCGGGGTCGAAGCCTCGTCTATGGGGTTCAGGAAAATACCGGACCTTCTCGGCCGTCAAGCGCTTTTCCACGACTTTACAAATGAGGGACTGCGCGCAATGGGGTTTGATGTACCCGTATTTTCGACAGCTGAGGCGGCGCGGGTGCTGAACAGTCTGGCATCTGAACACAGATTTACATTATACGAGCATTTTATTACTGATAAGATCGGCCACGACCGCGATCTTGAAAAAGCCGCGGTCCATTTACCGGTGCTGGCGCGGCTGATACGTGAGACTCTTGAAATGATCGATCTCGAGAAGACTACATTTATATTAACGAGCGACCACGGCAACATTGAAGATCTTTCGGTCCGCAATCATACTCTGAATGACGTTCCCACGATCATCTGGGGCCGGAAGAAAGAGGAAACGGTAGCGAGGATAAAGGACTTGGCGGATATTACGCCGGCGATACTCGCGCTTCTCCGATAGGAATAATGTCCTACAGACTCTGAATAAAATTCATTCGCGAATGAAAAGCCAATATGGAAAACATCGAGATCAAACCAAACGATCGCAAAGAGATATTCGGATGGCTAATGTACGATTGGGCGAATTCCGCCTTTTTTACGACGGTCGTCGGCGTACTCGTCGGTCCGTATATGATCGCGATGGCGGAGAAGGCAGTCGGGAAGGAAGGGGTGGTAATGGATCTCTATCTTTTCCGCGTTACGCCAAAAGGACTGCCCGCATTTTGTATTACACTTTCGGTCCTTTCAATGATCGCATTATTGCCGGTGCTTGGCGCGATCGCCGATTATACCAATCTGAAGAAGAAACTGATGGCGTTTTTTTGCTATTTGGGTGTCGTAGCAAGCTCGCTTCTGTTCTTTGCTTCGGATATCTCGTATTTGTGGGCGGGCCTTTTCCTAATTATTTCGAACATGAGTTTTGCGGCGGCTAACGTTTTCTACAACGCGTTTCTGATAGATATAACCACGGAAGACAGGCGAGACAGGGTTTCAAGCTACGGCTATGCAACGGGTTATCTCGGCGGGGTCGTGATGCTAGTGTCGAATATCGCGTTGATCGGAAACGCCGAGGCGCTTAATATTTCAACCGACTTGGCGGTCAGGATCTCTTTTCTTTCGGCGTCGTTGTGGTGGGGGCTTTTCGCGATAATTACCTTTTTGCTCGTTCGCTCGCGCGGGGCCGCAAAAGAAATACCACCGGAAAAAAGCCTTGTAACGATAGGGTTTACAGAGATATGGGAGACGTTGAAAGAGCTCTACCGGCTAAAGTTTACGATGCGATTCCTCATTGCGTATCTCTTTTATAATGATGGGATACAGACGGTTATTCTTCAGTCTTCGGTTTTTATCTCGTACGAGCTTTTTACCTCGAAGGGGCTGCCCGAAGATAATTCGTTCCTCTTACTTATCTTTCTTGTCGCCCAGGTCTCAGCGCTCGTTGGCGCGATCGGCTTTGAAAGGATCGCCCGCGTTATCGGAGCAAAGAAGACGATAATAACGTCGCTTATCATTTGGTGCGGCATCGTGATCTACGCCTACCAGTTTTTCAGCAGTACGTGGGAAGCCTGGTTCATGGGGGCATGTATCGGGCTTGTGCTGGGCGCTGCTCAGGCACTTTCAAGATCATTGTATTCGCAAATGATCCCAAAGGGCCGAGAAGCCTCATTTTTCGGACTCTATGAAATATCGGAAAAGGGAACTTCATGGATGGGTACTCTTCTCTTCACAATAATCGTCGGTGCTACAGGTTCATTCCGTCATGCGATCCTGGGGCTAATGGTCTTTTTCATCGTCGGAAGCGTCGTGCTGCTCTTTACCGATACGAAGAAGGCGATACATGAAGCGGGTAATCTTACGCCCGAGGAAGCCGCGGATAAAGCCTCCGCATAATTTGTTTTAGGGAGATGATTGGCTATAATGTCGATATCCGGAATCTCTACGAAAAATCGTGCTTCAAAATTCTACTGATAAAATAATCACAATCTTTGGCGGATCGCGCTGCGACGAGCATTCACAGGAATACCGCGATGCCCGCGAGATAGGCGGGCGCCTGGCGGAGGCCGGTTATACGATCTGTACCGGCGGCTATCTCGGCGTGATGGAAGCGGCGTCACGCGGCGCGCGCGAAAAAGGCGGGCGTGTGTTAGGCATCGTGATGAACCAGTTCAAATCGGAACCTAATCGATTTCTTACCGACAAGGTCGCCTCGAACCATTTTTACGACAGGCTGCAGAATTTAATTACCAGGTCGGTCGGTTTTGTCGCCCTGCGAGGCGGCATGGGAACCGTTACAGAGATCGCGCTGGTATGGAACAAGCTTCAGACACGTGTTCTCGAAAAACGGCCGCTTGTATTGGTAGGGGATTGCTGGAAAGGTGTTGTGGAATCGTGGCAGCAGAACCTTGTGGTTAGCGATGCCGATGTAGCGTGGATAGATTTCGCGGATAACGCTGAGGATGCCTCGCGGATAATCATAGAGAAATCGAGGAACGTTGTGATATGAACTGCCCGAAATGCACGATGCCTTTGGCCCCGAATGCAAAGTTTTGCGGTTCATGCGGTTTTACGATATTGGTCCAGGCGCCGCAACCGCCAAGTCAGCCGGCCCCAACGCCGCCTAAGGTCCAACAACCTGCATCGCCGCCGCCGCCCGTGAACCAGCAAACTCCACCGCCACCTCATGGAAATCCGGGGCAGGCGCAGGGAGGAGCATTTCATTTCGACACGGATAATCGCGGACAAGGACGCGGTTATACATGGGAGATCAAGCATGCAGGAGCTTTTGCGCTGGCTGTTGTAAGCCTTCAAGCGGAACAGCAGATCTCGGCCGAGGCCGGTGCGATGGTCTCGATGTCGGCGAATATCGACCTTCATTCGGAACTAAAGGGCGGATTGTTCGGGGCATTGAAAAGAGCGGTTGGCGGGGAATCGGCCTTTGTTTCAACATTTACGGCGAAAGGCGGGCCGGGCGAGGTGTGTTTTGCCCCGGGAGCGCCGGGCGACGTCGCCGGTATCGACATGAGCAATCAATCGTTCATGGTGCAGTCTAGTTCATACCTCGCTGGAGACACGAGCCTACAGGTCGATACAAAATTCGGCGGTGCAAAATCGTGGCTTGGCGGTGAAGGGCTGTTCCTGCTGAACGTGATGGGAACGGGTTTGCTGCTTGTTTCGTCGTTTGGTTCAATACACAGGAAAACACTTCGTCCGGGTGAGCAATATGTAGTGGACACCGGGCATCTTGTCGCGTGGGAGGGGCATCTGCAGTACAACCTTCGAAAAGCGGCCAAGAGCGGTTATTTCAGGAGTTTTTTAAGCGGTGAAGGTATGGTCGCGGAGTTTACCGGGCCGGGCGAAGTCTTGATACAAACGAGAAATCTCGCAGCCTTCGCGGGGCTTCTAAAGCCATTTTTCCCGTCGCAGGGTGGAAGCGGCGGCGGGTTTAGCTTCGGTAGTTGAAGCTTCTGTATCATGGATTCCGGCGCTTAGGCTTGGGCTACGGAAACGGCGGATCAAATGAGTGCTTTTGAGAAAGAAAAGCAGTCCTCGCAAAATGGTTCGGAATTGCGCCTCAAGGCGCGCTCGGTTTCCAGGGGCGTAGCTATAGGCACGGTTGTATGCCTTCATGGACGTAAGCGCCAGTTCTATAAAATAAATCTGCAGGATTCCCAGGTTGAGCGCGAAATACGGCGCTTTCAGGCGTCGATCCGACTTGCCAAGCGCCAATTAAAGAAGATCAGGGAAGACAAATCGGCAAACGGCGGAGAGACAAAGGCCGACATTTTCGGCGCCCATCTATTGATCCTCGATGACCACTCTCTTCACACAAAGATCGAAGAATCCATCAGTGATAGAAAGGTTAATGCCGAGTGGGCGGTAAAGATCGTCACGGATGGATACATCGCAACTTATAAAAATATTCCCGACGAAAATCTTCGACAGCGTTACATCGATATCGAAGATGTTGCGGAAAGGATACTTACGGCACTCGGCGGAGGCGCCGAGGCGAATATACGGCTTGACCGCGATTCGATAATAGTAGCGAATGAGGTCCGCCCTTCGACGCTGATCGAACTTGCAAAGAGCGGCCCGAAAGCGATAATAACCGAGCACGGCGGGTGGACGTCGCACACCTCGATCCTTGCTCGCGAAATTAATTTACCGGCTGTCACTGGGATCCGGAGAGTGTTTCGACGGGTCAAGACCGGCGACCGCGTGATAGTCGATGGTTACAATGGGCAGGTGATACTGCATCCTAGCGAATCTACGCTCGAAAAATACGAGTTGGCTGCAGCGCACTTTCGACAGATCAACTACGATTTGATCGATTCGCATGAGGAGCCTGCCAAAACGCTGGACGGAAGGGTTATTACAATGCGGGCCAACCTGGATATTCCGAGCGGGTATAAACAGGCAAGGCGTTTTGGATGCGAAGGTATCGGCCTATACCGATCAGAATTTTTGTTCAACCAATACAAGGGATTCCCAACGGAAACCGAGCAGATCGAAGCGTACCGGCAAATAGCGGAAATGGCAGGGGAGCATGGCGTCAGGATCAGAACTTTCGATCTCGGCATCGACCAGATCACAGGGGAAACGGAAGAAAAGGAAAAGAACCCTGCCCTAGGCCTGCGGGCCATTAGGATGAGTTTGCGCAGGAAAAAGCAATTTCGTATTCAATTGAGAGCACTTCTCCAAGCCTCGTTTGAAAACAAGATCGATATTGTACTGCCGATGATCTCGGATGTAACGGAGGTCGTTGAAACAAAGAAACTCATCGAGTCAGAAAAACAATTTCTGTCGAGAAAAGGCATAAATTTCGGGGAACCAGGGCTTTCCGCGATGATCGAAGTCCCGTCGGCCGTATTTATTGTCGAAGATATCGCGCGGGAGGTGGATTTTCTGTGTCTCGGTACGAATGATCTCGTGCAGTACCTCTTAGCGGTCGACCGGGATAACGAGTCGGTTGCCGATTGGTTTCGAACTCTGCACCCTGCGGTCCTTAAAGCGATCAAACGCGTCGTTGAAGCCGCGAGCGATGCTCATATTCCATTGATCGTATGTGGTGAAATGGCGGGATCGCCGTTCTATGCGCCGGTCCTTATCGGGCTTGGCGTCACCGAAATGAGCATGAACGTCAACTCCGTCCCTCTTGTTCGGAAGGTGATCTGCGGCGTCGCTTACGAAGAAACTCTTGAACTCGCAAAAAGTATTGCAAATTGCCGGTCTGCCGATGAGGTCGATCAAACGGTTTACCGCCACGCGCTTGAAAAGTGGGCCCATCTTTTTCCAAATGACTTTTTCCTGCCGGGGAAATTTTAAAAATTCACCCCGATCGATCCGTCAACTCAGGTCTAATGGGTCGAACCAAAATAAACTCATCAGTTAAAACAGATTTATTTAGGAAAAAACTAGAATTACATTCTCTTTGTGCTTTTATAAAAGCAGGGACAGGGGTAAGTCTCGATTGAAAATTCTACTTGCTCAGAAATCGAATGTGGTTTATCTTAACGTTATCCCTTACAGCCCCTAAGGATTTTGAGTCAAAAATGAGCGAAACGAGATCCCTCGTTTCCTATATTTATATGTTTAAAGCCCTGATCCAAAATTTCTCAATACCGGCTTGTCTGATATGCCTCGTATTTGCCGGTGCGGCTGTTGCGCAAAAAGCACCGGATAAAAAACCGGTGAATTTCGGCTACTCACAGAATCCAAAAACGAAGACGCGACCCGAAGCCCCGAAAGCTCAGGAAGGGCCGTCACCGGTTAGTTCGAACCCAGTTCGAACGACACCGATCACGCAGCCGCCGCCCTCGATAGCAGCGAAAACCCTGGAGATCGCGCGCCGTGCCAACCCGACGACGTTTGCGCCGACGGAGGTTTATAAGGTGGGTGTTGGAGATGTCCTCTTCATAAACCTGCAAAACGCCGGCCGGGCGTCGAGCTATTATACGGTTTTGAACGACGGGACGATCGATTATCCTTTGGCGGGCCAGATGGTCTTTGTGAAGGGTTTTACGGTTGAAGAGATCGAGGATGCACTCCGAGACAGGATCAAGCTTTATGAGAATCCGCAGGTCTCGGTTAAGGTGAGAGATTACGGGAGCCATGCGATAAGCGTTCTTGGGATGGTCGAAAGAACCGGCGAGAAATACATCCAACGGGAAGCAGTACCGCTGTTTGTGATAAAGGCTGAAGCGGTTGTCCAACCGAAAGCGGCCTACGCGATCGTAAAACGAGCGAATGCGCAAACGGAAACGCTGAGTCTAAATGACGCAAAATCGGATGATTTTCTTGTCCTGCCGGGAGACGTAATCGAGTTCGCGTCGAATTCCCGAGGGGGTGATGCGGCGTTCTACTTTATCTCGGGTGACGTCGTTACAGCGGGGCAAAAGGAATTTCATGACGGGCTAACGCTTTCGCAGGCAATAATTGCCTCGGGCGGAGCAAAAAAGGCGGGTATAAAGAAGGCGGTCATTCGCCGAAAGAACGCAGCGGGATTTCTTGTTCCGACCGAGCACAGCCTGAAGAATATTAAAGAAGGTAAGGCCCAGGATCCGGTTCTTCAGCCGGGCGATACGGTCGAAGTCGGAGACAATTGAAACCGATTAACAGGAATTTAACCCGAAATTGTATTTGTTCAACAATTTTGTTAAGATAACCACGCCTTGCATTGGAGCAGGCCGGGCAGTCGCTTTGTTAAAACAAAGAGGAAAGTCCGAACACCATAGGGCAGCGAGCCGGATAACGTCCGGGCCCCGGAAACGGGTGACGACAAGTGCAACAGAGAACAAACCTGCCTCGCGAGAGGTCAAGGGTGAAACGGTGAGGTAAGAGCTCACCGGCGCGGTTGGTAACAGTCGCGGCCAGGTAAACTCCTCGTGGTGCAAGACCAAATAGGGAACCGTGTTATATGAGCTGCCCGCTCATTTGACGGTGAAAGCCGGCAGGCGGTTCCGGGTAGGTCGCACGAGCTGTTCGGTAACGAACAGCCTAGATGAATGATTGCCGCCCGTTCCGCTTGGGATGGGTACAAAATTCGGCTTACAGGTCTGCTCCATTGTGCTCGGCCTCATTTCATCATCACAAATTCGTTTAAGGAGAATTTTTCTTTATTATGGCAAACCGTAAAGGCGTTTTTATTGGAGCGTATGTTCCAAATGAACTGAAGGAATCCTTGCGCCGCCGCGCCGCGGCCGAACACCGCACACTCTCACAGGAAATCACCCGAATATTGGTGGAAGCAGTTCATGGTAAAGGCCTGCCTACGGGAAGCGTCGACCGCCGAAACAACACTACGATACCGCGCCGCCGGACAACCGATCCGCTTCCTCGCCGCCGCTCTGAAGATCTGCCGTATCTTGCGCCGGAAGAGCCGAAGAAATAGCGATCTGTAAATTTTTCGTTTAATGCGTTGCTGTCTTTTGCGGACGGCAGCGCTTTTCTTTTTCCGCATCTAATTTGTTAGAATTTGCCGAATGGGTAAAAGTACAATATGGCTGTCGTTGATCGCGATCGTGGTGAGTTTTATCGCCGGGTTTATGCTTGCCAATACGATCAACAGGGGCGAATTGACAATGCTCCGGACAGAGAACGACCGGCTTAAGAGTCAGCCCAGTCAGAGTCCATCCGGAAATCAGGAACCTACGCTTTCTATCGAAGAAATAAAGGAGAAGATCGCCGAGGCTGACGCAAACCCGGAAAAATTCGATTTTCAGAGGAACCTGGGCGGCGCGCTCTATCGATACGGCGCGCTGAAACAAGATGTAGCATTGATAACTGACGCCAATCGCCTGCTGCAACGTGCCCACCAGCTAAATCCGAACGATTTTGACGTAGTCCTTGCACTCGCGCACTCGTTTTTCGATATGGGGCACTACAATAAGCAAAACGATAAGTTTGTAAAAGCGCGCGAGTATTATACGAAGGCGCTGGCAATGAAGCCGAGGGATGTGGAAGTGCAGACGGAGATCGCGATGACGCACTTTTTGCTTAACCCGCCCGACTATGACCGGTCTATCCCGGAATTTCAAAAGTCTCTTCAGATCGATCGCAAGCACGTAAAAACGCTCCAATTTCTTGCGGAATCGTATGCGAGAACGGGTAAGACATCTGAGGCGGAAAAAACGCTCGCGACACTCCGGGAGGTTGATCCGAGTAACACGATGATCTCGCAGGTGCAGTCACTTTTAACCCAGGGCAGCGCGCAATGATCAAACTCCTCGTCGTACTTTTGCTATTGTTATTTTTACTGGCGATGATCGCGACGCGTTACCGTCGGCAGATCAAGGCGGGTATTGAAATATTTAAGATGTTCCGGCAAATGCGGGCGGGTTCGGTAAACGTCGCCCAGGAAAGGCAGATCCAGAAACAGGAAGATCTAACGAATGCCCCGCTTGTTAAATGTATAAAATGCGGAACGTGGGTGCCGCAGCCCAAGGCCATGAAACTTGGCGGGAATACGTATTGCTCGGCAGTTTGTGTTGAGCGCTCGGAAGTGCGGGTTTAGTAGCGACGCGGAGAGAACCGAGACGCGGGGACGCGGAGAACGGGAAATGCAAAGCGGCGTAGCAGGATTTATGGAACGAAGGTGGCGACGTACCACCTGAGCAGGGATTCTCCGAAAAGCAGTACCAACAAAGAGCCGATGCCGAGGAAAATACCGAAGGGGATCTGGGTTTGAAGATCCTTATCCTTTTGCCGTGATATCAGAAAGACTCCGATAATAGCGCCCGAAAAAGCGCCCATAAAGATCGAAAGGAACGATAGCCGCCAGCCCAGCAAAGCGCCTACCCCAAACATCATTTTTACATCCCCGAGACCCATTGCCTCGACGCCTCGAAGACGTTTCCATATCTCGCCCACAAGCCAAAGGGATCCGCCGCCCGCAAGT
>Ga0193752_1002704_pt1 | contig 12947 bp, 10 predicted proteins | sample H1c1metaG_FD_144924 | JGI IMG/M metagenome (GOLD analysis project Ga0193752, IMG submission 144924) | Soil microbial communities from a riparian zone of the East river system, Colorado, United States - H1c1 | ecosystem: Environmental > Terrestrial > Soil > Riparian zone | place: USA: East River... | reverse complement strand
ACCTGGGTTCGTACATCGAAGTGCCGGCTCGCGATATCGCCGAGGGCCGAGTCTTCGTCACCCCGAGTAACGCAGAACTGGATCCACTGTTCCCGGCGCTGTTGCGCGTCCATTCATCCGAGTCCGCACCGAAAGACTCGCATGTCGCCGTGCGCTATCGCGACGGGTGGTTTTACATCGATGACCGCGATCACCAGTCCAAGGCCGCCTTCAATTTCCTGATGCTGCTGTTCTCGCTGACCGAGACCGGCACCACGCAGACCGCGCCGATCGTGACCGTGCCGGCGCGGTAAGACACGCGCCAACTTCCCTTCGCCGAAGGCGAGCGATCCTCAGTCGAGAACCGCGTAGATAGTATCCGTGCCTGCACGCGCAGGCCCCGCCGACAGAGCGCCCGTCACGGGGTCGACCACCATGGTCAGGAGTTGACCGGCCTGCGTGACGAACAGGAATCTCCCGCTGCCGTCGATATAGGGAGCGCCGATGACCCGCGTGGTGCCCGTGAACACGGGCGCTCCCGGACTCGGTGCGTAGCTAGTGGGATCGATGGCATGGCGTTCTATGATTCCGGGGCCATCCGGAGCCGTGGGCCAGTCGATCCCGGTGATCGACACGAACGCGAATCGGCTCTGCGGATCGAACGCAATCCCTCTGCGGTTGACATCAGGCGGATGGGGATTTCCCGGTATTTCACTGAGCGCCTCGGTGTCGTCAATAGCGTGCGCATTCAAATACGCCAGCCCCGTTATGTCCCCTGTTGCGTAGATGAAGCGCGCAGACGGGTTCATCGTCAGGAAAAGGCCACCTCTTCGATTCCCAGATGAAGGCGGAGACTCTCCGCGCTCGGTCAGCGTTCCGTCGACGTTCACGCTGTAGTAACGAACTAAACCAGATCTGCCGAGGTAGGCATGTCCGCCGCTGGGATGAAAGACCAGCGAGGGCGCCACCAGTACGCGTATCTGACTGTTGGGAACCGAGGTCAATTCCCCCGACGTCTGATTGATGGCGAACACTTCGATAAAGTCGCCAGTGGTGTAAGCAAAAGTGCCTGCCGGATTCACGGTGATCCGCTGGGGAACCACACCGGACGGAAAGGTGTTTGCCATGGGGGTCAGCGCGCCCGAGACGGGATCGAGGCGGTAACCGGAGATGTTGCCATTCATGGAAGTCGTGCCGTCCGACTCGTTGGTCGCGTACACAAAGCGCCCGCGCGGATCCAAGCCGACGGAGGAAGTGCCGATTCCCGCCGGGAAAGGGCTTCCGGGCGCAGGAGTGAGCGCGCCCGTGGTCGCGTCGATTTGATACACACCCACGGATCCGGGGCCGTTCACCGTGCTTGCCGGCAACACCGTGAATACGAAGCGACTCACCGCGCGCGGGCAAAAGACCGAGACGTTGTTGACGTTCTGTTCCGCCAGAGTGCCGCTGGCATTGGAAACGGTGCACGACTGGGACGGATTCGCCGGCTGGGTGGCGATCGCCACTGTGTAGTTAGTACCGGCGGTGAATTGCGCCGGGAACTGGAAATCGCCGCCGTGCGTGATCGCGAGCGGACTGCCGCCATTGACCGTGAGCGCCAGTCCCGTGCCGAGCAGGCCCGCGACCGCGCCGCCCACTCGATGGATCTGGCTCGTACACGTGACGTTGGCGTTGGTGATGTTCGCGGCGCCGACGATGCCTTGCGCATTCGCCACCGTGCAAGTCTGCAGTGGGCTGCTCGGTTGCGTGAGCACCGTGACGTCATATGCATTGCCGCTCGGGATGGCGGTCGGGAACGCGTAGTCGCCGTTGCCCGCGATCGGACGATTGGCGCCGCCTGAGTTTTGCAGCACGAGCCCGGTTCCGGCGAGGCCGCTGACGGAACCGCCCAGTGTGAAGGCACTCGTCACGCAGTCGACCGCGACGTTGGTGATGTCGTTGCCACCCATAGTCCCGCTGCCATGGAGCAGTGTGCAGACCTGGGTGGGATTCGCCGGCTGGGTGGCGATGGTCACGTTGAAGGTGGAGCCTGAAGCGATCGGCGTGGTGAAGGTGAAATTGCCCGACTGCGTGATCGCAAGCGCATTCCCGCCGTTATTGTGCAGCGTGAGCGTCCCGCCCCCGAGGCCGGTGACCGTCCCACCTACCGTGTGAGTTGCTGGGGGAGGCGGCGGCGGAGGAGGGTCGTCGTCGTCCCCGCCGCAGCCACCGAGCGAAACCAGGAGCGCGAGAAGGAGCGAGGCCGGAATAGCGGAAGAGTTTTTCATGGCTTCGAACTCCGAAGCGAGTGCAAGTGGCTTTAGACGAAGCGCTAAAGTCGCTCAAGTCGCCGCGAACTGCAATCCTCTCGCGAGAAACGCCCTTAGGTCGGCGACTTCGGGTTCGCAGAGAGAATGTGGCATCGGATAACTGTGCCACTCCACGGGATAACCCGCAGCCTGAAGCAGCTGCCGCGACTCCTCACCGAGCGGGTAGGGGACCACCGGATCCTGCGTGCCATGCGCCATGAAGATAGGCGTGGTCTGGTTGGCGGGGCTGCGAGCGGTCGTGAGCTCCCGGGACTGCGGTAGATAGCAGGACAGCGCAATCACGCAGGCAAGTTTCTCCGGATACCGCGTCGCGATGTGCAGCGCCATGGCGCCGCCCTGCGAGAACCCCGCGATGGCGATGCGTTCGGTCGGCACGCCGCTCTCATTCTCCACCTTGATCAGGCCGGTGACCGCCTGCGCAGACGCCGCGATGCCCGCGAAATCCTCGGCGGAGCGCCGATCGATGCCGATGATGTCGTACCAGGCGCGCATCTGGTATCCGTTGTTGATGGTCACGGGCCGTACGGGCGCGTGCGGAAATATGAAGCGCAACGAAGGCATGCCGTCGTCGAGCAGCTCGGGCACCAGCGGTTCGAAGTCGTGACCGTCGGCGCCAAGGCCGTGCATCCAGATGATCGAGAAAGTGGGGTTGGGTCCTGTTTCGACGGTGACGGTTTCTAGAGACTTCAATCCCAACTCCCAATATGAATGGTCTCGGAAATATTCGAGACCGTCAGATCCGCGGCCCACATCAGCTGGTCCACGAGCTCGCGGACTCCCGGGAAGAACGTGTACGCGACCCAGAAGAACACCGCGGTGCATCCAATCCAGATGAGGGCATGGAGCGCGCCCCAGCCCGGATGGTAGCCCGCGGCCCGGTGACCGCCGTGACGAATCATCTTGAGCGGCGCTGAAATCGCAAAGTAGATCATGGCGAGTATGAGGATGCCGACCCACAGCGGCATTCCATGCGGCAGGTGCCAGCCGAAGACGGTCTGCTGGGTGACGAGCGATATGAGCGCGAGTATCCAGCCGACGAACAGCACGGCCCCGATGATGGCGGCGATGGGCAGGAAGACTCCGGTGATCGCACGCGCGGTGTGACTCATCTGCGGCGCGGCCTGGGCGGTGGCATTGCGCACCTGCTCGCTCATCTGATGCCACTGACGGTTCCAGTGGCGCTGCTGTCGGCGCCACTCGCGCCGCCAGCGGTAGTCGGAGCCGAACTTTTCAAAGTTTTTTTTAGCGCGGCCGATGAGCTCTTCGGTGTTGAAGGGCATGCCGAACGCGGCGGCGCGGTCCTCCGCGGTGTTCGCCGTGGGCACGATGATGGCCAGCGCGATGTACACGAAGAACATTCCGCCCCAGCTGAAGATCGTGATCAGCACGAGCGCGATGCGCACCCAGGTAACGTCGACATTGAGGTAAGCGGCGATGCCGTTACACACGCCGGCCCACATCGCGCCTTCGCGGATGTTGAACAAGCGCTTGCGTGGCTGCGGACCCATGTAAGGCGGAGCCTGCTCGGCCGTGCCTTCGGGCGCAGCGCCGGCGGCCTTTTCTTCCGCGGTTTCCACCGGTCCCATCTCTTCGATGATCTTGGCGATCTCGGCCTCGTTGACGACGGTTTTGTGCGGGCTCAGCACCCGTGCGCACTTTTCGCCGATCGCCTGCTCGAGGTCGTTCATGACCTCGGTGCGATCCGGGCTGTCCTTGAGGCGCGACTCGGCACGCTCCAGGTATGTGCGCAGCTGGTTATAGCCCGCTTCTTCGAGCTGATAGGCGATACCGTTCAGGCTGATGCTGACCACTTTTTGCATGGCTTAATTCCCAAATTCCGCGAGTGTGCGGTTCAAATCTTTCCAGTAATCATTGAGCGTCGACAGCTGCGTACGGCCCTTCTGAGTGAGCTTGTAGTACTTGCGGGGCGGCCCCGCTTCGGACTCCTGCCACTCATAGTCCACCAGTTCCTCGCGCCGCAACTTGCTGAGGAGGGGATACAAAGTCCCTTCCTGCGTCGCGAATTCCGTGGGCCCCAGCAGCTTGAGCATGTCGGCGACATAGACCTTGTCACCGGCCACGATCTTGAGGATCACGAATTCGAGCAGGCCTTTGCGGATCGGCGCCAGTTTTTCAGTGATGTTCATGGTTTGAGACAGCTACCTTGGGGGCGCAAGGTACTTGAATGAGCCATGGTCTGTCAACAACCGATTTCGTGCCGTACAATCCGCGCCCTCGATGGGGTAGGGGCGATCAGCCCGCGAGTGACCCGAGCGAAGTTGAAGGCCCCGATGGGGCTTTTGTTTTTTTGGAGCGATGCCATTTATAGGCATCGCGTGTTTCGGGGGCCTTTGGGGCCCTTTTTTGTTGGAGGGGTGGTTGGAAACGGCACTGCATGACCGTCTCATCGCCCTGTTTGAGCCGGTTCTGAAAGAAATCGGTTACGAGCTCGTCGAAGTCGAGTTCGTTGCCGGGCCTGGCGGTGGAACGCTGCGCATTTATATCGACCATCCCGAAGGGATCGATGTCGACGATTGCGGAGATGCGAGCCACGCCGTGTCGGATTTGCTCGATGCCAACGATCCGTTTCCCGGTGCGTATTCGCTCGAGGTTTCGTCGCCGGGACTGGACCGCGTGTTGCGGACGCCTGCGCACTTTGCGCAGTTCGTCGGTGAACGCATGAAGGTGGAACTGCGGGTGGCGCGCGACGGGCGCAAGCGATACACGGGCGTGCTCCGCAGCACGGACGGCGAGAGCATCGAGATGGATGTGGACAATTTCTCCGTGAGCATAAAGCTCGCGGAGATAGGAAGAGCGCGCTTGGCGCCGCTGTGATGGGTAGATAGAGCGATCTTAATTTTGATGGACGGCGTTCGCGAAGCGAACGACGGTTGAAAGTGGACGGAGTCCTTTTAATGAACAAAGAAATTCTGCTGGTTGTCGACGCGGTTTCGAACGAGAAGAGCGTCGACAAGGAAATCATCTTCGACGCGCTCGAGGCGGCGCTGGCTTCGGCCACGCGCAAGAAGCACGGCGAAGAATGGGACGTGCGCGTCTCCATCAACCGCAAGACCGGCGACTACGACACCTTCCGCCGCTGGAAGGTCTTCGCCGACGATTCCCGCGAGATGGAAGTCCCGCAACGCGAGCTGCGCCTCGAAGACGCGCTCGACGTGAACAAGGAAGCCGAAGTGGGTGGCTTCGTCGAAGAGCCCATGGAATCGGTGGCCTTCGGCCGCATCGCCGCCCAGCAGGCCAAGCAGGTCATCGTGCAGAAGGTGCGTGAAGCCGAGCGTTCACAGGTCGTGGATGCCTATAAAGACCGCGTCGGCACGCTGGTGTCAGGTGTGGTCAAGCGCGTGGATCGCAACGGCATTTACGTGGACCTGGGCGGCAACGCCGAGGGCTTCGTGCCGCGCACCGACATGATTCCGCGCGAGATCGTCAAGAGCCAGGACCGCATCAAGGCGTTCCTGAAAGAGGTTCGCTCCGAGCCGCGCGGTCCGCAGTTGTTCCTCACGCGCACGGCGCGTGAATTCCTGGTTGAGTTGTTCAAGCTCGAAGTGCCGGAAGTCGGCCAGGGCCTCATTCAGATTCTCGGCGCCGCACGGGACCCGGGCGTACGCGCCAAGATTGCCGTGAAGAGCCTCGAGCCGCGCGTCGATCCGGTCGGCGCCTGCGTCGGTATGCGTGGTTCGCGCGTCCAAGCCGTGTCGAACGAAATCGCCGGCGAGCGCGTCGACATCATTCCGCACGACGACAACGCGGCCCAGTTCGTCATCAACTCCATGTCGCCGGCCGAAGTGCTTTCGATCGTGGTCGACGAAGACACGCACAGCATGGATATCGCGGTGGCCGAGGACAAACTCTCGCAGGCGATCGGTCGCGGCGGGCAGAACATCCGCCTCGCCAGCCAGCTCACGGGCTGGGACCTCAATGTCATGACCGAATCGGATGCAGAGGCCAAGAGCGAAACCGAAGCCAAGACGCTGGTCGAGGCCTTCAAGAAATCGCTGGACGTCGACGAGGACGTCGCCACGATCCTCGTGCAGGAAGGTTTCTCCACGGTGGAAGAAGTGGCCTATCTGCCGCAGTCCGAGCTCGCCAAGATCGAAGAGTTCGACGACGAAATGGTCAAGGAGCTGCGCAACCGCGCTCGCGACGTGCTGCTCACGCAGGCCATCGCCAGCGAAGAGACGCTCGATGCCGGCATGCCGGCCGACGACCTGTTGCTGCTCGAGGGCATGAAGCCCGATCTGGCGCTGGCACTGGCTCGCCGCGGTGTTCGTACGCGCGAAGATCTCGCCGATCAGGCGGTCGACGATTTGCTGGACATCGAAGGGCTGACGTCCGAAGAGGCCGGCAAGCTCATCATGAAGGCCCGCGAGATCTGGTTCGAAGCCGGTCGCGCCTGAGGAGACTGAATGTCTGATGTCACCGTTGCCCAATTTGCTGAAGTCCTGAAAGTTCCGGTGGACCGGCTGCTCGTGCAGCTCGAGTCCGCGGGAATCCAGGTCGAAGGCCCCCAGGCGTTGATCAGCGACGAGGCCAAGCTCGAGCTGCTCACGCACCTGCGCCGCGCGCATGGCGCCGCCGAACCCAGCAAGACCGCCGGCGCCGCGGCGCCGCGCAAGATCACGCTCGCGCGCAAGTCGCAGAGCGAGCTCAAGCAGGCGAGCACGCAGGGTCGTGCCCGCACGGTGAACGTCGAAGTTCGCCACAAGAAAACCTACATCAAGCGCGACGTTCTCGAAGAGCAGAACAAGCAGACGCAGGGCGTCGCCGACGCGAAGCGCCAGGAACAGGAAGCCCAGGAGCAGGCCGAGCGCGATCGCCAGGAAGCCGCGCGCAAGGAAAGCGAGCGCATGGAGGCGGAGAACCGCCGGCGCATCGAAGACGAAGCCACGAAGAAAAAGCAGGCCGAAGAAGCCCGTCGCCTTCAGGACGAACAGCGCACCAAGCAGGAAACCGAAGCGCAGCGTCGCGCGGCGGCCGAAGCTGCCGTGTCGCCTGCGCGTCCCGAACGTCACAAGCCTGAAAAGGCTCCCGTGGCCGCCGTCGATCCCGCCAAGGACACGCGTTACGGACGCCAGGAGCTGCACGTCGCGGCCGGCGCCGGCGCGCGCAACAAGAAAAAGAAGCGCGTCAAGGAACGCACCGGTTCCGGCAGCGTGAGCGTCGAGTCGCGCCATGCGTTCGAAATGCCCACGGCGCCGATGAAGCGCGAAGTGACCATCGGCGAGACCATCACGCCGCAGGAAATCGCGCAGAAGATGGCGGTCAAGGCCACCGAAGTCATCAAGACCATGATCAATATGGGCGTGATGGCCACCATCAACCAGCCCATCGATCGCGACACCGCGACGCTGGTGGTCGAAGAGATGGGCCACATCGCGAAAGTATTGAAGGGCGACCAGGTCGAAGAGGATCTGCAGGGCGAAGAAGCGCCCGAGACCGAGATGCCGCGTCCGCCGGTGGTCACCGTCATGGGTCACGTCGACCACGGCAAGACCTCGCTGCTCGACTACATCCGCACCACCAAGGTGGCGGCGGGTGAGGCTGGCGGCATCACGCAGCACATCGGCGCGTACCACGTGGAAACGCCGAAGGGCATGGTCACGTTCCTCGACACTCCGGGCCACGCGGCGTTTACCGCCATGCGTGCGCGCGGCGCGAAGGCCACGGACGTCGTGGTGCTGGTGGTGGCAGCGGATGACGGCGTCATGCCGCAGACCATCGAAGCCATTCAACATGCCAAGGCGGCCGGAGTGCCGATCATCGTGGCGGTCAACAAGATCGACAAGCCGGACGCGGAACCCGATCGCGTTCGCACTGAACTGTCGAAGCACGAAGTCATCGCCGAAGAGTGGGGCGGCTCCAACATGTTCGTGCAGGTGTCGGCGAAAACCGGCCAGGGCGTCGACGCGCTGTTGGATGCCATCCTGCTGCAGGCCGAAGTGCTCGAGCTCACGGCGGCGGCTGACGGTCTCGCGACCGGCATCGTCATCGAATCATCGGTCGAGAAGGGCCGCGGCGCAGTCGCCACGGTTCTGGTGAAGAAGGGCACGCTGAAACTCGGCGACCCGATCATCGCGGGCAACGAGTTCGGCCGGGTGCGCGCCATGTTCGACGAGAACGGCAAGTCCGTCGACAGCGCGGCGCCGTCCATCCCGGTGCAGGTGCTCGGCCTTCAGGGCTCGCCGAATGCCGGTGACGAATTCCTCGCGGTCGAGAACGAACGCAAGGCGCGTGAAGTCGCGTTGTATCGCCAGGGCAAGTTCCGCGACGTCAAGCTCGCGAAGCAGGCCTCGAAGATGGGCGACGTGTTCGCGCAGATGGAAGAGCAGAAGCTCGGCATCATTCCGATCCTGCTCAAGACCGACGTGCAGGGCAGCGCGGAGGCGCTGCGCGACTCGCTCACGAAGCTCGCCACCGAAGAAGTGCAGGTCAAGATCATCGCGAGCGGCGTCGGTGGCATCACCATCTCCGACGTGCAGCTCGCCGCGGCCTCGAAGGCCCGCATCATCGGCTTCAACGTGCGTGCCGACGCGGCTGCACGCGATTCGATGAAGGACAACGAAGTCGAAGTTCAGTACTTCAGCATCATTTACGAAGCCATCGACTACGTGAAGCAGTTGCTGTCCGGTCTGCTCGCGCCCGAGATCAAGGAAACCATCGTCGGTACGGCGCAGGTCCGCGAAGTATTCCGCTCGAGCAAGTTCGGCGTGGTTGCGGGCTGTCTCGTCACGGAAGGCGCGGTCAAGCGCAACAACCCGATCCGCGTGCTGCGCGACAGCGTCGTGATCTTCGAAGGAGCGCTGGAATCCCTGCGCCGCTTCAAGGACGAGGCCGGCGAGGTACGTGCCGGCACCGAGTGCGGCATCGGCGTGAAGAACTACCAGGACGTGCGCGTCGGCGACCAGATCGAGTGTTACTCGCGCGTCGAGGTTGCTCGCAGCATCCAATAAATGAGCGCGAAATCTCAAAGGTTAGGCCGCATCGAAGGCGAGATGCAGCGCGTGTTGTCGACGCTGGTCTCGCGTGAAGTGCGCGACCCGCGCGTCGGCAATGTCACCTTCACGACCGTGAGCGTTGCACCGGACATGTCCACGGCGCGCATATTCTTCGTGCCGTTCGCAAGCTCGCACACGCCCGAGGAAGTGACCGAGGGGCTGAACCGCGCCTCGGGATTCCTGCGCGGTGCGATCGGACGTGCGCTCTCGCTGCGGCACGCTCCCAAGCTCGAGTTCATCTACGACCAGCAGATCGAGAACGCCGACAAGCTCACGCGCCTCATCGACGGTGCGGTGAAGTCCGACCAGAAGCCGGAGTAGGGTTCATGCCGAGCGGCATCATCCTGCTCGACAAGCCGAAAGGCCTGTCGTCGAACGGCGCGCTTCAACGCGTTCGCAAGGCCTATCGCGCCTCGAGCGCAGGCCATGTCGGCACGCTCGATCCGATGGCCACCGGCATGTTGCCGCTGTGCCTGGACGAGGCGACCAAGGTCATCGCCGAAATCGAATCCGGTGCCAAGTGCTACGAATTCACGGTGCAGCTCGGCGCGCGAACGGACACCGGTGATGCGGAAGGCCGCGTCGTCGAGGAGCAGCCAGTGCCGTCACTCGATACGGCACGCATCGAGTCCGTGCTGGCCGCCTTTCGCGGCACGCTTCAGCAGGTGCCGCCCATGTACTCGGCACTCAAACGCGAAGGCCGCCCGCTATACGAGCTGGCGCGGCAGGGTCTCGAAGTGGAGCGCGCCGCGCGCACGATCGAAATCCGACGCCTGGAGTTCGTCGACTTCGCTGGCAACGCACTTCGCCTGGTCTGTGAGTGTGCCAAGGGCACCTATATTCGCGTGCTCGGCGAGGACATCTCCACAGCCTTGGGCACCTGTGGGCATCTGACCCAATTGCGGCGAGCCTGGGTCGAACCCTTTCGATCGGCTCCCATGGCCGCGCTCGACGCAGTACTGGAGGGGGCCGGCAGTGGCGAGCATCTGCAGCCTCCCGACGCCGCGCTTCAAGCTTTGCCGCTGACACGGGTGACCGCCATGCAAGTGGCCACCCTGCGCCACGGGCAGGCGCTGGAGGCGGGCGCGGCATCGATCGATGGTTCGATGCCCGGCCGGCGCGTGCGCGTCTACGGGCCGGAGGGTGCGTTCCTGGGCCTGGCCGAGCTGCTTCCCGATGGCCGGCTGCAGCCGCGGCGCCTCATGGCGGCAAATGCAACGTAAGCCTAGGCTTTGCCGGACCTTTTCTGTACTATTCGCGCCCGAAAATCCAGGTATTAAATTCGCTCTGAAGGATCAACCCCAAGATGTCTCTTGCCACTGAAAAGAAAACCGGCGTGGTCACCGAATTCCAGCGCGCCGCCAACGACACCGGCTCTCCCGAAGTACAGATCGCGCTGCTTTCCGAGCGCATCAATGGTCTCGGCGACCACTTCGGCACGCACAAGCGCGACCATGCTTCGCGTCGCGGGCTGGTCAAGCTCGTGAACCAGCGCCGCAAACTCCTCGACTACCTGAAGGCCACCAAGCCGTCCAAGTATCAGGAGGTCGTCGAGCGCCTGGGCCTCCGGCGCTAACTACCGAACCCCGAAGGCCGCGCATCCCGCGCGGCCTTTTTGTTTTCCCCGTCAATACGCACTCGAGGCATTTGGGCCTCGTGAAGGAATCAAGCGTGAGCGTTCTCAAGAAATCATTTCAATATGGTCAGCATTCCGTCTCCATCGAAACCGGCGAAGTCGCCCGCCAGGCGAGCGCCTCGGTTGTGGTTTCGATGGGCGACACCATCGTCCTCGTCACCGCCGTCGCTGCCAAGAAGGCAGTTCCGGGCAAGGACTTCTTCCCGCTGACGGTCAATTACATCGAGAAGACCTACGCCGCGGGCCGCATCCCCGGTGGCTTCTTCAAGCGCGAAGGGCGCCCCACTGAAAAAGAGACGCTCACCTCGCGCCTCATCGATCGCCCGATCCGCCCGCTGTTCCCCGACGGCTTCTTCAACGAAGTGCAGGTCGTGGCCACGGTCGTGTCGCTGGACCCGGAAATCGACGCGGACGTGCCTGCGCTCATCGGTGCCTCCGCCGCGCTGTCACTGGCCGGCGTTCCGTTCGCGGGCCCCATCGGCGCCTCGCGCGTCGGCTACAAGAATGGCCAGTATCAGCTGAACCCGTCGCGCAGCGAGCTCAAGGAATCGCAGCTGCACCTCGTGGTCGCAGGCACCGCGAAGTCGGTGCTCATGGTCGAGTCGGAAGCCTCGGGCCTCTCCGAAGAAGTGATGCTCGGCGCCGTGGTGTTCGGCCACGAGCAGATGCAGGTGGCCATCAAGACCATCAATGAGATGGTTGCCGCCGTCGGCAAGCCGAAGTGGGACTGGAAGCCGAATGCCGCCAGCGCAGAGCTCGATGTCGCCGTTGCCGCCGCATCGCAGAAGGCGCTCTCTGACGCCTATCTGATTACCGTCAAGCAGGATCGCTCGGCGATGGTCAAAGAGATCAAGGCCGCCGCGATCCTGGCGCTGTCGGGCGGTGACGCCGCGAAGTACACGGAAGACGACGTCGACAATTCGCTGTTCAAGCTCGAAAGCAACATCGTCCGCCAGCGCATCCTGAACGGTGAGCCGCGCATCGACGGTCGCAATGCGACCACGGTTCGCCCGATCACCGTGAAGGTGGGCGTGCTGCCCCGTACGCACGGTTCGGCGCTGTTCACGCGTGGAGAGACGCAGTCACTGGTGGTCACGACGCTCGGCACCGGCCGCGACGCGCAGATCATCGACGCGCTCGAAGGCGAACGCCGCGAGCCGTTCATGTTCCACTACAACTTTCCTCCCTTCTCGGTCGGTGAGACCGGAATGATGGGATCGCCGAAGCGCCGCGAAATCGGTCACGGCAACCTGGCCCGTCGCGGTATCGCCGCGATGATGCCGGACATGGAAAAATTCCCGTACGTCATCCGCATCGTCTCGGAAATTCTCGAGTCGAATGGTTCCTCGTCGATGGCTTCGGTTTGCGGTGCCTCGCTGTCGCTCATGGACGCCGGCGTGCCGATCAAGGCGCCGGTCGCTGGTGTGGCCATGGGCCTCGTGCTCGAAGGCGAGCGCTTCAAGGTCCTCACCGACATCCTGGGTGACGAAGATCACCTGGGCGACATGGACTTCAAGGTTGCGGGCAGCAAGGACGGCGTTACCGCCCTGCAGATGGACATCAAGGTCGAGGGCATCTCGCCCGAGATCATGAAGGTCGCGCTGGCCCAGGCCAAAGAAGGCCGTCTGTACATCCTCGGCGAGATGAACAAAGTCATCTCCACCACTCGCGACAAGATGTCCGACTGGGCGCCGTCGATCATCACGCTCAAGATCGACCCGGAGAAGATCCGCGACGTCATCGGCAAGGGTGGCGCGGTCATCCGTCAGATCACCGAAGAGACGGGCACCACGATCGACATCGAGAACGATGGCACGGTCAAGATCGCAAGCGTCAGCGGCGCCGCGGGCCGCGAAGCCCAGCGTCGCATCGAGTTGATCACGGCGGACGTCGAAGTCGGCCGCATCTACGAAGGCAAGGTCGTCCGGCTCATGGACTTCGGCGCGTTCGTCGCCATCCTGCCGGGCCGCGACGGTCTCGTGCACATCTCGCAGATCAGCGAGGAGCGCG
>Ga0193752_1002702_pt1 | contig 12950 bp, 9 predicted proteins | sample H1c1metaG_FD_144924 | JGI IMG/M metagenome (GOLD analysis project Ga0193752, IMG submission 144924) | Soil microbial communities from a riparian zone of the East river system, Colorado, United States - H1c1 | ecosystem: Environmental > Terrestrial > Soil > Riparian zone | place: USA: East River... | reverse complement strand
CTTGTAACGCTTGCTGATCCAACCATCCTCGCGACGATTGATGCCGTGCTTCGGCGTGCGCACGAACTCACTGTTCACACCGAACAAGCCCTCGAGGACCGCACGCGCATTGTTGATGGACAAGCCAATCGACAACGCCATCATCAAGGGCAAACGCTTCACGGCATCTTTCAAGTTGCCGTAGAGCGCACGATGGGTGGTCAGATAGAAGACGATGATCGAGAGGCAGGTGCTCGCAAAGAGGGGGATGTCGAGGAGCAAAAGCTCAGGACGATCCATCTTCTGACGCATCAACATGTTCGGGAGCTGAAGCGCCGCAAGCATCACCAAGAACAAGTAGGCAAAGTTGTTCGTGAGGTGAAACAAGCACTCGATCTTGACCTTCAACGGAATGTCGGCCTTCAAGACGGTTCCGATGAGCTTGCGCGCAGTCTGCGCCGAACCCTTGGCCCAACGAAACTGCTGGCCCTTGAACGAGTTCATCTCACAAGGAATCTCAGCCGGCGCAATCGCCGTCGGCACGTAGATGAACTCCCAACCACGCAACTGGGCGCGGAAGCTCAAATCCATGTCTTCAGTGAGGGTGTCGTGCTGCCAACCACCGGCATCGATGATGGTGGAACGACGCCAAATGCCGGCCGTGCCATTGAAGTTGAAGAAGCGGCCCGAACGGTTGCGCGCGATGTGCTCAATCACGAAGTGTCCGTCGAGCATCATGCTCTGCACGCGCGTGAGCACGGAGTAATCGCGATTCAAGTGACCCCACCGCGCCTGAACCATTCCGACCTTCGGATTGGTAAAGTAGTGGATCAAGTCCTTGATGATGCTGGGCGTCGGGACGAAGTCGGCATCGAAGACCAAGACGTAGTCGCCCTTGGCCTTGCGCAGGCCTTCTTCGAGCGCACCAGCCTTGTACCCCACGCGATTCACGCGATGCGTACAGCTGACGTCGAAGCCACGCTCACGGAGCTCTTGGGCCTTCCGCATCGCGATCTCGACAGTCTCGTCCGTGGAATCATCGAGGACCTGGATCTCGAGCAACTCGCGGGGGTAGTCGATGTTCGCGACGCCTTCGAGAAGGCGCTCCGCGACGTACATCTCGTTGTACATCGGCAGCTGGATCGTGACGCTCGGCAGCTGGTCAAAATGGCCCAACGGCTGCGGCGCCTCCTTCCGGTGCTTCCAATAGAGATAAAGCAACATCCCCCGGTGGAAGCCGTACAAGCCAAGAATCGAAAGGACGCCTAAATAAAGAACAATCACGAACACATCCATGCTTGCGTGCACGAGTTCCTCGGGTCGGGCGCTCGGCTCCCGAAAGTCCGGTCGCTATTCAAGCTAGGCGCCGCTGAAAAGCTGATTGTCACCAGAATGTAATTACTTGTAGTGAAGGGCACCCCCTCCAATTCCGGCTAGAACGGAACTTCAGGGGCCTTCCTGGAGCGGATGGGCAGATTCTGCACACTGAAGGTGCATGCCTACTTGGCCCCCCATGGGAAGGGCGATAGAAGCCCCCACTAGAGGAAGTGCTGCGCGTGGGCGTGCGGTGGTTGCCCAAAAGATGGGCTTAAGCTCGCACTTCAACCTACATGTGATTGACAGGCGGTCGATGTGGCGAGCCCTCGCGCAATTCGTTTGCTACGCAACAGAACCCTATTTGACGAAGGTGGAGTGAACGCCGTGACTTTAAATCTCAGCAACGTGGCACGAGGCTTCGGGCGGTCGCCCAAACTGACGTTCGTCGCAGTCTGCGCGATGGTTGCAGCCGTGGGCTGCGGAGACGACGGGACGACGATGTCTCCGGTCGGAACGACGGCCGGAACTACGGGCTCCACTGCCGGCACGGGGGTCGCTGGCTCGACCGGCGTCGCTGGCTCGACCGGCGTCGCTGGCTCGACCACCGGTGTCGCCGGAACCACGAGCGGCGTGGCTGGTAGTACGACCGGAGGCGTGGCGGGTGCTACCACCGGTGCCGCGGGCACTGCTGCCGGCGCTGCTGGAGCGGGGACGACTGGCGGAGCCGCTCCGACGCTCACGATGATTTTCAGCGATATCTGGATCAACAACTGCGCGGTCTGTCACGGCATGGCGGCGAGCGCCAACACAAATGGCAACCTCGGCGGCCTCAAAGGCGGCGCCGGCGGCAAAGACAACTTCTACAACACGCTCGTAAACAAGCCGGCCCAGGGCGCTCAGTGCATGGGCATGGGCATGTACATCGTGCCGGGGAACCCCGCGATGAGTCTGCTCGTTCAAAAGGTGTCGTCGACTCCTCCGTGCGGCGTCGAGATGCCGGTCGGTGGCATGTTGGATGCCGCAGACGCGAAGGCGATCAGCGACTGGATCCAAGCCGGCGCACTCAACAACTAGCTGAGAGTTCTCGCTGCGAGTTGCGCGCGCCGAAGTGTGAGCGCGCAGCAACTCGCAGCGTCCCAGATGCGGCAGTAGTTGGCGCTGCTGAGCGCCCGTCGTGTACACAAGCGGAACCGTGAAGCCCCTACCCTTCGCGCACGGACTGGCTTGCTAGTGCTACTTCCGAAGCGTGTTGATCCGTCGGTAGCGCAGGGCTTCGGCTCCGTGGTGGCCGCGCGCGCACGGCGCTGCTCCATAGAAGCAGTCGCGGTTCGATCGCTCTGTCTCTTCGTCTTCTGTCTTGCGCTTCTCGAACGAACCGCCAGCGCACAGGACGTGGCCGTAACCACGCATGGCCAGACGGTCACGCCCGCACGCTCGAGCGACGTCGCGCTCCACGGCCTGTCAGTCGACTTCGAGTTCCTGCCGGACCGCGAAGCGTTCCGCGTCAAAGCGGCCTTCGAGCTCGAGAACAAGTCGACCCGCGAGACTAAGCTCCAACTCGGCCTCGCCGAAGCACGCTGCGAGTCCGACTCCGACGAAGACGATCCCTGCGGCGATCCCACCGCCTTCCGCTTCGAGGAGCTCGCGAGCACGCTGCGCGGCGAAGCCCTGCCTGCCAAGCGGGGACGCCTCGATCCCAAACACGAGTGGACACCGGCGCTCGGCGGCATCTGGCTGTTCGACGCCCGACTCAAACCGAGCGAACGCGCCCCGATCGAGCATAGCTACATCATGCCGGCGGGCCCCGCAGCTGGCGGCGGCATGAGCGCCGCATTCGTGACGCGCACCGGCAGCCTGTGGTCCGAGCCGATCGACAAATCCGTGTTCACGTTCCTGCTTCCAGTGAACAGCTGCTTGGTCGTCGAGCCCGAACACATCGCGCGCCGCAATCGCCGGGTGGTATTGCGGGGCGGACAGCCCTGGCTGCAGCTGTCGTACGCGGCCCAGCGCTGGTCGCCCAAGTCTGACATCGCGCTGCATTTCGAAACCTGCGTACCGCCAAGGGACACCGAGCTCGCAGGCTGCACGCTGGTCGATGCGCTCGTGAGCTTCACGTACGGACCCTCACCCGACAACGAAACAGGCCCAATCACGCGAGACGAGCTGAAGAAGAAGCTCCAGCAACTCTCGAAGACCGAATTGCAAGCCTGCGGCAACATGGTTTTCGACGCCTACGCGAGCTACTACAAGCCCGAAGAGCTAGCGGTACTGGCGAACCGCCCAGCGGCCAAGCGCCACTACACGGGCCCACTGCTGACTGAAGACGACTGGAAGTGGGTCGGTTTAGTCGACGAAACTCTGACGGAACGCAGTGAGCAGAAGCCGCCACCGCGCCCGACGGCGCCGATTGGCGGCTGTGCAGCGGTACAATCGGGACGAGCATCGACAGGTGCGTGGGCGGGCTCAGTGGCTGTGGCTGTGCTGTACGCGCTGCGGAAGCGCGGGCGTCGACGAACCGGGCTACCGTACTCGCAACGCGCGAGCCACAGCCGCTGACTACAACGTAGGCGCGCGCGCCGAAACAGTGGTTGGGGTCAACGCAATCTGCAAATCGCGAAGAGCCTGGCCCGGCTTTATCTCTACCGCGAGCACAGCACTGCCTTGTGGCGCTACGACAGTGATCGCCAGTGAACCCGGCGGGATTTGTTCGATCGACCATCGGCCCCGTTCATCCGTGAACGATGTTCCGAAGCGCACATCATTCGACGTGCTGACCGCACTGAGATCGAATCGACTGACAGCAACGCCTTCCGCGTCGACGACGACGCCACTCGCCGTGCCCGGCGCCGTCAAAGTCAACGCGACCCTGCTTCCGACCGGGAGGTCTCGTTTGAGAACTGAGTACCCTCCGAGAGGGTGCTCCAAACGAACATCGTACCTGGCAGCGGGATCGAGTCCATGAATCTCGAACGTCCCGTCGCGCGCGGTCAGGCTGCGCTTCTCTCCGTTCAAGGAACGGATATAGGGCGGCAAATGAGGTGATTCCGCGGTCGCGTGTCTCGCACTCACCCATGCATCAGGGATTGGCGACCCCTCACCGTCTACTACATATCCTGTCAGACGCCCCTGATAGCCGCTGTACTCTACATCGAGAACTCGACGTTCATTCTTCGCAAGCAGTACATATGATTCGGCTTCTTGCGGAACTCGAAGCGTCGCGTTACGGCGATCGGACACGAATACTTCATAGCGACCGGGAAGGAGGTGCTTGAACACGAACTCTCCGCCTCCGATCGGCTGTGGACTGATGGGTAGTGCACTGGTCGGAGAATGCGCCTTCTCCTGCTCATCCACATCACGCATGGCGTACATCTCGATGTCGCTGAGCGGCGACCCAGAAGATGTCTTGAGTCGCAAACGAAGCTCGGAATCACTCAATGACGTAATCGTGACGGATTCTGAGGTTTCTCCCGGCGACAGCTCCACTTGCACGCTCTTTGTGTTTGGGAGGCTAAGTGCACTGACCGAGTACACACCTGGCACGAGACCTTTGAACTCATAACGGCCCTGCGGGTTTGAGGTGCCGCCCTGCACCGCTTCGTTCATGCCGTCATTTGATCGCACTACGTCGAGCGACAAGACTACGTCGCTGATCGGATTGCCCGACGTATCGACCGTTCTGACGTTCAACTGTTGTCCGGGATCGAATCTCCACTCGAGACCTACGACGTCTGTGTCACCGACCGTCACGATGCTCGGACCTTCCCTCAAGACACGCTCGGCACAGTCCGCCTCCACCCGATATCGCCCGGACGCGACCCCTTTTACGAGTATGGTTCCGTCCGGTCGTCCACGGCCGAAATACGCAGGCACGATCGGCACGATGGACCTCACATCGGGTTTCGGGCGTGCGGCACTATCTCCCGGTAACAGCCGCAAGGTTGCGTAGTCGCACGAACCATCCGAACCCTGAATAGTAAAACGGCCCCGTACAGCCGCGGCAGGCTCAACCATGATGACTACGTCGCGTGCCTGCACTCCCAGGTCCAAGTTTGCCGTCACGACGGAGAGCGCTCGCCAGTGTTCCGCACGAGCAGAGATCTCGTAGCGACCGGGATAGAGTCCCTGAAGCAGAAACATGCCTCCAGCGTCGCTCGTATTGAAGGCGTCCTCTCGGTCGTTCTGACTTAGAACGGTGCGCGCGCGCAACTCTACATCAGGTACCGGGCGATGATCCCGTGAGTTCAGCACCTGACCACTGATGGACGCGCCGGGCGTTAGCGCAATCTGTAAGCCTTGCGCAGGTGCGAACGAATCAAAGCGACCTGCTGCGTAACCATTCGCGGTTGCCACAACGCTGAACATCCCATTCGCTGCCCACATCCGGAAAGCGCCGTTTTCGTCTGAGGTGACGACAGTGCCTTGTTGCGCAAGCCCGAATCCCGATACGAGACGCACGTCGGCGTGCGGAACGGGGCCTCCGAGCACATCAACTACGTTGCCTGAAACTTCTGCACCGCCTGGTTGCAGTGTTAGGTCGACACGAGTCGGAGCAGCGTCGTGCGCAACGTAAATCGGCGCGGAAGTGCGCTGCGGCAAGAAGCCGGTTGCGGATGCCAATATCGAGAGCGCCTCAGACGTAGTGACGGCGAGTTTGTACGCGCCGTCTTCTGCCGTACTCGCACAAGTCACCTGAACATCGCTCCGATGTCGGTTGCATCCGTAGCAGGACGCGCAAACCGAAGCGCTCGCAATCGGCCTGCCATCGACATCGGTAACGAACCCACCAACTGTTTCTCCCAAGCCCTCTACTTCGATTTGAGGCAAATCTAGATGTTTGAGAACGACCTGGGAGGAAGTCTTGGATGTTGAAGCTGGCGAAACACCTCTCGCCCAGAGCAGAAAGCCGATCGCACCAATTGCGGCTACTGCCGCCCACCGAAAGACAACGCGACTACGCCTGTTACGATTCATGTGGCTATCCATGACGAGCGCGTGGTGTTGCGCGAAAGCCAAGCGGCGAGCGACTGCAATACGCAGGCCTCCGGGCGCGCCACATGCGCGCAGCCGGAGGCATGCACAATTGATTCAACTGTCGTGGTCGATTACGCCTTGCGTCCACTCGATGTCTGATCCGACGGGGCACACTCTGGAGATCGCTTGGATGGACCCCGACGGTGCGGTTTTGTTGACGTTGGCTGACCAGCCAGACGCCTGTCCGTTGCACTTCGTGTTCACCTGTATCCGATATCCTACTCCAAGGATCCCATACATCGCTCCAAGGCCCTTATTTGACCCTAGCTCCATGGCTGTCCATCCCTTTGCGTATCCGCTCATTCCGCCATGGGGGTTAATAGTCGGTGACTGAATCGAGCCAAATACCTGCGCCGTATAGTCAAAATGACGAGCGAAGGTTTCAACGTGCAGCGACGCGCAGACAAAGGCTGCGACGCCGATTAAAAGCCTTCCAATGCTCCGGGCGCGACGGTGAACTGGGTGGATGTTCATTGACTGGTTCTCCTCTATAGACAGCGCTGCAATACACGGCGACGGCAACTTAGCGTGGGTCGCTCATTCCCGACAACTGATCAAGCGTCGATGTTCTCGCTACTGCGAACATCCTCACGTATAGACCGACAGTTGTGTCGCAATCGTCATCTATGCGGTCATCCTCAATCATCTGCGGTGCAGACGCCGTGCTATCACACCAATGATTAGACACTCCGTGTGCACTAGCCGAAGTGGTGACTTCTCCGGTTCACATCGATCTTGTGAGGTCTGTTACTAAATGAGTTAGGTCTTGGTTCGGGAACAAAAAGCAGTTTGTAGTTAGCCGATCGACGTTTGGACGATTCCTGTAATCTGAACGTATTCGCCTCCATTGCGGAGGTGAATACGATCGAATGAGCCGGTCACGCCTGGAGAGGTCGATCCGCGCAAGCGCGTTGGCGGGAAGTTCTTTGCCGACGCCGGTCAGCCGAGGCTCACTAGATTGCGGCGCAACCATAAGTGCCTCGCTTCGACCTCGATGTGGCTCACGAGGTGGAGCGGGCTGCGAGCAGAGCCCGGCATGCCTGGGTCGCGACCGTCTCCGCTCGCGTTGCCGGCTGTCCCGCCGGATGCTCCAGAAGATTATCGAATCGTCGAAATCACCGATCGGACGCTCCGGACGGCCGGATTGTCGCGGAACACGAATCACCCATGAGTCGCTGGCGGATAGCGCAGCACTTCACATCGAGGCTCACGCTTGGCCGCCAAAGCAACACCACCTAGTGGGTCGTACCCGTCGCGAGCAATCCGAACCACTACCCCCACCCCAGTCGCGCTCAAACGACCAAGGCTTCGAGCGCATCCTCGAGCCGCGGATAGTCGAACCGAAACCCCGTCAGCTCGAGCACTCGCGGCCGCACGTTCGCGCCTTGCAAGAGAGCCTGGCTGAGCTCGCCGAAGACAGTCTTCAACGCGAAGTTCGGCACCGGCAAAAAGGCAGGCCGCCGAAGCACGTGCGCCAACGTCTCGGTGAAGAGCTCGTTCGTCGTCGCTTCCGGCGCGACCGCGTTCACGGCCCCACTCACGTTCTGCGCGCCCATCAAGAACCGCAAGACCGACACCGCATCCTGCATCGCGATCCAAGGCATGAACTGCATCCCCGATCCGAGCCGCCCGCCGACGCCGCTTCGAAAGATCGGCAAGAGCCGCGCGAGCGCACCACCCTCGACGGTCAACACCATCCCAAATCGCGGCGTCACCACGCGAATGCCGCGGTCAGCTGCAGGCCGCACCGCAGCCTCCCACGCCTGACACAGCTCGGGCAAAAACCCTCGCCCCGGCGGGCTCTCCTCATAGACAGCCTCTTCGCCACGATCGCCGTAGTACCCGACCGCTGACGCATTCACGAGCACCTTGGGCGGCGTCTCGAGCGTCGCCAACGTCCGCGCCAGAAGCCACGTGCTCTGCACGCGACTGTCGCGCAACAGCTGCTTTCGCTTGTCGGTCCAGCGCTTGTCCGCCAAACCCTCGCCAGCGAGGTTGATGACCGCATCCGCCTTCGCAAACGGCACAGCGTCGATCTCGCCCTTGGACGGATCCCAATGGGCGAATCCCGGCCGCGCACCACGCGAATACCGCGTCACACGTACCCCAGCGCGCTCCAAAGCGGCGCACAGCGCCCGGCCGACCAGCCCCGTGGCGCCCATCACACACACTTCGGAGATCGACAACGGCGGAAGTGGACTCGAGCTCATCTGCTCATCTCAGCCATACGGTTTCGGCCCGCAAATACGCCCAACACTTACGAACTACGCAGCGCGCCGTGACCACACGTGCCCGGGGTATGCCGAAGGCGTGCCGCTTTTGCAACGCCCATCGTGTTCGTCATTCAGGGATAAGACTTCATTTCCCGCCGGGCTTACGGTTATGGTGCGTCGCCGTGGAAATTGTCTTCGTAACGTCCGAGCTCGCCCCGTACAGCCGTAGCGGCGAGCCATCCGAGTTGGCCGATGTGGCAGCCTCGCTGCCCAAAGCACTGCGCGGCCTCGGCCACAAGGTCGTGGTGATATCACCGCTGTATCGCGATATCGACCCGACGGCGCGTTCGCTCGCGAGACGCCTGTCGACACTGAACGTCGAGCTGCGCGGGAAAACCTACGCATGCACGCTGTATGACGGCCGGACTACGGGCGGCGTCGATCTGATCTTTCTCGGGAACGCCGAGCTGTTCGGCTCACGCACGGCCGCAGACGTTCAAGACGATCTGAGCACACGCGCTGCCGTGGTGCTCGGTTGCGCAGCCGCACAGCTCGCAGCCAAACGCGATCCGGCGGTCGACGTGCTTCATGCACACGGCCCAGGAGCCGCCCTCGCGGTCGCCTGCGCGAAAAACGCGCGGCCCGAGCTGGTGTGCGTGCTCTCGGTCTACGAGGGCCAGCCCTCTCACCCGCTCGAGAACGGTCTCGCGGAGCTCGGCACGTTGAGCGCCAACTCGACGGCGGCATCGAACGCGAACACACAATGGGAAACAGCGTCGTGGGCGTCGCAGCTCGGAGAGCTACGCCTCGCACCCAGCTTGGCCGGGATCGGCCTCGCGTTTGCCGACGGCGTGATCGTAACCGCCGAGAGCACGCTGCAGACGTTCTTGTCGAACCCAGAGCTCGGGCCCGCCTTTGCAGCAAAACGCGGTGCGGCCGCAGGCATCGTGAACGGCGTGGATTCGTCGCTCTGGAATCCGTTGATCGATTCGAATCTTTCGGCGCGCTTCGACGCGACGCACCTCGAGGGCAAAGCTCGCTGCAAAGCTTCGCTCCAGTACATGTTCGGCTTGGGGATCGCGCCGGACCTTCCCGTGATCGCGGCGATCGGCGACCTGTCTGAAACGCGCGGCGGCGATCTGATCGCGCAGGTCGCACAAGCCGCGCTCCGCAACGAGGTTCAGCTGATCGTGCTCGCGAACGAGAGCCCGGCGGCCGAAGCACTCACGGTCTTGGCCGAGCAGTATCCGGAGCGGCTCGCGCTGCGTACGAGTCACGACGACAAAGAGCGTCACCTCGCACTTGGAGGCGCCGACTTCTTGCTGCTTCCGGCGCGCAAGCCAGTCGCGCTCGACATTGCGATCGCGGCGATGCGCTACGGCACCTTGCCGATCGTGCGCCCGGTCGGGCCGCTCGCGGATTTCGTCGTCGACGTGGATTCACAGCTGGAAACCGGCAACGGCTTTCTGATTACTGACGCTGACAGCGGCGAGCTGCTCGCCGGCATTCAACGCGCGCTCGCCGCGTTCGCGCAGCGCACGAAGTTCGATGCTCTGCGCAAGCGGGTCATGCTCCAAGATCTGTCGTGGGAGCGCAGCGCTCGCCGCTACGAGCACTTGTACAAGCGAATCCGGCAAAGTCTGCAGCAACCTGCCGCTTGAACGTCAGTCGCGGAAGTTCTCGTACTGCAGCTCGATCCCGAAGTCGTGCCTTCGCAGCGCGCCGATCGCCTCCTGCAGATCGTCTCTCTTTTTGCCGGTCACGCGCACGCTGTCGCCCTGAATCGCGGCTTGCACCTTGAGCTTCGTGTCCTTCAAGTACTTCACGACTTCCTTCGCCTTCTCCTTCTCGATCCCCTGCTGCAGCTTCACCAGCTGCTTGTAGGTGTTGCCACCGGCGGGTTCCGCCGGCTGAGGGTCGAGTGACTTCAGCGACACCTTGCGCTTCGCAAGCTTCTCTTGAAGCACGAGGTACGCAGCTTCGACACGCGCCTTTGCGTTCGCGCGCAGCGTGATGCCTTCTTCGCCGCGCTCGATCGTCGCCTGCATGTCGCGAAAATCGTAGCGCGTGCTGACTTCTTTCTGGGCCTGCTGAACGGCGTTGTCGACTTCGTGCATCGTGAGCTTGGAAACGACATCGAATGACGGCATACGAGGCTCCTCGAGCGCAGGAAGATACCGCCCGTAGAGCCGCCGGCCAAGTCCGGGCTTACAGCCGCAACGGCGCGTCGGGTAACTTCGCGTCGCTGCCGCGCACGTACAACGGCGCGAGCTTCGCGACGTCCGACGCACCCTCGACACCGAGTAACCGCCGCGCCTCGCGCGCGATGTGACGCGCGTGCGGAGCGTCATGTTGCGCGTCGAGCGCGATCACCCGTCCCGCATCCCAGAGCGGCGAGATCCGCTCGACATACCGGCGATAACCGCTCCCCAGTACGCGCAGCTCGGCACCTCCTGCAGCGAGCACGAGCTGCGCAGCAGCATCTTCGGGCGCGGCGTGAAACGGTGCGGCCAGCAAGGTCGTGTGTTGCGCGCTCACGGCGTAGAGCGCAGCAAAGACTTCGCCTTTGTACGCATCGATGATCGGTGCGACGAGCAACTCCGACTGCGGATTGAGTTCGAGCGCGCTAGCCGCGAGCGCAGCCAGCGACACGACACCTCGCAATGGTTTGCCCGTTGCGAGCGCGAGCCCCTTCGCCGTTGCGACGCCGACGCGAACACCCGTAAACGATCCGGGCCCGACGCCGACCGCAAACACGTCGATGTCCGAAAGCGCGAACCCCACACGCTCGAGACATTGCTCGATGCGCGGTAGCAGCGTCTCGGCGTGACGCTCGGGACTCGCCGCATTGTCTTCGACGAGAACCCGGTCAGCCTCGAGCACCGCCACTGCCGTGACGTCCGCAGACGTGTCGAAAGCCAGCATGCGCGAAGCCATGTGAGCGAAACTCCTCTCGAGTACCACGCAGACCTACGGACGAGACACGTTACGCGTGCGGCACGCCCCGGCGATCCCCTGGGCGGTAGCCTTGACCCACCCGTGAGATACCCCTAGCTTGCGCGTCACGGAGCGTGACTGTACACGCCACCAGCCACAAAGAAAGCCATGGGTCCGGCCGCGGCCTGCGCTCTCGGTCGCCGCGTGGTATTCGAAGCAGCCGGGTGATGTTTTCGCCACCCCTCTCGAGCGCTGCGCTTCTGTCGCAGGCCGAACCTCCTTCATGCTTTCCCTGTTGACGCCCACTGACCCGCTCTGGCCCGAAGTCGCCGCCGCGAATCTGCCGGCGCTTTTGGCCGATCATGCGCACTGTGAGCTGAAGGCCGCGCAGAGCGCGCTCAGTCTGCTCGCGCGCTACGGGGGTGAAGCGCCTGCGCTGGTCGAGCCGCTGACAGCGCTCGCGCGCGAAGAGACCGAGCACTTCTCGCAAGTGCACGAGCAACTCGCGCAGCGCGAGATGGCGTTGCAATTACCAACGACCGACACTTACGTGACGCGGCTGTCAGCTGCAGCGCGCAAGGGTCGCGAAGCGCCGGCGCTACTCGACCGCTTGCTCATCGCGGCGTTGATCGAAGCCCGCTCGTGCGAGCGCTTTCGTTTGCTCTCGGAGTTTCTGCCCGACCTCGGGTTGCGCGCGTTTTATCGCGAGCTGATGGCGTCCGAGGCGCGGCACTTCACCTTGTTCTCTTCTCTTTCTGCGACCTGCTTCGGGAACGATGCGAGCCGAGCGCGGCTGGCGGTTCTCGCAGCGCGCGAGGCCGAGATCGTTCGCCAACTACCCCTCGGTCCACAGGTACACGGATGAGCACAGCCCCCGAACCGTTATCGAGTCAGACCCGCAGCGTCACCGACGTCGACGAATCGCGCTGGGAGCGCATCGCGGCCAACCTGAAGACCATCGGCGGTGCGGTGCTGCTCGCGCTGGTGATCCGAACGTGTTTGTTCGAAGCGTTCGAGATCGAAGGGCCTTCGATGGAGCCTACGCTGCTCAACGGCGATCGCGTCGTCGTGTCGAAGTTTGCGTTCGGTTTGTTTTTGCCGCTGCGCGATCACGCCGAAGTCACTTGGTCCGGCCCGTCGGTCGGCGACGTCGTGATCATCAAGAGTCCGGCGGACGGCGTCGACATCGTGAAGCGCGTGATCGGCGTCGGCGGTGACTTCATCGAGATGAAGGACGACCGCGTGTATCGCAACGGCAAGCCTTTGCCGCTCCAAGACTCCGGCGCGTGTAAGACCGGCATCGGCTCGTTGCAGCCCGAATGCCGCGTGTTCGTGTCGAAGGTCGGCGACCACGAGTTCCGCATGAGCAAAGCGCGTGGGTCACCGGATCCCGTGCCGGTGCACGTGCCCGAGGGCCACATCTACGTCCTCGGTGATCATCGCGATCACAGTAACGACAGCCGGAACCCG
>Ga0193752_1002701_pt1 | contig 12952 bp, 16 predicted proteins | sample H1c1metaG_FD_144924 | JGI IMG/M metagenome (GOLD analysis project Ga0193752, IMG submission 144924) | Soil microbial communities from a riparian zone of the East river system, Colorado, United States - H1c1 | ecosystem: Environmental > Terrestrial > Soil > Riparian zone | place: USA: East River... | reverse complement strand
CGGGAGCGTCACCGAGACGACCGTCTTCGCCTACCTCGTCCCGCTCGCCGCGCGCGGCTACGTCGTCATCGCGAGCCAGTACCGCGGCGGCCCGGGGAGCGAGGGGGCCGACGAGTTCGGCGGGGCCGACGTGGACGACGTGCTCAACCTCATCCCTCTGCTGGAAGGGCAGCCGCGGGCCGACGCGAGCCGGATCGGGATGGTGGGAAGCAGCCGGGGCGGCCTGATGACCTACCTCGCGCTGGCGCGTACCGACCGCCTCCGCGCGGCGGTCGTCATCGGGGGGATGTCCGACGCCTTCGCCGCCGTCGAGGAACGCCCCGAGATGGAGACGGACGTGATGGCCGAGATGGTGCCCAACTGGGCCGCCGAACGGGAGGCCGCGCTGCTGGCGCGCTCGCCGGTGCGGTGGGCCGAGCGGCTGCACCGGGGGACGGCGCTCCTCCTCCTGCACGGGAGCGCGGACTGGCGGGTCGTGCCGACGGAGGCCCTGGAGATGGCTACGGCGCTGCTGGCGGTGCAGCACCCGTTCCGCTTCGTGATGTACGAGGGGAGCGACCACAGCCTCACCGAGCACCGGGCGGAGAGCTTCGGGCTGCTGACGGACTGGCTGGACCGGTACGTCCGCGACGGCGAGCCACTCCCAAACGTGGAGCCGCACGGCGACTGACGCTCCGTCCCTGCCTCCATGCGAGACCGCCGCTTCGTCGCCGTCCATCGCGGCGGCCCGCTCCCCTCCGCCGAGCACCGGCTGCTGTCCGCCTGGGCTGCGGCGTGCGCGGAGCACGTGCTGCCGCTCTTCGAGAGGGAGCGCCCCGCCGACGACCGCCCGCGGCGCGCCATCGAGACCGCGCGGGCGTGGGCCGCAGGGGGCATCCCGGTCGGCACCGCGCAGAAGGCCGCCGTGGCGGCCCACGCCGCCGCCCGGACGGCGACAGACCGTGCGGCCGTCGCCGCGGCACGCGCGGCCGGGCACGCCGTGGCGACGGCCCACATGGCTGACCACAGCCTGGGCGGCACGCTCTACGCCATGAAAGCGGTCGAGGCCGCTGGCGGCGACGCGGACGCCGAACGGGCGTGGGCGGTCGCCCAACTCCCGGACGCGGTGCGGGCGCTCGTCGTCTCGGCGCTGGAAGCCCGCCTCGTCGGCCCCCGCCCATGAACGAATTCCGGTTCGGCCTCGTCGCCCACGACTACGCCGCCAGCGTCGCCTTCTACCGCGACGCGCTCGGTCTCCCCATCCACCGTGCCTGGGACCGTGGCGGCGACGACCGGGGCACCCTCCTCCGGGCGGGCCCCGCCCTCATCGAGATCGTCCCCGCCTCGGCACACCTCCCCGCCGCCGCACCCGTGGGGGTGTGGCTCTACCTCGGCGTCCCGGACGTGGACGCCGCCTACGCGCGAGCGCTCCGGCACGGCGCGACCGCCCAACTGGACCCGCGCGACGAGCCGTGGGGGCACCGCCGCGCGACGGTGGTGGACCCCGACGGAATCGCGGTGGGGCTGTTCACGGAACGGCAGGCGGGATAGACTGGGTCACGCTGCACCCACCGGATGCCCCCGCCCTCCCCTGCCTTCCCGGCGCCGCCCCGCGCCCACCCCCTCGCCTGGGCCGCGTTCATCCTCGGGCTGGCCGCGGTGTACAACCTCGTGTGGGGCGCTGTCGTCGTGCTCGCGCCCGGTTGGGGGCTCGGGCTCCTCGGCGTCCCGGCCGACGCCAATCTGCCGCTCGCACAGTGCATCGGCATGATCGTCGGGGTCTACGGGATCGGCTACGGCATCGCCGCGACGGACCCCGTGCGGTACTGGCCGCTCGTCTTCGTCGGGCTCCTCGGCAAGGTGCTCGGGCCGCTCGGCGCCGTGTGGGCGGTCGCGGCGGGCACGCTCCCGGCGGGCATCGCCGTCGTCAACCTCACCAACGACGTGGTGTGGTGGCTGCCGTTCGGGTGGATCCTGTGGCGGGTCCACCGCAGCGGCCTCCCCTCCGCCGTCGGCTGCGGCGTGAGCGGCGGGCTCTACCCCGGCCTCATGGGCCCGTCTCACGCCTGCCTCGCGCCCGGGCTCCGGCGCCTCCACGGCGCCACGGGCCCCGTCGAAGTGAGCGGCCTCGTCACCGTCGAGCGGGGACCGGGCGCGCTACGCAGGCTCATCGCCGACCGCGAGGGGTTTCCGCCTGCGTCCGAGCGCGTCCCCGTCCACTTGCTCGTCACGCCGGAGGGCGGGCGCGAGGTGTGGCACCGCACCTTCGGGACGCTCACGCTCCGCTCCATACAGTGGCCGGCGGGCGGGCTGCTCGCGGAGCGGCTGGGCCACGTCACGCTCTACCTCGAACCGCGCGAGGTAGAAGGGCACCTGGAGATGCAGAGCGTGCGGGCCACCGCCTTTGGCCTCCCGCTCCCGCCCTTCTTCGCTCCTTACGCCGTCGCCGTCGCCCACGACGCGCCCGGCGGACTCCAGATCCACGTCGAACTCGGCGTCACGCCGCTGGGCAGACTCGTGGCCTACCGCGGCACCGTCCAGTTTCACGAAGCCCCTCCCCCGTCCACCTCTCCCGCGCCATGATCCACGTCCGTCCTGAAAGGCCGGAAGACGCCACGGCCGTCTACCGCGTGAACGAGGAGGCTTTCGCCCAGCGCGACGAGGCCGACCTCGTCGAGCGCCTCCGCGCCCGCGCCCACCCCTACCTCGGGCTAGTCGCCGAAGAGGACGGCGAGGTGGTGGGACACGTGGCGTTCACCCCGGTCACGCTGGAGCCTGCCCGCCCCGGCCTCGACGTGCGGGGGCTGGCGCCGATGGCCGTGCTCCCCACGCACCAGGGGCACGGCATCGGAACCGCCCTCGGCCACGCCGGGCTCGCGGCGTGCCGGGAGAGGGGGTGTGCCGCCGTGGTTGTGCTGGGGTACCCGGACTACTACGCCCGCTTCGGCTTCATCCCCGCCTCCACCTACGGAGTCGGGACGACCTACGAGGTCCCCGACGACGTGTTCATGGCCGTGGAGTTGGTGCCCGGCGCGCTGGACGGCGTCGCCGCGACGGCGCACTACCTCCCCGCGCTCGCAGACTGACCCCGCCCCGTCCGTGCCTTCGAGCTTCGCCCACGCCGTCGCCGCCGTCGCGCTCGGCCCCGCCGTGCAGCCGCGCCTGCGTCCGTGGCGGCTGTGGGTGCTGGCGGCGCTGTGCGCGTCGGTCCCCGACCTCGACGTGATCGCGTTCCGCTTCGGGATCCCGTACACGCACCTGCTGGGGCACCGGGGGCTCTCGCACAGCTTCGCCTTCGCCGCCGTCCTGGCCGCCGTCGTCGTCGTTCTTTTCTTCAGGCGCACCCCTCAACGCCTCGCCCTGTGGGCGTTCTTCTTCGCCGCGACGGCCTCGCACGGCGTCCTCGACGCCTTTACGGATGGGGGCGAAGGTGTGGCTCTGCTGGCGCCGTTCTCGAACACGCGGTTCTTCTCCCCGTGGCGCCCCATCGAGGTGGCGCCCATCGGCGTCGGCCGCTTCTTCAGCCTCCGGGGGCTGGAGGTGCTGGCGAGCGAGTTCATCTGGGTGGGCCTCCCCGCCCTCGTTGTGATGGTCCTACTGCTCGTGTGGCGCCGACGTGCGTCGACGGCCGGGGGCTGATGTGGGGCCCGGCGCCTCATCGTTCTTACGTTGGTGCGTGCCCCCGCTCCCGAGAGTCGTCCACACCTGAAGCGCCGTGCACTTCGACGCGCTCGTCCTGCTGGAACCGCCGGTGCTTGACCTCCGCGCGGCCGTCGCCGAAGGGTTGCGGCCCTTCCGGCGCGACGACGACGCCCCGTCACCGCAGGCGCGGTGGGACGCCTTCCTCCTCACCGACGGCCCGTTCACGCACGTGGACGCCGCCGCGCTCGTGGGCGGCACCGACGACGACACGTTGCACGCCGTCTGCCCCGTCGCCCGACTCCCCGAGGGCTACAACGTGGCCGCCGTCGTCACCCCGCTAGGCGAGTGGCACGACCTGGAGGACACCGGCTGGCGGCTCCTCGACGGCCACTCGCCCCGCAACCAGGACGCGCTGGCCCGGTGGCGCGCCCACGTCGCCGACGTGCTCGCGCGCTACCCCTACGCCCTCGGCGTCCACGTCCACTGCCACTCGTAGCGATCCTGCGGTGGCCCCCACGCTCCCGCATGCTCGCACCTGACCGTTGTCTTCCGCACTAACGTGGACCGACCGACCTTCAACGTTCCCCACCCCGCCGAGACGTACCGGCGGCACTGGAGCACCCCGCGCTCCTCCCGCCCATCGAACGGGCTGCCGCTCGCCTCTTCCCCCCGGAGGTGGCCTCACCTGACCTCCTCGAACGAACGGTACCCGTCGAGGAGCTTCGGGCCGCGCAGGTGGAGGGGCGCCTGTGGGTCGCACTGGACCCGGCGGGCGGGCCTATCGGGTTCGCGCTCGCCGGCACCGACGACGACACGGCACACCTCCTCGAACTCGCCGTCCACCCCGACCACGGGCGGCGCGGCGTGGGGCGGCAACTCGTGGAGGTGGTCGTGGCGTGGGCACGTGACAGGGGGCGGCGCGCCGTGGTCCTGACGACGTTTGCAGAGGTCCCCTGGAACGCCCCGTTCTACGAGCGGCTGGGGTTCCGGCGTCTGGAGGCCACTGAGTTATCGCCCACGCTCGCCCGCACGCTCCGCGAGGAAGAGGCGGAGGGCCTGCACGGCCGTGTAGCCATGAGGCTTGATCTCATGAGGCCCGCCCCCTACGTCGTGCGTCTGATGTTCGAGTGGGGCGGCGGCGTGCTGTGGCCCGGCAATGACGCCGCGCGCGCCCGCTTCGACGTGGATCCGTGCGAGGACCTGTTACCCCTCTCGGACAGCACGCGCGCCACGCTGGAGCGGCTCTCCGTGTGGCACGACACGTCGCTCAACTGGGAGTACCCGCCGGACCCGGGCCCGTGGAGCGCCGACGACGAGGCGCGCTTCGAGGCCGAAGCCGCCCGCGCGCTCGACGCCGTCCGCGCCGAGCTGGGCCCGGACTACGAGGTGGTATACGTTCCGATGTAGCCCCATGCAGACCGAGCCCTTCGACCCCGCCCCTCTCGTCGCGCTCGCCCGCGTGCAGCACCCCGACCAGCCGTGGCTTGTCGAGGCCCTCGCGCGCTGCACGACGGGGCGCCGCGAGAGCCGCGCCTACGTCTACTTCGTGGAGCCGGACAGCCCTGAGTGGGTGTTCCGGGAGAACGTCGTGCTGGCCGACCGCGGCGGCGACGTGGTGGTGGACGTGCTGGAGGGCCCACGCGTCGGCGGCGTCGAGTACCTGCGCTACGTCTAGCCTCCGAGACGGGGCACCGAGCGTCGCGGGCGCTCGCGTACACTCCCATCGGCGGGCGCCTCCTGTCTGCCGCCCCCGGGCGGGGCCTCTTCTCCTCTGCCATGCTCTCGGCCTACTTCTCCTTCGAGGGGCGCGCGCGCCGACGGACCTACGTCGCCCTCGTCCTCCCGCTTAGCCTCCTCTCCTTCCCGGTCTTCCTCATGCTTCAGGAGGCTGCGGAGACCGGGAGCGCGGCAGGAGGCGGTGCCCGCGGGCTGGCCGTCCTCGCCCTGTTCGTCGGGCTCGGGCTCACCCTCCCCGTCACGGTCCGGCGCCTCCACGACCTCGACCTCTCCGCGTGGTGGCTCCTCGTCGGCCTCGTGCCGGTCCTCGGCGGCCTCCTCGGCCTGACGCTCCTCTTCAAGCGCGGGACGTGGGGCGAGAATCGGTTCGGGCTCGACCCCCTCGATCCTGACGCCATCGCGGACGGAGACTTCGATTCCGACGACTTCGACCCCGACGATGTCGATCCCGACGACCCGGGCAGCTTCGACGCCGGAGGACCGCCCCCTCTAGCGCCCACCTGATGCCGCACCCTTCGCGCATCACGTGAACCCCACCCCTGTTTCGGCAGCCCATGCCTGGATAGCGGCGGCCAACGCGCAGGACGCCGACGAACTCGTCGCCCGGTCGAGCCCCACCATCGAGATCGTCGGCCCCCGCGGCGCCGTGCAGGGCACGGACGTGCTCCGCGCGTGGCTCGTCCGCGCCGGGCTCACGCTCACCAGTCGGCGCACGTTCGCGCGGGACGGGCGCGTCGTGCTGGATCAGCACGCCGTCTGGCGCGCGCCCGAGACCGGCGAGGTCGTGGGCGAAGGGGTCGTGGCCTCACGGTTCATGGTCGAGGGCGAGCACGTCGTTACCTACGAGCGGCACGACACGCCGGCGGCGGCGCTGGCCGCGGCCGGGCTCACCGAGGCCGACCACCTCCCCGACGCTGAGGCCGAGATCCGCGGCTGGCGCGCCTTCCACCGCGGGCAGACAAGCATCCGCTACGAGGAGTTGGTCGACGGGGCGTGGGAGGGCTTCGACATTGCGGGCGACGCCCTCATGGGGCGACCCTACCACGCGATCTACCTGCCGACGCCGGACGAATGGGCGGCCCTGCCCGCGTGGGCGCGCGACCGCCGCGACGAGATCGTGGCCCGCCTCCGGGGGGCCTTCCGCGAACCCGACTACACCTACGACGAGGGCTAAAGCGTCCTTCCCCCACCATGATCCTCCAGCCCGAGACCGACGAGCAGATCGCCTCCACGTGGCCCGTGATGCACCAGCTCCGCCCCCACATCAGCGCCGACGCCTACCTCCCCACCGTCCGCCGGATGATGGAGACGGACGGCTACCGCCTCGTCGCGGCCGTGGACGACGGCGTGGTGCGCGCTGTGGGGGGCTATCGCGTGCTGGAGATGCTCTACTGCGGGCGCATCCTGGTGGTGGATGACCTCGTCACCGATGAGGCCGCGCGCTCTGGCGGGCACGGCAAGGCCGTGCTGGACTGGCTGCGCGCGGAGGCCGGCCGCCTCGGGTGTAGCCAGGTCCACCTCGACTCACGCGTGACACGCGACCGGGCCCATCGTTTTTACTTTCGGGAGGGTTTTACCATTCTCGGCTACCACTTCGTCGTGGACGTGTAGGGGCTGTTGGTTTCGTCAGGACCGCCCCCTCTTTCCGTCATCCCGCGCATGCGGGGATGACGGTGTGGAAGAGTGTGAGCGGAGGGAACGGAGGGCTGAGCCCCCAGGGCTGTAACCGTCGGGGGGTCCCCGCGTAGGTCGCACACCCCCACCCCGCCCGCCATGCTGAAGAGCTACCTCCGGAGTGCCGTCCGCACCCTGCTCAAGAACCGCGTCCCGTCCGTCATCAACGTCGTCGGGCTCTCCATCGCGGTCGCGTGCGGCGTCACGGTGTACCTCTTCCTGCGGGTCTACTACACCCTCGACACCGAGCACGCCAACGGCGACCGGATCTACATGGTCGAGCACGTGGAGCGGGAGGACGGCGAGGCCGTGCGGTGGGGGACGGCGCCGCTCGCGCTGGCGCCCACGCTCGCGGCCGACGCCCCGCAGGTCGAGCGCGCCGTGCGCGTGCAGTGGGGCGGCGGCGACGTACGCACGGCCGAGGCGTCGTTCGAGGAGCGGGTGGCCTTCGCCGACCCCGGCTTCTTCGACGTGTTCACCTTCCCCCTCGCGGCCGGCTCCCCCGCGGCCCTCACGGCGCCGGGCCAGGTCATCCTGAGCGACGAGGCCGCCCGCAAGTTCTTCGGCACCGCGGACGCCGTCGGCCGCCGCCTCACCGTCACCCTCGGCGAGGGCGGCCCGCAGGCCGTGACCGTCGGCGCCGTGGCCGACCCGTTCCCGAACAACGCGAGCTTCCGGTTCGACGTGCTGCTCCCCTTCGACGCGCGGCCCACCACCGGAGAGCCCGCCGATGCGTGGGCCGCCGACGTCCACGCCACGTTCCTCCTCCTGCGCCGCCCCGAGGACGTGGCCGCCGTCGAGGCGCAGATGGGCCGCTATCTCGCCCGCTGGAACGACGCGCGGCCCGAGCGGCCCGTCGAGGGGTTCCGGTTCGAGAACCTCATTCGCCCCGACCGCGACGCCTACACCGTCCGCGCCCGCCCCACCGAGGCCGCGCACCCGGCCTTCGCGGGGCTCATGGTGGGGATGGCCGCATTCATGATGCTGCTCTCGTGCGTCAACTACGTCAACATATCCCTCGGCGCCGCCACGCGGCGGCTGAAGGAGATCGGCGTGCGAAAGGTGTTAGGCAGCACGAAGAACCAGCTCATCGCGCAGTTCATGGCCGAGAACCTCCTGCTGTGCGCGCTCGCGCTCGTGCTGGGGCTCGGGCTGGCGGCCGTGTTCCTCGTGCCGCTGTTCAACCAGCTCTTCGTGCTGGACATCGGCCTCTCATTCACGGAGGACTGGGGCCTCGGGGTGTTTCTTTTGGGTTTGCTCGCCTTTGTCGGCGTGGCCTCGGGCGCCTACCCCGCCTTCTACGTCGCCTCGTTCCAGCCCGCGCTCATCCTCCAGCGGAAGCAGGGGCTCGCCGAGAAGCGCTGGCTCACGCGCGGCCTGCTCACGCTCCAGTTCACCATCGCCTTCCTCGCCGTCATCACGACGGTGCTCCTGCTGCTCAACGGCCGCTACCTCGTCGGGCTCGCGTGGGGCTACGCGCCCGACGACGTGCTGACGGTCCGCCTCTCGGACCCCGCCCAGTTCGCCCCGCTGCAGGAGGCCGCGATGGAGCTGGCCGCCGTCGAAAGCACGGCGGGCTCGACCGAGCACCTGGGCGCGGGCATGGGCTGGGTGGCGTTCACGACCGACGGCGAAGAGGAAGAACGCGAGACGCTGACGCTCACGGTGGGCCCCGGCTACGCCGAGACGATGGGGCTCCGCCTCCGGCGCGGGCGCTACGTCGACGCCACGTCGGCCGACGACCGGGCCCACGCGGCCGTCGTCACCGAGCGCTTCGTCGAGAAGCAGGGGTGGAGCGACGGGCTGGGCGAGACGCTGCGGATCGACGGGCAGGACGTGACCGTCGTGGGTGTGATCGAGGACGTGCTCGTCAACCCCGTCGAGCACCCGCCGGGTATTCTCATCAGGGGGGCTGAGGAGGGGTACCGGTTCCTGACCGTGCGCACGACACCGGGGGGGCTGGCAGGGACGCGGTCCGCGCTCGCCGCCACGTGGGCCGCCCGTGCGCCCGACCTCCCGTTTGAGGCGTTCGCCCAGCGCGAGGTGTTCGACACGCAGTTCGAGAGCTACGGCAACCTCGCGCGCGGGCTGGGCTACCTCGCCGGGCTGGCGCTGCTCATCGCGTGCATGGGGGTGTTCGGGCTGGCCACGCAGAACGTGGCGCGGCGCCTGAAGGAGGTGAGCGTGCGGAAGGTGCTGGGGGCGACGGTCCCGCACCTCGTGTTCCTCGTGAACCGGGCGTTCGTCGCCATCCTCACCGTGGCCGCGCTCGTCGCGACGGCGGTGAGCTACGGCGCCTTCGCGGCCCTCGCGAGCTTCGACGCGGCCAACCTGATGCCGCTCACGCCGCTCCCCTTCGTGACGGCCTACGTCCTCGTGTTCCTGATGGTGGCCGTCTCCGTCGCCTCCCAGTCGCGCACCCTCGCCCTCGCCCCCCCCGCCGACGCCCTGCGCAGCGAGTAGGAGAGAATCTGGGAATCAGGGAATCGGGGGATCTGGGAATCTGAATTGATCCCGTAGGGGCGACGCGCTGCGTCGCCCTCCCCCACGCGGATACGCCCGGTATCGGGCCTCGTCTTCCCGACCGGCCGTAGGGGCGTGTCGCACACGCACGCATTCGCTACGCGCCAGGGAAACGCAGTGGAGGCGTAGTCTTCAGCCCGCTCGAAGGCCCCTCCTCTCTTCATGCCTCTCCGCTCCCTCACCTGGGCCCTCCTCGGGCTCGGTGCCGTCCTCGTCGCCGGGTGCACGTCCACGGCTGAAACGGCTGCCCCTTCGACGCCGACCGTGGACGGCGCCGCCGTGGCCCGCTCCATCGTCCTCTGCACGACGACCGAGGCTGACCTCCGGCGCCAGCTCGGCATCCCCACGCGCGACGGGCTGCTGCGCGGCGACCGCATCGTGAGTTGGATCATAGGCGAAGACGACGTGGTGCAGTACCTCGCTGTGCTCCTCGACGCCCGCGGCGTGGTCGTAGACCTCTACTGGAACCTCCCCACCGAGATCCCCTGGGCGCCTGACAACCAGTGTGACTGATACAGGCTCGCTGGCTTGCTTCCCCCCTCTCTGTTCGTCATCCCCGCGCACGTAGAGATCCACGGATTGGCGAGCACGGACAGTGCCATTTCGTGGATCCCCGCGTGCGCGGGGATGACGGTGTTAGAAGCGAAGTGGGCAGGCGTTGGGCCGCTGGGCGATAGCTCCCCAGACGAGTGGAAACCCCGCAGTGGTGGGGGCGGTCGCAGGGCCCCCCTCCTCTGCCTGCTGCCTGACATGCCTACCGTCGCCACCATCGGGTACGAGGGCGTCAGCGTGCCGCAGGTGCTGGACGCCCTCCGCGCGGCGGGGGTGGACCTGCTCGTGGACGTCCGCGCCGTCGCCTCGTCGCGGCGGCCCGGCTTCTCCAAGACCGCCCTCGCGGCGAACCTCGCCGGGGCCGGGATCGATTACCTCCACCTCCGTGGACTCGGCACCCCCGCCGAGGGGCGCGCCGCCGCCCGGGCCGGGCGCCACGACGAGATGCGGGCCGTCTTCCGCGAGCACCTCGCCACCCCCACGGCCCACACCCAGTTGGTCGAACTGGCCGGGCTCGTCGAAGCGGGGCGCCGCGTGGCCCTCCTGTGCTTTGAGGCGGACCCCGCGCACTGCCACCGCACCCTCGTCGCCGACGCGCTGGGGGCGCTCGTGCCTGTGGAGATTGCTCACCTTCGGCCGTCCACTTTGGCGCCGGATGGGGCCGGACAGTAGGTTTCCGGCCCCTCTCCCCCGGACCCCGTGGAGCATCAGCAGGACCCCGTCGTCATCGTCGGCGGGGGCATCGGCGGCCTGAGCGCCGCGCTCGCACTGGTGCGCGTGGGCGTGCCCGTCCGCGTCTTCGAGCAGGCCCCCGAACTCGCTGAGGTCGGCGCGGGGATCGGGCTCTGGACCAACGCTGTCCGCGCCCTCGACCACCTCGGCGTCGGCGACGCCATCCGCCGCGTGAGCACGGCGCTGTCAGTGGGCGAGTTCTGCAACCCGCAGGGCGACGTGCTGAGCGGGTTTGACCTGGGCGCGCTCCTGCCCGACATGCCGGGCGCCGCCGTCCGCATCATCCACCGCGCCGGCTTGCAGGGCGCGCTGGCCGACGCCCTCCCCCCGGGCGTGCTCACCACGGGCGCCGTGTGCACGGGCGTGACGCAGGACGCCGACGGGGTCACGGTCACGTTCGACGGGGACGATCCTGTCCGCGCCTCGCTCCTCATCGGCGCCGACGGGATCGACTCCGCCGTGCGCGCCGCGCTCCACGGCAAAGGAAAAAAGCGCTACTCCGGCCAGACGGCCTATCGCGGCATCGCCGAGGTGCCCCCGCCGGAGCCCGGCGTGGTCCGCGAGATCCAGGGCCCCGGCATGCGCGCCGCCGTCTGCCCCATCGACGCCACGCGTGTGTACTGGTGGACCGCCGAGAACGCGCCGGAGGGCCAGCAGGACAAACCAGAAGAACGCCGGGCCTACCTCCTCGACCGCTTCCGCGGGTGGCCCGGCGGGCTCCCCGAACTGATCGCGGCCACGACCTCCCCCATCCTCCGCAACGACCTCGTAGACCGGGCCCCGCTCGACGCGTGGACGGTGGGCCGCGTGACGCTCCTCGGTGACGCCGCCCACCCCATGTTGCCCAACCTGGGCCAGGGGGCGTGCTCGGCCATCGAGGACGGCGTCGTGCTCGGCCAGTCCATCGCCGCCGAGGGCGTGACGCCCGCCGCGCTCCAGCGCTACGAGCGGGCGCGGATGGCGCGCACGACGCGCTTCGTGAAGGACTCCTGGGTCTTCGGGATCCCTGTCCTCTGGAAGCGCGCGCCCGCCGTTTTCGTCCGCGAGTGGCTCCTGAAGCTCACCCCGGAGTCCATCTTCGCCCGCACGGTCCGCAGCCAGATCGGCTTCGACGTGGGCCCCCTGCCCGCTTCGGTCGCCGGGCGCTAGCGGAGGAGCGTCACCTTCGCCGTCGCCACGGGCGCACCGTCGGCCTCCAGTCGGGCGAAGTAAAAACCCGCCGCCCCACCGCCCCACGCCACGCGGTCGGCGCCGTCGGGCACCGTCGCACGCCACACCTCGCGGCCCTGCACGTCGGCCACGACGACCGTGTAGGGCCCGGCGGCAGCTCCCGGCGGCAGGCGGAACGTGACGGCGCCGCCGGAGGGGTTCGGGATCGAGTCGAGCACGGCGCCGCGGCCCGAGGGCGCGGGCTCCGTGGCCGGCGTGACGGTGCTGTTCAGGAAGAGCAGCAGGCCACCGCCCGCCGTGCCCGCGATCAGGTCCACGTCGCCGTCGCCGTCGAAGTCGGCGGCGGCGGGCGTGGTGGCGCGGCGCGCCGTCGGCACGGCGGTCTCCTCGGTGAAGTGCGGCGCCGTGCGGGTGCCCGTGTTGCGGAAGACGCGGATGGGCGCGGCGTCGGTGCCCACGAGAAGGTCGAGATCGCCGTCGCCGTCGAGATCCTTGAGCGCGGGCGCCGAGAAGTCCCCTACGTCGAGCGGCAGCCCGATGGCGTCGCGGAAGGCGTCGTCGGCAGGCGTCGGCAGCCCGCTCGCGACGGCGTAGACGGGGGCGGTGGGGGTGCCCGTGTTGCGGAAGACGCGGAGGCGGCCCCCGGCGTCGCCGCCGATGAAGTCGAGGTCGCCGTCGCCGTCGAAGTCGCCGAAGGTGGCGCGGCTGAACTGCCCGAGGTCCATGTCGAAGGCGCGGTCGTTCTCGCGCGTGAACGCGGGCGCCGTGGGCGTGCCCGTGTTTCGCATGAGCGCGAAGCGGCCGTTGAGGCTGCCGACGAGGAGGTCGAGGTCGGTGTCACCGTCGAAGTCGGCCAGCGTCGCGCCGTAGCCGCCGAAGTCGTAGTCGAGCCCCAGCCAGTCCGAATCCTCCAGCCGCCACGGCGCCGCCCTGCCTGGCCCGC
>Ga0193752_1002700_pt1 | contig 12955 bp, 14 predicted proteins | sample H1c1metaG_FD_144924 | JGI IMG/M metagenome (GOLD analysis project Ga0193752, IMG submission 144924) | Soil microbial communities from a riparian zone of the East river system, Colorado, United States - H1c1 | ecosystem: Environmental > Terrestrial > Soil > Riparian zone | place: USA: East River... | reverse complement strand
TGCTGCCGATGGCGCCACCACCGAGACCGATGGCGACAAGGTCCGCGTACGCGAATCCGCGGGGCGCCCACGCATCTCGTTCGAGTTCAAAGACGCCAACGCCGCCACCCAGATCCGCATCGCCGGCGACACCGCCTACGACTACAAATACATCGTCATGCCCCTGCGGATATGATCGGAAGAACATGTTTTCCGTACCGAAGCCGCCCGTCAAAAGGCGGCTTTTAATATGTGCGCGGCTTTTTAAAAACGCGATTTGAAAACCTTTTCTAGTATTTTCAACAACTTACAGCCAGTTTAGTTCCAAAAGCGGTGCACGAAGATAGGTTTTTGGTGTCATAAGGTTCCGAATTCAGTGTAAAAGGTTCGATTTTCGTGGTTAAAGGTTCCAAATTCGGTGTAATAACATCGAAAAAATGTGACCTAAAATTTAGGTCGTTGAGCAGCGCTCCACGAGGCTTAGAGATCGTTCCACTCGGGTATTTCAAAGATCATTTCGGCCCGGCCGGCGACCGTGGCCAAATCGAATTATGATAGACCAGGAAGCGGAGAAAGAACAGCGTAACTTCCGGGATAATATAATGATTGCGTAATTTCGACGATTCAAATAGAATTGCAGGAACTTTAGATTGGGCGCTTTCCCGTTCGACTCTCAGTCCATTGAGGTTGACATTACCAACGCCCAAACCCAATTGCGCTCGGCTGGCGACACCGCCTACGATTACAAATATATCGTGAACCCCTACGGATGTGATAGTAAGTTAGATGAAAAAGACTAATAAAACGGGACTTGAACCTCAGGGAAAGGGTAGCGATGTAGAAATCCCAGAAACGACGGAAGCCGATTACTCTCAAAAAGAAAAGGTAGAATTATTACTTAAAATAATTGGAAGATTCGACTTCTATATAAATTCTACTAATACGAAAGCCTCAATAATTTTTGCTTGGAACGGCGTTGTTATTGCGGCCCTCCTTTTAAAACACGCCGAAATTCTGGCTTCGTTAGGGGATGCCCAATATCGATGCGGTATTGGTGTGATTTTAGTATTGATCGGGATATCAGCTTCGATTTCTAATTTTCTCGCCTTTAGAGTAATTTTTCCCTTTTTAAAAGGTAGTAATATTAGCGCCGGTAATCGAAGTATTTTCTATTTCGGATCGGTTGGTTCTATGTCTTCTGAACAGTATTTCGAACGAGTATCAAAAATATCCCCCTCGGACACACTAATTGATATTACGGACCAAGGAGTAACCTTAGCTAAAGGATTGGTAGTTAAGATGGTAAAGATAAGAAGGAGTATATTTAGTCTTTATATCCAAATGTTTTTGATCGGACTTGTTTTTCTTCTAAAGGTAATTATATTACGAGGTAACTGAAATATGGATAAACCACTTTCGGATCGATGGTCATGGCATTTTTATAAAAAATTATGCATGTTCATCGACGCAAATGATAAACAGAACGCGGGAAGGGTAGAGTCTGTTACTCCCGGTCTAGTAATGCCGGACATTGCTAATGTAGCGATAGGTTCGTGGAAAAGAATGACTGCATCTGTTCTATTTTTTGACCTTGCCGATTTTTCACGAATAACCCATCTTATTTCAAGAGATGATACCTTGCGCATTCTCAATCTAATTATTCCCACGGTGATGCGAATCGCCCGAAATTGGAACGGGGAAATAGAAAAAAATACCGGCGACGGCATCATGGCAATTTTTGGTACAAGGTCTCGAGATAAGGCGACTATCGCGAGAGATGCTGTCGAGTGTGCCATGGCCATTCGATATACGATGGTTAATGAAATTCAGCAAAGACTATCGAGGCAGAACTTACCATCGATGAATTTCCGAATCGGCATTGATATGGATGAGCTTTTAATTGCTAGAATCGGGATTAATAATAATTCATTCTTAAGTGCGGTAGGAGATGCAGCCAATAGAGCTTCCAAACTGCAGTCGTTGGCGGAAGCCAACGGCATATCGATTGGAGAGTACGTCTTTCATAATCTGCATACGGAACTTCACAAATATTGTGATCAAGGTTCGCATCCCAGTTGGGAATGGACTATCCGTGATACGAAGTTGGAATACAGATTTTTTCATTTTAGACATGACTGGGTGGAACCCCTGAGAGGTGTAAGCCTGAAGCAAGGGCCGAATCTTCAATCTAAAAAGGTGGAGTCGTCAAATCCGGCACTTGCAAAAATATGGCCCAAGGGGTTCGGCACGTGAAGAAAAATCTGTACGCATCATTCAAACGCCAGACGGTAAAGAGGTTTAACTTTTTAAGAACACTTAGGTATTAAATATTCAATAAATAAACAGAATGAAACTCTCATCATTTGTAATCAATAACTGTTTCGGTTTTCGCGATTCTGGCGAAATTAATTTTCAAAACGAGAACAACTTTATTTATCTTTTAGGTCGGAACAGCTCGGGTAAAAGTTCACTTTTGAATGCAATTTCTACATTTGAAGTAGAAAGGAAACCAAATGAGATAGCTAATTTCCAAAACTTCAGTAAAACCGATAAAGCAGCACGGCTCATAGCATTGTTTTCATTGTCTGGAAAACCCTTAGATTATCTAACATATCGAAAGAGACTTTACGAAAATCTCTCTGCAAAAGGCATAACTAAGAATGTTATCGATAATCAACCATCCATATTGCACTTTCTTAGCATACTTGAATTCGAATATGGTCAGTTGATAGAAAACATAAATACTAAAGGTAAAGTTGTTGTACATAAGTTTGGAGGAGGGGAGTATCACTTCCTGGTGCCCGATACGGGAGATTTGTATGGAACTAGGAAGAAAAATGTTGAATCGGCGATAATCGAGATTCAAAATAAAGAGGGCAATATTAATCTGAGTGGCCAGTCGTACAATACTTCTTTTAATTTTAATACTTTTGAGGACCCGTTATTTTTTCAGTTTCCCGTAATCGACATATTTAATCATCGAAATCCACTTAATGAATCTCTACCCAATGTAATTGTTGCCAATTGGGATGCTAAAGAGAATGAGTTTACAAAAAAATTCATTAAATATTTGGGCCAGGATGATGTTAATCGATTTCTAGCGATAAACGATCCGGAAGAAAGGGACGCCTTACTCACTAAAATTAGGCGGAGGTTAAAAGACCTAGTCAAAAGCATAAACGCTGCTAGCGTTTCGAAGAAAAATCTTGATTTGTTGGGAGTACGCCTGGATCCCGCGGCTGGCGGTATTCAAATTACAATGACAACAGATGGAAAGAAATCTTTTTATAGTCATTTAAGCGAAAATACGAAGTTCCTATTTGCATATCATCTTCATGCAATAACAAATAAGGCATCAGGAAATATCCTTTTGTTTGACGAGCCCAATAATGGCTTTCATCCAACTGCTCAGCGACAAATGCTTAAGTTCCTTCAGGATCTGGGAAAAGAAGAGAATCAAGTAATAGTTTCTACTCATTCTGAACATCTTATTGATCCTGATTATTTGTCAAGCGTTCGTATTATGAGCAGCGATAAAGAAAGGAATATTTTCGTTAAGAATCATTTTTATAACCAAACCGGAGAAAAAGGAGATTTTCTAGCGTTACAGCCGATATTTGATGCGATTGGATATAGGTACGGCAATCAACTTGAAATTACAAAAAAAGTAATCATAACGGAGGGCGTGACAGACCTACTCTACATGAGGGCTTTTAACAAAATCCTTTCATTGAAAGTTGATTTAAATATTGCGCCGGCACGGGGAGAGGGCACAATCCCCCACGTGGTTTCTTTCTTGATTTCGCAAGGACTTGATTTTAAGATTCTTATCGATACAGGGGACATTAAAAACCATATTCAAAATGAATTTGGCATCGATGAAAAATTTTTCCATGAAGTACCAATTCCGACGGTTTTTATTGGCAAAATGAATGGCTCGGGAATAGAGGATCTTTTTAGTAAGAAAGATTTTGAGTCTTTACTTGGTCTTATAGGACATAAGGCGACAGCATCATTCGCGCATGTCAGTAATAGTTTTTATATTCGTACGGAAGCACATCCAACTGATAAGCGATTGTTGGCCAATGAACTTTATGAGAAAGCGGCCAATTATACGCGAAAGTCTTTTGAAAAGGAGACGATCGATAATTTCACTAAGGCATTGAAATTTTGCGCCAATAATAATTGGTTCTCTCTCTGAGCTATTTGGCTTTAGAGAAAATAAAACAGCTGCCACTTCGCAAGGTCGTAGGTAGGCGCGCGTTTAAGTTGGTCCGTTGAAATATTTAGGGCTTGCCGCAATGCACCGGGGAAAGGCTTGCCTTTCCGGTAATCGACCCTAAATAATGATGGCTCACACCCTGGGCTTGTCGCCGGGTGTGAGCCATCAAAAATCACGGCGTGTATAATCCGATAATTTTTTGCGGGGTAAAGGCGGTTATTCCTTCATACCGTCTAAAATCCTTGTCGTTGAAGGTAACGATATTTTCGATATCGTGAACATTCATCGCCGCCGCGATCCTCGCGTCATGTACCTTAACGCCTAATACGGAATGTTTAACAACGATCTCCTTCCACCTATCGTATGCCTCGGGCCGATCCGGAAACACATCCAATATAGATTCGATCTGCATAACTTCCTGCTCGGCGTTACCTGCGGACAAACCTAGCCCGTTACTGATTGCCGGGCGTGTACATACATTCCAGAATTCGGCGATATTTTGAGGGAGAACACCAACCGTTTCTCCGGCGCTTAAGAGAAGCGCGACGGATTCGACCGCTTCGGCATGCATGGGATGGCCTGGTTCTATACTTCGCAGGAGGATGTTGGTATCTAACAGGTAGGGCACTATCCGCGCTCTCCATAGATCGTTTCGCGGTTTATAGCAGAATCATCCATCACGCGAGAATTTCGCGGATGGCTTGCAGCCCACTCGCGCCACAACCTCGCCTTGTCACTGGGAGCAAGAGTGGGCTTCATCAAGGAGTTTAAAGATGCATTGGAATCTCTCGGCGGAAGAGGGGCGTTAGCCATTTTAGAGTTAATAAGACGGCCAGACCTGCTGTGAATAACGATCTCGACAACATCTCTCCGCGCTATTTTCTTTGCGGCCGCGGTAGCCTGAGCTTTAGTCTGGTGTAACCCCGAGGCCCGGGCGCTGCCCTCTTTCATCACAGCCCAACCACCCTTTCGCGGAACGACATGAATGTTCTTGTTTTTACTCATATCTCTAGACTGATTTTATAACATAGTTAACATTAAAAGTTAATTTTTCGGGAGCCGCAATACACTAATGAAAGAGCCTGGTCGCTAACCTTCCCTGTATTTAAGGGTTTAGGGTAATAAAATATGCGAGTAAATAATTATTACGGAAAGTGGCGACTTTTGTCATCAAACCCTGTTGATATTTCGCTAAAGGCGAACAGTAAGTTTTTATATCGATTCACATAAAGGAAAAAATGAAAAAATTATCAATCTCACTCGCGTTCGTTTTAATCGCGGCCGGCGTGTTTGCCGCCCAGGCCCAGACGGGGATCAAAAGCGTCGATTTCAGCAATTTCAGCTTCGACACATCGATGAGCGAGCCGAAAACCGTCAAGCTGACTAGCGGCAAGTTTGAAGACGGCGGCACCTACGATGCCGGCTTCCCGCTTTACGAGCTGTTCGGAAAGCCTGTTTACGGCGACCTGAACGGCGACAAAAGCGCGGATGCGGTGGTCGAGATCAAGATGAGCGCCCCCTCTACCCTGCGCGCGTTTGAGGTCCAGGCCTTCACGTTTGAAAACGGAGCGGCAAAAATGCTGGCGCGGATCGACAGCGAACAGGCCGCGGGCGACTACAAGAGATACTTTCCGAAAAACTCTGACGTCCATTATGCCGGCCTCAATCCGCCAAAGATCCAAAACGGGCGTGTGATCGTCGAAGCGCTGACCGAAGGGAGCTTCGCCTGTCCGAAATATACGGCCGTTTTCAGCTATAAATTGAGCGGCGATAAATTTGTTCTGAGCGGCAAGCCGGTAAGGAAAGTGTTCGTCTGCAAATAATTCGCAGGGGTAAACGCGGGCTTGCCCTTCCGGTACGCTACTCCTAAATAATATGGCTCATACCCGGGGTTTATCGGCGGGTGTGAGCCAGACATTTTCTCGCGCTCTACAGATCTTCTTCCATTCTCGAACACGTCTTTACCGCGGACCTGAGCGCCGGGCCGAACACGAAAAACTCGACCGCATTTCTGGCCGATCGCGCCTCCGCAGCCGCGCCCGCACCGCTTGAAATATTCAGTGCCTTTCTCAAATTCACGCTAAAAAATCCCAAAATAAAAGTTTTGTCACCCACCTTGAATTTCTTGTCCGTAGGCGAGCCCGTTACGGTTATTCCTGCCAGGTCCTTATAAAGCAGGGTTGCAAACGTATTGCTCGAAAAGACATCCATTGTAAGTTCATGCCCGCCGGTAACCGCTTTTATTCTCTTGATCTTAACAGGAAGCTGGTAGAAATTTTCTGCCTTCATTATCCCCAGGTGAAGCCGGCCGTTATTTTGGAAAACGCGGGGTGAGGTCCCGTCCGAAATTTCCTTTAGAACAATTGAGAACTTCGAGCGGCCGTAACCCGCAAAACCGGCGATGGAGTTTACCAGGTCGGGCCTCGAAAAACGGACACCCCCTTCACCGCTGAATCCCCATGCAGGATGGACCTCGAATACGTGGTGTGGATTGCTTGGATGCACCTTGCCTACGCTATGGCCCTCGTCCCAAACCCTGAAATAACCTTCGAAGGTTATCGGTTTGTTCTGCAGCCTGTCCAGCGCCGCAACGCCCTTGGCAAGCTTGGCGTTTGGCAACTCGGTAACGATCCCCCATTCAGATTCTTTTCCGAATGGGGCGCTTATCGGGCTTTGGCTATCCGGAAGGTCGACGTCTTTCAGCAGTATCCCGATGTGGATCTCTCCGTCATTGCCGCCGCACTCTACTGAATGCACACTCTTTGCCCGGTCAAAGTGCCGCGCTTTGATCTTGCCGATGGCGCTGTCCGGAGCATACTGGGCCTTTATAAAATCGGCGTCGAAGCTAAACCAGTTCAAATTTTGCGCGGGAGTCGACGTGAAGAAAAGAACTAGCAAGAGACACAGACATAACGTTGTGGAAGCTCTCATTTTTAATTTCTCCTATAGAAAATTGGGATCGGGTGGAACGGGCGAATTCTATCAGAGTGAAGCTGGTTAAGTAAAGATTTAAACGAAAGGCCGCGAAATCGATCTCGCGGCTCGCCTTCGTAAGGAGGGGAGCCGGTAAATTTTCGATTTTTGATTTGCGATTTTCGATTAGAAGAAATCACGCTCCGGTCGCGGCTCCGCGTTAGCGGCGAGCGGGTTGCTCCCTGGATAGCAGCGGCTCGGCAGCGCTACAAAGATATCCACCACGCGCGGCCGTGCGGGACATCTCACTTCGGCTGAAACACGTGAAACGCGTGAAACACGCGGTCGACCTGATACCTCCCGAACACCGAAACACGCCAAACATCTCTAACGCTAGACCGTCGGGCCGTTTCCACTATGAAAGGATCTCGTCGTCCGTCTTTCGTTTCTTCCCAAAAAACCACGCGATAAAGATCGAGATCACATATAGCCCCATCATCGGCAGCGCGAAAAGCATCATGTTCGGAACGTCCCCGGTGGGCGAAACGACCGCCGCTACTATCAAAATAATAACGATGGCCATCTTCCAGCTCCGCATGAGAAACCCCGCGTTTACGATACCGATCCGCGAAAGAACGTAGGTGATCGCGGGCATCTGAAAGATCAATCCCATCGCCAGCATGATGATGATAATGAAATCGAGGTAATCGGTCGCGCGCAGGAGCAGTTGAAAATCGCTGCCCAGGCCCAGCAGGTAACTGGCGGCAGGAGGAAATAGAATATAGTAGGCAAACGCGACGCCCCCGACAAAGGACACAGTTGATAGGAGAACAAAAGGAGTTACGTAGGAGCGCTCGTGCTTGTAGAGCGCCGGCGAGATAAATCCCCAGATCTGCAGGAGCAGGAAGGGCACGGAAACAGCTATCGCCGTGTAGAGGGCAACCGTGACCCGCAGCGTGAAAGGTTCGGTCGCCGCCGTAACGATCATTTTCTCCTCACCTTGCGGGTTGGCAATGCCAGGCTCGAGCGTAACGGGCAGTTTCACCCCTTTCGGGATTATCCCTCCGTTTGTGTAGATCGGCTCGTTCGTATAAAGACCGAGAAACGGTTTTCGTGGATGGCGCAACAACGGCAAGGACCGATGTGCCGGGCGCGACCACGCTGGTCCCGATCTTGGTCGATTGGTCAAATATATACCGGCCGGAATCACCTTCTTTAAGGTCTGTAAGCGGCAGCACCTTTTCATCGCCGGTCAAGCCTTCGACCGGCACCTCGCGCCGCGATGCCTCGGATAGCGCCCGTCGGATCGGCACGGATAAAAAATTGTAAATATCCTGCGATATGAACCAGCACGCCATAAAGGCGACAACTACAAATACGACGGAATTTACGAGGCGCTTGCGAAGCTCGTCGAGATGCTCGAGAAACGACATCTGCCCGGTCGGCTGTTCTTCTGGTTCTGTTGAGTATGCGTCCATTAATGGCGGGTAAAACTATAACCAGTCCTGCTTTCCTCTACCGGTCCTGGATTCTTCAGGCACAATCTCTGCTTTCTCGTCCCCGGTCTGCGCCGGGCTTTCGGGAATCATGCCGGCAAACGCCGATTGGTCGATCTGTTTGATCTCTGGAGCGTTCATCTCCACGGTTGGGATATCTATCGTTTTTTCTTCGATCCGTGCTACCTGCTGCTGCGAAAGCTCCGCGGCTTCCTTCTTCGTAGTTTCTTCCTCCATCGCGAAATCGACCTCTTTCTCCCACGTCGATTTGAAATCGCTGGTCGTCTTGCGAAACTCGGCCATATACTTGCCGATCGTGCGGGCAATGCCCGGCAGCTTGCGCGGGCCGAGAAAAATAAGAGCGATCACCCCGATCAGGATGAGCTCCGATGTACCGATCGATTCGAGAATAAATAAAAACACTTTACCTCTATGCTGGGAGCGCAGGCACCCTTGCCTGCACGAACGCGAAGCGTTCGAAAACTTTACGAAACCTCGATCAAAAAACCACTCTTTTCCAATACTCTGCCAATCACGACCGCATCCGGGACCTCATTCATAAATCCCTCCGCCGCTACCGGCGTCATGCTTATCAGCAGCCCGCCAGCCGTTTGCGGATCGAATAGCGCGCTCTGCATCTCGCCCGAAACGCTTTCTGCTATTCTAACCGTATCGCCTACATAAACGCGATTGTTCCGGTCACCTCTCGTCAACATTTTCTGCGCGATCAGCTCGAGCACGTCCGGCAGCAGTGGCACCGCGGCCGAATTCAGCTCAAGAGTCACATCGCTCGCCTTTGCCAACTCATACGCGTGCCCGAGCAATCCGAAGCCCGTCACATCCGTACAGCCCGTCGCACCCGCCGCTACCATAGCTTTAGACGCGCGAGCAGCCGATGTGGTCATAGCTTTTAACGCCGCCTCGACCGTTTCGGGTTTCGCTTTATCGAATTTCACGGCGGTACTGATCGCTCCGGTGCCGACTGGCTTGGTCAAAACGAGAACGTCACCGGAACGCGCGCCAGAATTCTTTATTACCTTGTCCGGGTGTATAACGCCCGTAACGGCGTAGCCGAACTTGATCTCGGCATCGTCTATCGAGTGCCCGCCGAGGATCACCACGCCTTCTTCATTCATGGCGTTCTGACCGCCGAGCAGGATCTTTTCCAGCACGTCCCAATCGCCTTTTTGCGGGAAGCAAAGCACCGACAGCGCCGTCAGCGGGGTGCCGCCCATAGCATAAACGTCATTGAGCGCGTTTACCGCCGCGACCCGGCCGTAAACTTCCGCATCGTCGGCCACGGGAGTGAAGAAATCGACCGTCTGGACAAGCGCGAGATCGTCAGAAAGGCGAAAAACACCCGCGTCATCGGCCGTGTCGAACCCGACGATAACGTTTTCAGCGTGCGGTTGTTTCGGTAACTTACCCAAAACTTGGGCAAGATCGCTCGGGGCGAGTTTAGCCACTCAACCGGCACACGAAACCATCTGTGTAAGACGCAGTTTTTCCATAAACCTCCTCGGAGATAGAGTTTAACTCAATCGTAAGGGGATGTCAGTATTGGATGAGGGATGAGCGTGTCCAGATTATATTGAACGGCAGGCGGCTTTATCACCTTGAATGAGTTGAGCGTTTTTACTACGTGGTCGTCATTCGGACCCGCCGTCCACATCGCCATAAGACAATAGGTACGTTTTTCAACCACATAGTAGCGCGCTATAACCGTAAAACTGTCTTTTTCCCGGGATTTGACCTCGACGCCGGGATATCCATCGAGCGTCATCTTGTTCCTGGCTACTATCTCGCCCGTTTTGGGAATCACCGTGACATATATATCGGCGGAAGCTTCGACTATCTTTTCGGCGTCTTCGTTTTTCGTATCTGGATGATCGACGTAGCTCACTGTAAATAGAACCCCCCGTTCCCTCCATCCGAGTTTTTTTCCTCCGAACGCTGCCTCTCGGGCGTTTTTCTCCTCCATCGGTGTTCCGGGCAGATCGATGGAGAATCTGCCTTCGGTAGAAACAAAAGGTTTGTTTTGAGCGCAAGCCTGGATAAATAGAAGCGGGGTGGTAAATGAGAGAAGAATTAAAAACCGTATCATAAAACTGGTGGACTGACCTCGATAGACAATGGTCCGAGTGGACCTAAGCATTCTTGCTTACTTAGTATTTTAGTATCTTTAGGCCGATGATAGCATATAATTATACGTATGGAACCGAAGAGTAAACCGACTAACGTGATAGCGAAATGCTCGAATTGCGGAGCAAAAAACCGGGTCGATCCCGCCAAGCTTGCCGAGGGAAAAGCAGTTTGCGGGCAATGCAAGGCCCAGCTTGCAGCGGCCGTCGCGCCGATAACTATAACGGATGCAAACTTTGCGGCCGAGGTAGAACAGTCTCCGCTGCCGGTTATGGTGGATTTCTGGGCTGCGTGGTGCGGTCCGTGCCGGGCGATCGCGCCGTCGATCGAGGCGATGGCCCCCGAATTTGTCGGAAGGGCGCGCATCGGTAAACTGGATGTAGATGCCAACCAGGCGACCGCAGCTCGCTTCGGCGTTCAGAGCATCCCTGCGGTCCTGATTTTCAAGAACGGCGAGGTTGTCGACCGGATCATAGGCGCAGTACCTAAGGAAATGCTCGTATCGCGCCTGATCATGGCCCTATAGAAAACGGACGGGGATAAAATAAGCATGGGATAGACGAACGAGAAGCCAGGGTCGAGGAGCTAAAACAGGACGAGGACATTCGCCGCGCCCTCGAACAGACTGCGACCAACAAAGAAATAAAACAGGCGGCCGTAAAACCGTCCAGGACGTTCTGGCTGGTCGTCTACCTGCCGGTGCTCGCCGGTTTTATCATCATCTATAATCTTTTCCGAACGGGTGTCTTCGGCAGCAGCGAACGCCTTTTACCCCTGTTGCAGCGGCTGGCACTTGGCGCGGTTTGGGCCACCCTCGTTCTGATGCTGGCGAAGAGCATAAAGCTCTACATAATCGCGCCTTTGAGCGACCCCGTCGCCCGCTATAACCTTCGCCGGATCATCAATCTGATCGTTTGGATCATAATCTTTTTTCTCCTTCTCACGATCCTCTTCGCCGATTGGTATACGGCGGTCGTTTCGTTCGGACTGATCTCGCTGATCCTCGGCTTCGCCCTGCAAACCCCCATCACCAGCTTTATAGGTTGGATCTATATTTTGATAAAGGAGCCGTACCGCGTCGGCGATAGAATAAAGATCGGCGAGGAAACGGGCGATATTATCGATGTAAGCTATTTAGACACAACACTTTGGGAATTTGGCGGCGAACTGCTCTCGACCGGCAATCACCCGAGCGGAAGAATAATCAAATTCCCGAATTCCAAGGTCCTGTCGAGCCCCGTCTATAATTATTCCTGGTCGCTGTTTCCCTATGTGTGGAATGATATCAAGCTGCAGGTAGCCTACCAGAGCGACCTCGAGTTCATTGCGCGGACAATGCGGGATGTTGCGGCCGAAGAGGTAGGCGAGGCAATGATGGAGCGTGTGCGGACTTTTCGCGAGCTGCTGGCGCAGACACCGGTAAACCAACTCGAGGTAAGAGAGTATCCGACCGTCGTTTTTCGCGTCGGCGACAATACATGGATCGAGGCCATCTGCCGTTACCTTGTGGAGCCCCGCCGCGCCGGGGCCGTGAAGACCCGCTTGATAAAGAAAATGCTCGAACGCCTGAACGCCGAGCCTGATAAGGTTATGTTCCCGAAGGCGGATCTGCGATAGCTACCGGTCGCGCAGAGCAGGTTCACGGATTTATGAATTTATCCGTTATCCGCTCTTACTTATCAGTTGCTCGACTTCTTCCCCAATATCACATCATAGATCCGATTCAGATCATTCGTCGTGTAATACTCTATCTCGATCTTGCCGCCCTTCTTCCCGCTAATAGGTTTGATGGTGACGTTCGAGCCCAGACGCCGCTGGAGTTTTACCTCGGCCGCGCGGACATTAGGATCGGTCGCCGCGAGGGGCTTCTTCTTTTCGGCGTCGCCAACTTCCCTGGCCATACGGCCAGCGGCCTTCTCGGCCTCGCGCACCGAGAGTCCCATCTCGACGACCGTTTTTGCGAGCCGTTTCTGCGCCGATTGATCGTCCAGGGTAAGCAGCGCGCGGGCGTGTCCGGCCGAGAGCTTCTCGTTCTCGACGAGTTTCAGTACCTCGTTGGACAGTTTTAATAGGCGCAGCGAGGTTGTGACCATCGTTCGGCTTTTACCCACCCGCTCAGCCACCAGTTCCTGCGTAAGTCCAATAGTGTCAATAAGTTTCCGGTATGCGCGCGCTTCTTCCACCGGGTTCAGGTTGTGCCGCT
>Ga0193752_1002699_pt1 | contig 12959 bp, 15 predicted proteins | sample H1c1metaG_FD_144924 | JGI IMG/M metagenome (GOLD analysis project Ga0193752, IMG submission 144924) | Soil microbial communities from a riparian zone of the East river system, Colorado, United States - H1c1 | ecosystem: Environmental > Terrestrial > Soil > Riparian zone | place: USA: East River... | reverse complement strand
ATGTCATCGGCGGCGAGGCGATGAGCGTCGACCTCGACTTCGGCGCACCGATCGACACGAGCTACTCGGCATCGAGCCCGAGCACGGGCACGAGCCCTGCGCTTTGGACCGGCATCGCGACCGGCGTGCTCGCTCTCGGCACCGCGGGGATGGCGGTTTGGACCGCCAGCGACGATGCGAGCTATCAGGACGCGCTCGAGGGCGAGACATCGCGCGGCGAGCTCGATGACCTGGCAGACCGCACGGAGCGCAAGGCGGTCATCACCGACGTGCTGCTCGGCGCGACGATCGTCGGCGCCGCGGTGACGGTGTACTTGCTCGTGACCGACGGCCCTGAAGAGCGCCCGGCGAGCGCCGGCCTAGCCATCGGCGCCGACGGCTCGCTGCGCGGCACGTTCTGATCAGTCGGCGCAGCTCACGGGCTCCGTCGAAAGCAGCACGTCGTCGAACAGCACGCGAACCTCGGGCTGCTCTGAGGCGTCGATGCCGATCGAGAGGTCGTGCGCGCCCTCGGGCGGCAGCGTGTCGGCGCCGGTCGCCTCGGCGGACAGCTCGTCGTTCAACCAGAGGCTGGCGGCGCCATCGCTTGCGCCGAGCGCGATCGCGACGCGCACGCAAAACCAGCTACGCGCGGGCACGGGTTGAGTGCCCGCGACGTCCCTGAGCTGCTTGAAGCTGAGGCCGAGCTTGCCGCCGTCGATGTGCACGTCGGTGCCGTACGCCTCGGTGTCGACGCTGCCGATGGTGATGGTGTGGACGTGCGCCGCCGACGCGTCGGCGAGATCGAGATACAGCCACGCGCGCAGATAGAGCGTGCCGGCCGTCTGCGGCTCGTACTCGTAGCGAGCGCGCGAGCGCGTAGCATCGCCGGCTACAGTTGCCGCGAGCGCGCCGCTGCCTGAGAGCTTCTCCGCGCTGCTCTGCGCCAGCTCGCCGCCGTCGTGCAGCGTCTCGGCGTCCGCGGCCAGATCAGCATGCTCGAAGCTCGAGCAAAACAGCGAGCCGTCTTGCTCGTCGCACCCTGCCGGCTCGGGCCGCGGGCTGCACGCGCCGGTCACGCAGACGTCGTCGCCGCTGCACTCGGCGTCGCCGCTGCAGCCGCGCAGGCACAGCGCCGTCGTGTCGTCGCCGCACTGCAAGCTGTGCGCGAGCGCATCCTCGCTGGCGCACACGCCGTCTTCGGCTTCGCACGCGTCCTCGCAGCTCGACGTGCACACGCCGCACAAGCAGTCCCATGCGCCGCCGCAGTCCGCGGGCGTATCGCATGCGAGCAGCCAGTTGGTGTTGCTGTTGGCGCCGCCGGTCGTGCCGTCGCTGCACGCCATGACCAGCGCGAGCGCAGCGCCGAACAACACCCGCGCGCTGATTGCGACCCGACTCATGGCTCCTCGTTCTCCTGCACCGACTGACCGAAGTAGAACGTCACGCGCGTCTTGTTCGCGTCCGGCGCCGGGTGCTCGCCATCGTACGCCACGAATTCCGCGAACAGCTCGTTCACTTGCCCGCGGACTTGCTTGAGCAGCCCGAGCACGCGCTCGCGATGCGGGTGGTCATCGTAGATGTCGAACGACAGCGTGGCGCCGCCGATCACGTCGGCGTGGTCGGCGCGCGTCTTGTTCTTGGACAGCTTGAGCCCGATCGCGACCGCCATCGCTTGAAAGTGATCGAACACCGCCGACTCCCAGCCTTGGTCCGAGCCGAGCGGGATGAGCAGCGTCGCGGCGCGATACAGCTCGCCGTCGCGCTGCACGCGGCCTTGCTGTGTGAGCACGCGCAGCGCCTGCGCGATCACGTCCGGCTCGACGCCGAGCGCGCTCTGCATCTGCTCCACGCTGACCGCCGATGGGCTGCGGTAGATCGTGAGCCAGAGCAAGGCCGCGATCGACTCGAGGTCGAGCGCGCGCGCGATCGTCGCGCGATCTTGCTCGGGCGTGGTGCGGTACAGCACGGCTTCGCCGCTGCCGGTCTTGTTGACAAAGCTGCTCTTCACCAGGTCGTTGAGCACCGCCGCGATCGACGTGGGATCATCGTTGTGGAAGCGCCGGAAGATCTGATCGCGCATCGCCGGCCCTTCGCGATCGACGTAGTCGAATACCGCTTGCCAGAGCGTCTGGTTGTGCTCGGTCTTGCTCTCCGAAAGACGCTGAACTTTCTTTTGATAGCTGCGCAGCGCCATGCCGAACATGTCGGCGATCACCTTCTTCGGCACGCCCTCCCGCTCGAGCGCGCTCGACAGCTGCACGAACACCTGGTCGGCGATGTCGGCGAGCGGCGCACGTATCCCGGCCGCGGTCGAGAGCTGAGCGATCAGCACCGTGGTCTGCCGGACGATCAAATCGATGAGCAGCGGGACGGCCATCGCAGCTTGCCAGGCTAGCGGATTCAACCCGGCGTCCGGGGGATGCCCGCTGGGGCATCGCGCTGTGACCGGATCATTCCGCTCACACGGCGGTGCCTCTGCGGACGTCTGTCGTTGCGCACATCTTGTCGGTACGCCCTCGTGCATCCAATCTGCGAGGGTGAGCATGGCGGGACGACGGCCCAAAAACCCGGTAAAACAAGTGGTTTTGCTTTTGCTGGGTGCCCTCGCGCTCGCAGGCTGCACGGGGTCTATTAACGGAGGCGCTACCGCGGATCGCGACGGCGTGGCGGCGACCGGTGGCAGCGGCTCGAATGGGCAAGCCGGCACGGGCGGGCAAGCGGGGCTCGGCGGCGCAGGCGGTGCGTCCAGCTCGAGCGGCGAAGGCGGGGCCGGCGCAGCAGGCGAGGGTGCGGGCGGCGCGTCGGGAAGCGCGAGCTGCACTGAGCCGGTCGAGGTGGGCGCGCCGGTGCCGGTGCGGCGGCTGACCGCGCCGCAGCTCACGGCGACGGTCGCAGACGTGCTCGGGCGGGAGGTCGCATTTCCGATCTCGGACGAGACGCTGATCGGCTACCGCGCGAACACGACGACGTCGTTCGATGCGACCTCGGCCCGCGTCATGCTCACGACCTCGGAGCAGATCGCGATCACGATCGCGCCCGAGCTCACCAGCGACGCGCGCTGCGCCGCCGACTGCGAGAGCTTCTTGCTCGACGAGCTGGGCCCGCAGCTGTTTCGCCGGCCGCTCGACGCCGACACGCGTACGCGCTTCGCTGCGCTGTACGAGCAAGGCGTCGCCACGGAAGGCCAAGCCGGCGGCGTGCGCTGGTTGATCACCGGCATGCTGCAGAGCCCGCGCTTTCTGTACTTGCTCGAGGCGACCGACGACAGCGGGAAGCTCGACGCATACTCGATCGCGTCGCGGCTCTCGTACGCGCTTTGGGCCGGACCGCCGGACGCCGAGCTGCTGGCGGCCGCCGCAGACGGCGAGCTCGACGACGCGCCAGGCATCGCCGCTGCGGCCGAGCGCATGATCGATGATCCGAAGCTGCTGCGCGGGCTTAGCGACTTCGCCGGCCAGTGGCTCAGCCTCGAGCACCTCGACAACACCGCCGCGCGGCCCGACGTCGCCGCGCTCGATGCCGAGACGCGCGAAGCGCTCAAGCGCGAGCCGGTCGAGCTGCTCGCCGCGCATATCCGCAGCGATGCCACGGTCGCGGATCTATTGCTCGCGACCGAAATCACCCACGAGCCTGCGCTCGCCGAGATCTACGGCGACGACGTGCTCTCGACCGAGGACGGCGTCTCGCAGCTGGATCCCGACAAGCGCGCCGGCCTGCTCGCGTTGCCCGGCGTGCTCGCCGCGCTCTCGCACGCCGAGCAGACCTCGCCCACGCTGCGCGGCCGCGCGGTGCTCGCCAACCTGTTGTGCCGGCCGCCGGCGCCACCGCCCGCGAACGTCGTGCCGTCGCTACCGCCGAGCGTGCCCGGCGCGTCCACGCGCGAGCGGCTCGAGGCGCACTTCTCCGATCCGACCTGCGCGAGCTGCCACGCCTCGATGGACGGCATCGGCTTCGCGTTCGAGCGCTTCGATTGGCTCGGGCGCAGCCGCGAGCTCGACAACGATCGGCCGATCGACACCAGCGCGAGCTTCGAGATCGCGGGCGACCCGATCTCGGTCGATGGCGCGGCCGACATGGCGCGCGCGCTGGCCGACCGCCGCGACGTCGCTGAGTGCGTCGCGCGGCACTTCAGCCGGTTCGCCGTCGGCGTGCGCGAGACCCGCGACTTCGGTTGCACCGTCGAAGCGCTCGCCGAAGCGGCGCAAGGCGCACGCGGCCTGCGCGGCATGCTGCTCGCGTTCGTGACGACGCCCTGGTTCATCGAGCCCGCCCCGCCGCTGGAGGAGATGTGATGAGCACGCGATACGGCCGCCGCCTCGGCCGGCGATCTTTCCTCGGCGGCGCGAGCGCAGCGCTCGCCGCGACGACGCTGTTCCCCTGGCTGCGCGCGCACGCCCAAGCGGTCGGCACGCCGAAGCTGCTGCTCTACTACACGCCGCACGGCACGATCTGGGACAACTGGCGGCCGACCGGCGGCGAGACCGACTTCACGTTCTCGCACATCCTCGAGCCGCTCGCCGCGCACCGCGATCAGCTCGTGATCGTCGATGGGCTCGAGATCGACGAGCCGTACGATCACCGCGTGCCGCACACGTACGACTTACCAGCGTTGTTCACCGGCTCGCCGATCGATACGAGCTCGTCGCTGTTCACGCGCGATGATCATGGCGTCACGTTCGGCTGGAACACCGGCACGTCGATCGACCAGACCATCGCCAACCGGCTGATGCCGATGACGCCGCACCGCACGATCGAGCTCGGCACTCAGTCGGGCGGCTCGCACCCTGCGTCGCGCATGATCTACACCGGCCCGGCGGCGCCACGTCATCCGCTCGATCACCCCTCGCTCGCGTGGGATCAGATCTTCCGCGATGCCTCCGCACCCGTGCCCGACACGACTCAAGTCGCGCGCCGCACCGCGATCCTCGACACCGTGATCGAAGATCTGCGCAGCGTGCGCGGCTCGCTCAGCGCGTCCGACCGGATCCGGATCGATGCTCACGCGACCGCGCTCGAGGAGATCGAGTCGACGCTCGAGCCGATCGTCAGCGACTGCGAGCTGCCCGCCGAACCCGGCGACGGCAACCTCGACGTCGAGATCGATCGCCAGTCGGCGCTGATTACGGCCGCGTTCGCGTGCGGCCAGACGCGCATCGCCAGCTTGCAGGTGACCAAGGGCGACAACGACGGCGCGAACTATCCGTGGGCCGGGCTGAGCACGAACGGTCATCACGGCTGGAGCCACGACTCGAGCGATGAGTCTAAGAACATCCTCACCGGCTTGTACCGCTGGTACGCCGAGCGCTTCGCCGCGATGCTCGATGGCATGGCGATGATCCCCGACGGCGACGGCACCAGCTTGCTCGACAACACGATGGTGGTGTGGGGCAGCGAGATCGGCGTCGGCTGGACGCACGACTGCACGAACATCCCATTCATCGTTGCCGGCGGGCGTGCGTTGGGCGTGCGCGGCGGCCGCTACATCCAAACGACCGGCCGTCACAACCGCTTGCTGGTCAGCGCGGCGCACTTCATGGGCCTCACCGACATCGCGAGCTACGGAACGATGGATAACGCCGAAGGTCCGCTGCCGGGTCTACTCAGCGCGCCGTAGCACCCGGCGCCATCTTCGCAGGCCGAGCGCGAGCCCGATCAGCCACAGCACCGTCGTGCTCGAGCGCTCGTCCGGAGCGCTGGGCTGCACCGCGCATCCGCCGCCCGAGTCGTCGTCATCGCTCATGCTCGGTACCTCGATCACACACGCGCCTTCGCTGATCGAGCCGCCGAAGTCGGCGCACTGCGCGCGGAAGCCGGCTTCGCAGTTCGGGTGGTCGCAGTCCTCGTAGAGCTGTGAGTACAGGCCGCGCGCCGGCATCTCGCAGCACAGCTCCACATCGCGGATCGGGCACGGTCGATCGCGCACGAAGCTCGACTCGCATTCGAAGCGTTCACACACGTCGCGGTCGCGGCCGCCGGTGCACACGTGGATATCGCCTGCGCTCGTGCCCTCTACCGTTTCGCAGCTACATGCTTGACCGATGGGGTCGGGACCGGCGTCGCCGACCGTGCCGCTATCGGGCAGCGATGCGTCGGGCTCGTCGATCGGCGGCGTGCCGGAATCGGTCGGCTCGCATACGAAGCCGCCGTCTTCATCATCGCCGCCGGCGTCTTCGTCGCCTGCGTCTTCGTCGCAAGTCTGTGCAGCCGCGGTCGCGTGCAGTCCCGCGGCGAACAGCAGCCAAGCCGTGCTGAGTATCGCGACTTGTGTCGCGAGCCTGCATGTTCTTCGATTGCACGACACTTCGTTCTTAGTACTGTAGATCTATATTTCGATTGGTTCACATGGGGAAATCAAAACGCGCGCAGCACCTCGGCGTGATCGTCATGACATGCATGACTCTGATGTCATGGTCTCGCCCTGGGGATGCCCAAGCGCCCGAGACTTGGGCGCTGACCGCGCACAGCGGAGATCCCGCGGATACCGTGCTCGCCAATACGGTCCGCGACCTGTTGGCCAGCGACCTGGGCTCGCGCCCGAACACCCGCGCCACGCTGCTGTCAGCCGCATGTGAGGACGCAACCTGCACGCGCGCCGCTGCCCAGGCGGTTGGGGGCGCGACGGTCGCACTGCACGTCAGCCTGCATCGGCTCGGGCAGAAGCTGATCGTGGCCGCCTCCGCCGTCGATGTGGCGACCGGCGATAGCCGCGGCTCGCAGCGGCTCACGGCCAATCGCGTCGAGGAGCTCGACGTGGTCACGCGTCGGCTCGCCTCCGCCTTGGTCTCTGGCACCTCCGCCGAGGACACCGCGGAGCTCGGCAACATCACCTCGAACGAGGCCGAGGCGCCGAAACGGCGCAGCGGCCGCTTCGGCTTCGGGCTGCACCTCATCGGCATCGCGCCGATCCGCGGCTACGCCGATCAGCAGATCGGCGGTGGCGTCGATATCGGCGGCTGGTTCGAGACATACGACTTCGTGATCGAGCCACGCATCGGCATACGCACCGATCTCACGCGCGAGCGCGAAGCGTTCTTTCACGTTCCGCTCGAGCTGTCGGCCGCGTATCTCTTTACCCGCGACGACGTCTCGCCGTTGCTCGGCATCGGTACCGGGCTCGGCTATGCGCACGAAGAGATCTACGTCGAGCACGAGGTCGGCGAAGTCCTGGTGACGCGCACGCACGATCGGATCTCGGACTCACTGCTGACGGCGACCTTGTTCGCGCGCGGCGGTGTGCTCGTGCTTCGCACCTACGACGTGAGCTTGCTTATCACCATCGACTACGCGCTGACGTTCGGTGAGTTCCAGGAGCGCTCGGTCGAGCAAGCGGTGCGGCTGAGCTTTGGTGTCGTGCTAGGAGGCTCGTGACCATGCGCTTGCGTCCAGTCGCAGCTCTAGTCGTGCTGGCGGGCATCCCTGCGATGCCGGCGTGCCTAAAGGAGAATCCCGAAGGGTATACGTGCGATATGGCGCACGTCGGCGAGGTGCTGTCAGGCACGTGGCGGCTCCACGCCGATGGCGAGCGCACGGGCTGTAAGAATCGCCGGCTCGAGGGTGACCTCGAGCTGGACCTATCGCTCCCGCTCGACGTCACGGCGATGGCGGTAGCCACCTCAGGCGACCCGACGGGTGAAGAGCCCGAGCACGAAGCCGACGCATTCGTCGAGCGCATTCGCCGTGCGGACTTCGAGCTGAACGCCGACGACATGCCGGACGAGCTCGATCTCGGCGGCTCCACAGTCGGCTCGTGCGCGACTATCGTGCTAACGGAGCGGCTGCCGGGCGGCGACCGCCTGAGCTACACGCTGGACGGCTACATCATCAGCTCCAGCAAAGTGGTCGGCACGCTGATCGGCGAAGGCCCGGAGACTTGCCGCGTGCACGGTTCGTTCGAGCTTTCGATTCAGTGATGCGCGTACGCGTGTCATTCGCGCTGCGAACGTAGGCGAACTAATTCGATCGCGCCGCTCGCGCTTGCGATCGGCATCGACTCGATCGCGATGTTGGAGCGCGGTGGTCTGCTGGATCGCGTGACACCTGGCTATGCCGGGCTGCCAATCGCTCACAGCTCTGGATCTCCGTGATGCCCTCATCCTGCAGCGCAGCACGAAAGCTCTCCGTGACGTGCGGCACCGCGAGCGGCGTGCCGACGTTCCGTAGGTGCCGGTTCATGGTCTCGATCGGATATCACTCGTGCTGGTACGTGGGGCTCGCTCCGAGCAGGCTCGCGGCCGGTCGTGCGCCGCAAACGAGCGCGCCGTTCTTCTCCTTATAGGGAAAGGCGCGCTCGGTGGTTGGCGACGAGCCGACGCAGGCCGTCAAGACGCCAACCAACATGACCGCGAGCAGCATCAGGCTTCGCGACGTGAGCTTCATGACAGGTCCCTCCCTGGTGTTCGAACGTCGGCATTACAACAAGTTCGCTGGAGCCGGTATGACCGAGCCAGACTGTGTCGACCTCTGCACGGCCGAAGCAGTGCGTCAAATTGACCGCAGCCCCGTGCTGATTGATCTTTCGGGCATGAGCCTTCGCTGTTGCGGTTTTCTATGCGTGCTTCTCGCCAGCGGATGCATTGCGGCGAGCGGCCACGACGGCACCGTCGATGACGCGGGCATGCCTGACGACGGCGACAGCGACGCGGACACAGGCAATGGTGACGGCGATTCAGACGCAGGCGATGGCGACGCAGCCGTTGGTGATGGCGACGCAGCCGTTGGTGATGGCGACGGTGATGGCGATGCCGTTGATGCGGGGCCGCTCCTAACCAGTCTTGACTGCCAGCTGATGGGCGCCTCGGTGGTCTTCGATCGCGATGGTCGCTTGCATGAGGACGGCTGCCCGGGCGACTCCGAGCATATCGGTCTCATCTCCGACATCGGCGAGTACGGGCTGTGCTGCTTGATCGACCCCGATGGCTGCGTGCCGCAGCGCTTGGAGATCGTCGAGTCCTGCGACGCCAACCCGCTGTACTACTGGATCGGCATCGATTGCGCCGCGCTCCGCGATTGCGCCTGCGAAGGCCCCGACTGTGGCAAAGGTTTCGAGACCGAGGACGAGTGCCTAGAGGCCCACGCAGGCTGCGACATCCGCGCTATCGGCTGCGACGGATCGTTGGCGACGTGTCCCGAGGGCTTCTACTGCCTCGAGCGTGATTGCCAGAGAACCATGACGGCCATGTTCACCAGCGAGGGTCTATGCGCGCCGATCCCAACGGCGTGCGAGGACGTGCCCGAGCCGGTTTGCGGCTGTGACGGCGTCACTTACGACAACGACTGCGAACGCGCGCGCGCCGCGGTCAGCACCAGCTCGTTCAGGGCGTGCGAGCCGTGAGGATCGTGCGCCGTGAGTCACGTCACTCGTCTGCGCGCTGACGGCGCACCTCGAGCGTGGCCTTGCGCATATCCGCTGGCGCCCAGGTCACGCTCGCAGTGAGCGTGTGCTTGCCCGGTTTAGCTGCCAGCAGCGAGCATTCGAGCGGAAGGCCGGAGGTCGCCACGTCGGTCTCGCTGCTCGAGCTGGTGGTGGCTTTGCCGTCGTAGGCAGCGCATTGCGTGGACGCGTAGGCACTGCCGTTCTGCGCGAGGGTGATGCTGATGACGGACTTCTCGAGCTGATCGTGGACCGCGTTGGTTCGGCTGCGCGAGCTGTCCGGGTAACCGTTCTCCGTGCCGACGGTCGCCTCGAGACGGAAGCTCAAAGTATCGCCTGCCTTGAGATCGACGCTGAGCGTGGGCGCCGTCGCTAAGAGATCCACGGCACCGACTTTCTGCCCGCGCGGCCACAGGAAGTACGCCGCGCAGCTCCCGATGACGGCTAGAAAAATCGCGATCGGGATCAGAACGAGAAGCGCTGGATTCTTGGGTGCTTTCGAAGGCTCGGGGGTTGCCATTCCTTAGAGAATCGCCGCGAACGGGCTCCGGCGCCATCCGCACTGATCGCACTCGAAACGCACCACGCGCCCCGCTTTGCAGCGCGCGATCGTGCTCTCATCGCACGCTCGCCCGGGCGACATGCGCCCTCGTCGTACTGCTCCACCAAACGACAAGCACCGCAGGATGGCAGTGGAAACGAAGCTCATCTACAAGATTTGCGCGCGCGCCGAGTGGAGCGCAGCCCTCGCCGCGGGCTCATACACGGGCTCTGCGGACGATGCGCGCGACGGCTTCATCCACTTTTCGACCGCTGCGCAGCTCGAGGCCACCGCTGCCAAGTACTTCGCGGGCCGCGCGGATTTAGTGTTGCTCGAGGTGGACGCGACGCAGCTCAGGTCTCCGCTCCGCTTCGAGCCGTCACGCGGCGGCGAGTTGTTCCCACACTTGTATGGCGTGCTGCCGCTTCACGCGGTGCTGTCGAGCAAGCCGTTTGCGCGTTGATGCCGGGCTGCCGCATCGTGCGGCTCGGCTCGCGTGGGGCAGGTGTGCTGCGGCGGATCGCGAAGACCCGCGTTTTGCACCGCGGCGTGCGATCTGGCACGACCCTCGCAAAGACACTTCGGCACCTGCCTGTGGAGGATGCCATGAGCGAGAAGGCCCTGAAGATCATCTATTGGATCGCGACGAGCGTGTTCGTCGTCGGTCTATCGTGGAGCGCGATCCAGTACCTCGTCGAGGCCCCGAAGATGGTCGCGACGATCACCGGTTTGGGCTACCCCGTCTACTTCATGAAGCTCTTGGGCGTCGCCAAGCTCCTGGGCGTCGTCGCGATCGTGATCGGTCGCTTCGAGACGCTGAAGGAATGGGCGTACGCGGGCTTCACGTTCAACCTGATCGCGGCGTCGGTCTCGCACCTCGCGTCGGGCGATCCGGCGTGGAAGGCGACCGTCCCGCTCGCGTTTCTCGCCGTGTTGATGGTCTCGTACGCCGCATGGAAGCGGTTGCATCGAGCCGTGGCGATCCCACCAGCGCGCGCGCCCAAGATCCGTACCTACGCGGCTTCTAGGGCGTAACCCATCGCACACCGCGGCGCTGGTCATGCCAGCGCCGCGAGAGTGCCTACTTCTTCTTGGCGGTGCTGGCGGCGGCCGTAGCCTGACTTTGCTGCTTGGCCTTCGCGTTCGAAGCGCCTTGCGCCTTGGTCGCGTCTTTTTGCTTTTGGTCGCGTTGCTTGGACTTCGGGGATTTGTCGCCCATCGTGGTTCTCCAGTTGCGGTTGCGGTCCGTAAAAAACGCGCATCGTGCAATCGCGCCTAGACACCACGCTACGCGAAGCCGCGCGCATTCACTACTAAAACGACGTTTTTACCACTCGCAGACCGTGCGCCCGTGGCCGCAATGCTGGCCCGGCGCGCAATCGTAATCCGAGCGGCATACGAAGAAGCAGACCTCGTGCTCGCACGCCATGTCGACCGGGCAGTCGAGATCGTTGCGGCACGCAAACGTGCACATGCCACCGCCGCACTCCTTTGGATCTCGGCAACAGAAGCCGATGCCACATTCCGAGGTCGCTCGGCACGTACCGCCGAGGCCGCCGCGGCAGCTGTCCGGATCGAAGCGGCACAGATCGTAGTACGGCGAGTCGTCATCACCGCAACTGAGCAGGCCCGCTGCGAGCGCGCACGCCGTCACAATGCCTCGCCCTAGTTTTCCGTAATCCATACCGCTTAGTCGGGCCTCGGGGCCTTGCGGATGAAAGTTTTCATCCCGCCGTCCCGATAGTGGGCTGTGATAATTGCGAGCTCGTGGAAAGCGCCAGGACCTTGCGGCTCGTCGCGCTCGACCTCGACGGTACGTTGCTTAGGAGCGACGGGTCGATCTCCCCTCGCACGCGTACCGCGCTCGCAGCTGCGGAGGCCGCGGGTCTGACCCTGATGCTCGTGACGGCCCGTCCGCCGAGGCGGGTCGTGCAAATCGGTGAGAGCACGGGCATGCGCGGCCTCGCCATCTGCAGCAACGGCGGTCTCGTCTACGATCTCTCGCAAGGCTGCGCCGTACAGCAGACGCGGCTCTCCGCCGCGACGAGTCACGAGCTGATCGAGCGCTTGCGAGGGGCTGCGCCGGGCGTGCGCTTCGCGGCGGAGATGGGCATGAGCTACGGTTGCGAGCCCCAGTACCGCGTGGCCAGCGAGCATCCGCACGACCAGGCGGATCCGAACATGCGCCGCGCCGACGCGCTCGTGCTCTGCAGCGAGGGCGTGACGAAGCTGATCGTGCAGCACGCCGGTCGCGAGCTCGCCGAGCTGCTGGAGCTGACCCGCGAGCACGCGGGAACGCTCGCGAGCGTCACCCACTCCGGCTCGAATTTCGTAGAGGTCGCCGCGTCGAGCGTCAGCAAGGCGCTGGCGCTCGAGGCGTACTGCAGCGAGCGCGGGATCGAGCCGGCCCAGGTGATCGCGTTTGGCGACATGCCCAACGATCTACCGATGTTGCAGTGGGCCGGCTACGCCGTCGCTGTCGCCAACGCGCACGAGACGGTGCGGCAGGCCGCGCACGAAGTGACGCTGTCGAATGACGAAGACGGCGTAGCCGCCGTGCTCGAACGGCTGGCCGGCGATGCCTACCGCGCCCCGATGTCCGGCGCCGGCGCCCCGGCGTGTGACATCACTCGCTGAGGCGAAGGTCATCGACCCAGGTCATGACACGAGCTCAGCGCACGCGCACGAGGCACGCGTCGCCAAAGCCCGGCTCCGGGCTTTCTTGCGAGGCTCCGCCGTTGACCAGCGTGCCCGGACAACCTGGCGTGTTGAGGTAGCGCGCGCAGCCGTTGGGCGAAGCGCTGTGGCCTTGCGCCGTCAGCACGCAGTCATTGAGCTCGCGCACCGTCGCGGTGCACGTCGAGAGCGCGAGGTTGTCGTCGCACGCGGAGGCCGGCAAACCGCCGGGCTGGAGCGTGTCGCAGCCGTAAAAGCTCGTGGTCGCGCAGCCGGTGTCCGGATAGAAGCCGTCTTCGGTGGGCTCGCGCTCGGGCGGCGCCGGGAAGCCGGGCTCGACGGTCGGTGCGGGGGCGTACCACGCACACCACGAGGCACGCTCTTCATCCG
>Ga0193752_1002698_pt1 | contig 12960 bp, 11 predicted proteins | sample H1c1metaG_FD_144924 | JGI IMG/M metagenome (GOLD analysis project Ga0193752, IMG submission 144924) | Soil microbial communities from a riparian zone of the East river system, Colorado, United States - H1c1 | ecosystem: Environmental > Terrestrial > Soil > Riparian zone | place: USA: East River... | reverse complement strand
ATCGTCAGGTCGAGATACAGGAACGGGTTCGATTCATGACGATCGATCTCACCTATTACGACGAGTTTCTCGTTTGCAAACTCGGTCTCATCAAACGCCGGGAACCGGACCGAATCGTTAATGAATTTTATGGCCGTGGCGAGATAGGGGGTTGTAACGTGGTAATAATAATTAACTACCTCCTCACGCGTCGAGCCGTTCTTGAAATTAAGCTGGTCGGCATTTTGCAGGTAGGAAATATCGCCGATCTGCGATTTTAATCTTAAGGGTTCGCTGCACGTTGCCCTGTACGCGGCTGAAAAACGATCGGTCGAATTTTCGCACCGAGCAAGATTGACGGCCTGGTTCGTGTTGAAGAACATGTGCTCGAAGAGATGTGAGAGCCCGTGGAATTCCGGCGGTTCTGTAAACGACCCGTTTCGGACATCGAGCTCGACTGTAACGAGCGGTATGCTCGAATCCGGCAGGACAATTACCTCAAGCCCGTTTGCAAGGGTCTTATTTACAAAAGGAACTTCAATACCTTGCTGTACCTTTGCCGCGACAACGGGTTTGGCAGCGGCTTGATTGCGACGCGCCGTTTGTGCAAAAGTTATGTTTGAGAGGAAGGAGACGATCAGTAGCGAACAAAGAAGAAATTTTTTCACGCGAACTCCGGGATAAAATCGATTTAATACTGCTTTTACGCAGGGTTCATTAGCAATGTTTATTAATCTACCATACGGAGACCAAAACAATGGAACGAGATAATTTGATGCACGGCGCGCGCACGGCGTTGAACAGAGATTCGGACATCCGCTCATGGGCCGAAGAATTTCTTAAAGAACGTACCCGCGGTGAGATGCCCGAGATATCGGAAGAAGAGTTTGAAAAATACTGGAAATATCACAAGCCCGAGATAATGCATGCGGGGGCGGCAGAGGCGATGCAGGCGTTTAAGGAAAGAAGTCGTGAGTGATGAGTCGCGAGTTGTGAGTCCCGAGCCCCAGATCCGAAATCGATTTTGAAATGCAAATAGAGGCCCGGATGCAAACGCATCTGAGCCTCATCTTAATTAAACATCACACGAATTATTATTCCTGCGGCGTAAAATCAACGTCCGTTAAGTCATCAGTTACGGAAAGAACGCGCAATTGATACTGGGCCGCTTTGGAGGAAACCGATAAAAAATAGGTTTGACCCGACGCTACTTCATCAAAACGGTAATATCCAAACGGATTTGTGGTGGCAACGCGAATATTACCGTTAACATCAGCCAAATTTACGATCGCTTTTGGAACGCCATTGCCGCCGGTTGATAAAACTCTGCCTGAGACACTCGCACCTGCCGCCGATATAGCACAGACATTGAGCTGTACATCATCAATGACATAGCTGGAAGTGCCGGTTGTTGGACCTATATACTCAAACAGAATTGCATGCGCAGCCCCGTTGGCAAAGGGGGTCATGTCGATCTGACGTAACGTGTATGCCCCTTCAGCGGTAGTAGGTTCGGGAAAGGAGGCCACAATGGCGCCGTCGACCCTAACGTTAAGCACATCGGTAAACGGCGATGATACCGTGCCGACCCGCATCCAAAAATTAAGCGCTGCAACGGAACTGGCTGCTATATTTACAGTTTGGCCAAGAGAGGATGTTTCAGCTGCGGGAATTCCGCCCATCCAAAGCCAAAATGCACCTGTCCGGGGGGGAGATGCGCCTCCGCCAGTGCCGCAAGAGGGCACGTCACACAACGGTGTGCCGAAATTAGTTGAGGTTTCGGGATTCCAAAAGGTGTTCGGAATACCGCCTGTCTCAAAACCGCCGTCCACAATAACATTGGGACCTACAGTGCAAAACCCCTGAGCATTTACAATGGCTACACTGGAAACTAAAAATAATGTACAAATAAGCACCCGAGAAAAAATTCCACGGGCCCGGGAAAGAACATTCGCCAATAATTTCGTCTCTAACTCTCGCATAATCCTCCAATTGTTGTGTAACCGAAAATAAGTTGAATTTCCAAAAGACCGCCCTTGGAATAATTCAATAAATTAGTGACTTCAAATCGATCAATTCGCTTCGAAGTCGGGATAATTGTTCCCGACATAAACAACTGACGCTGATTAGTCGAAAAAGATAGCCGATTGTGGGTTTCTCAAATTTGAGCTCTCTATATTCTATCACGCCCGTCAAGCGGATTCCGATCAGCAGACCAGATACAGGCTCGAAGACATGAAATGGAACGGACTTTCGACCGTTCCATTCCTTTTGGTATTTCACCTTTCCTATACGCCCGGCATCGCTTTCTTCAGCGGTTTCAGGATGATAGCCAGTACCACGGCCATAACCAGTGCCATCAATCCGAGCACGAGGAAGAAGCTCGACTGGTACCAGATACTCCAAAAGATACCGATCATCGTCAGCTTGTTGCCGATCGCAGTTGCGACGAACCAGCCTCCCATCAGAAGGCCGCGTTTTTTTATCGGCGCAACCTTGGAAACCAGCGAAAGTCCCATGGGCGACAACATCAGCTCGCCGAGCGATATGATAGCGTAGGCCAGGATGAGCCAGAATGCGGATACCTGGAAGATAAACGCATTTTTCAAAAAGGCGGCACGGTGCTTCGTGCCCTCTCCCGGGGCGGTTTTATCGATCGCCGCGATCAACCTTTGTTCACCGGTGAACTTCTCCTTGGTCTTTTCATCTTCACCGGGTGAGAATTTGACGTCATTGACCACTTTCTTTTTATCCGCATCCTCGGCGGCCATTATTTTGTCCAGCACATCCCTGGGAACGCCTTCCTTTTCAAGGTTCGACACTACCCGGTCGTTCATTCGGAACGAGGCGGCCGCGTATCTATCGGGTGTAACAGGCTGTGCCTCGCCGATCTTCGCCGCGCCATAAAGGACAAAGAACGAAAGGGCGGTCAGGGTCATTCCGATCGCCATTTTTGTCGGGGTCGATGGCTCCATTCCTCGTTTGTCGAGAAATCCCCAAAACCATACCAGCGGGAAAGTCAGGAGGATGATCCAGCCCGGGTTTATCGAGTTGGAGATAGTACCGGTAACGTTCCACGCGGTGTTGTCATCCGCCCAATAGGTAAGGGTCGAACCGTTCTGATGAAACACCATCCAGAAAACGATAACGATTATGAATATCACGATCAGGGCCATGATACGTTTCGAATCCGGAACGGTATCCATTAAGGCGCTCTTAGCCCTGGCCTTTGCGGCGTGGCCATTCTCGTCCTGGTGGCTGACCCCGTGCGGCGGAGCATCGACAGCCGTCGCGGCCGTATCTGCGGCTTGTGCAGGATCGTTACCCGCCTGCCGTGCCGCAAGAGCGTTAGGATCTTCGACAATATTCTTGAATTTCCAAAGAATTCCCACTGATATGAGCATGCCGAAGGCCGCAACGGCAAAGGCTGCGTGGAACCCCCAGTAAGCCTTGACGATCTCCATAACAATAGGCGCCGACCACGCGCCGATATTGATGCCCATGTAGAAGATATTGTAGGCGCGGTCTTTCAGGTGGCTGCCCTCAGGGTAGAGGTTGCCGACCATTGTGGAGACATTTGGCTTGAAGAAACCGTTTCCGATGACAAGACATGTAAGCGCCAGGTAAACCGCCCAGATCGCCGGGATCGAGAGTAGCCCGTGGCCGATCATAAAGAAAACGCCGCCGATCATCACGGCTTTACGGTATCCCGTCACCTTGTCGGCGATGTATCCGCCGATCAGCGGGCTGGCGTAAACGAACATCAGGTAGTTGGCATAGAGCCCGGTAGCCTCGGTCGCCGTCCAACCAAATCCCTGGGTTTGGTCGCGAAGATAAAGTGTGAAAAGCGCCAGCATCGAGTAGAAGCTGAAGCGCTCCCACATTTCAGTTGCGAAAAGAGCGTAAAGGCCCTTAGGGTGTCCGTCGCCTGTATGAGCGCCCGCGAAGTCTGCAGTCGTTGTTGCCATCGATAGTTTTCTCCCTGTGTTGGATTTGATCGGGAAAGCAATTACTTAAATGCCCGTATTCTTGTTTTGGTTGTTTTATTTTGAAAAGAATTATGCAGAATATAGCAAATTACTCCCATAAAACAAAGGTTAAAAGGCACATCCGTGTTTCAATTCTATTTCAGCACCGAAGCCGGGCGGAAGTCCTAGAAATAAATCTAAAAACCTAACGATTTATATTGAATCCTAAAAATGGGTGGTTTACCGCGCAAAATTTGTATATTTTTCAATACGGCTTATAATTTTCGAGAATAGCAGCGAAGCTTTTCGACTCGTGACATAAATTGGATGGAATCAAAGACTTACAGGTTTGGGGAATTTCAGCTCGAAGAAGACCGGAGGCTTCTTTTGCACAAGGGTGAACCGGTAACCCTGTCTTCACGCTCTTTCGACCTGCTTGTTTGCCTTGTCCGGAATGCCGGAACGCTCGTAGCCCGTGAAGAACTCTTTCGTGCAGTTTGGGGCGATAATTCGAACACGAGCGATGAAGTTTTGACGGACGCGATGTCTAAACTGCGGGGCGCGTTAAAAGATGATGCGATCATAAAAACGGTCCCGCGAAAAGGGTATCAATTTATCGCTTCATTCGAGACCGAAACGCCTTCGACCGTAACTCAATCTCTTCCCGTCCAAACCGACAATCCGGAGATACCAAACAAAACGTTTGGTGAATGGATGGGAAACGCGGGTAAAAAAATAACTTTTCTTTTCAGCGTTCTCGTTGTGCTGAGCGTCGTGCTTTCGTTTCCCGTTTCCTGGATATGGGGCGTGCCGGGTTGGGGAGCAATCGAAACGACCACATTTTCAACCTCGGTAGCACACGTCCTGATACTCGGAATAGCGATAGTTTACGGGTACTTGTATCCGGGGATCGAGACGTTTTCCACCGGACAGCCCAGCGGGAGCCGCCGGGCCGCCTTATCCACGATGGAACAGTATAAAAGCGACTGGATGTTCCTGCTGTTTTTCTGGGGATTGCTCTACTTGTTCAGAGCGCTCACAACCTCGTATGACGCACCGTGGATGCCCGCCGTGATCACAGGGGCTAACAACATAAACACGCTTTTGATCTACCGCTGCTTCAACACCTTGAACAGGTCCGATTCGCCCCTCACAGGCACTCACAACAATATCGCGATAGTTTCGATTCTATATTGCATTCTGATCATCGCCGCGTTTTTTGCAGAAGTAGCGAATCCGCAATATTCGGAGTTTCTCAAGCTTTCGAGCGGGGTCTTTGCCGGCGTTGCCATGGCCCTGTTTTTTGGGCGTTTTCAAAGTAAATTCCTGAAGTCGCCGCAATGGCTGCTGATATTGCTCTATTTTTATGTGGCAATCCAACCGCTTTTCGTTTATTTCGACAGGGCGGAATATGCAACAATAATCATTCCGATCGCCTTGTTTCTGAAATGCCTTTTGATACTTTATATGTTCTGGCTGTTCGAATCGCGAAGGCTGTTGTTTTACCTTGTTCGCGTCAGGCGGACGGATGAACAGGTCGATGAGGAATACAAGGATTTTTATAGAATGTGGGGCTAAGAGATATGAAAACTTTGAATATATTGATCGCGGTAATGTTTATTTCGCTCTCGGCGGTGTTCGCCGACGCGCAGCGAAAGAGTGTGAGCGGCGCTGAGGTGACCGGCACGTTTAACAAATATTTTACCGGTAAATTCAAAGGGTCTTCGAACGAGATAAAGATCCAGGCACTCGGCAAGGGAAAAGTAAAGATCGCGTTCGATCTTGTTTATCCCTTTATCGATGGCGCGGGCGAAATGTCCGCGAATCTGGGCCAGGTCACGGTCGAAGCAAATATTAGCGGCGATACGGCGATCTATTCGAGTGATGAGTTCGGCCCGTGTAAGATAACGATCAAGTTTCTGCGGCCAGGTACGATTAAAGTGACGCAGGAAAGCGACGGCGGAGGCTGCGGTTTCGGGCACAACGTAACGGCTGACGGGACATACAGAAAGAGGAGTAGTAAAAAGCCGAATTTCGACGACAATATGTAAAATGCTTTTTGATTCGTATATGGGATAAGGTTTTTACTGGCTTGGGTTATAGAAAAATTATTCTGAGGTTCAATTTTAATGATACTAAATCTCCTGGGGCTGGCAGTAATTGCCATTGCCACCTTTCATGTTTACAGGACCGCACGCGATAACGGGCGCTCAGCGGTTCTCTGGGCATTTGCCACCGTCGGAGCGGGAATTGGGCTCCAGTTCATCATTCCGGTTGTTGCCGTTGTAGTCCTTACCTTGTTTTACGTCTCTTCGTCTCAAAGAGGTCCCGTGATCGACCCGTCTCAGATGGACGCGCTGAATTCGTGGGCCACGATCTTTGGCGTAGGGGGAGTGATATTGAGCTTTGTTGCGATGGGTCTTATTTTGCGGTTTGTTGCGCGCCTGCCCGAAGATGATCCGGCGGGCAGCGCGCCACCACCGCCACCTCCGCCCGATTTTGGGGGAGCTGGGTAAGGTCTCCGAGATATAATGCTTTTTCTTCTGCCATTTTTATTCAGTATTGCTCTGATCCTCTCCGTGTACAAAAAAGCACGGGCAAACGGCCGCAATGGCCCTGCGTGGGCCCTCGCGACTGGCCTTGTCATAGTCGGAATCCATTTTTTAGGATTAATGATCATCGGATTTGTCGCGACGAATTTTGATGTCAGCCCGGGTTCGAGCATGGTACTGGTTATCGAGGGCACCGCAATGCTGCTAAGTTTCATCGTTAATGGAATTGCTCTCTACCTCATAACGAGACCCAACGAGAAAGTTCAAGCTGGACTACCACCTCCTCCGCCATCGTTTGATGATAAAATCTAACGCGTATGGAATTGTTTAAGCACCTCGGCGAGCAGATCGAAGAAATCTGGCGCGGCAGGAATTATAACGAGGAAGAATTACCTGATATTGCCGCAGCCGCTTTGAAAGAGGCGCGCCTACCGGAAAAGGTCACGGCCTGGGAAGTGCTCGAGTGGACAATGGACCAAACCGTGCTGCCCGAACAGAAGGACCCACGCGCGAGCTTTGGCGATCCGCCTATCACGCTATACACCGCTCCACGCTTTCACATTGACGTCTATTTCTGGTTTGAGGGTACCACCGCAATTCACCAGCACGCGTTTTGCGGGGCCTTTCAGGTGCTGCACGGATCGAGCATCCATAGCTGGTACGAGTGGGAACGGCGCGAGGTGGTAAACACATTTACCGAGACAGGCGACATGGCCCTGAAGGTTTGCAAGCTGCTCGAGGTGGGCGACATACAGCCGATCTGGGCGGGGAAACAGTATATACACGCGCTGTTTCATCTCGACCAACCATCGGCGACGATCGTCGTGCGCACCGATAAAAGCCCGATGTACCTACCCCAGTATGCTTATTACAAACCGCATCTTGCGATCGACCCGTTTTTCGAGCAAATAGTAACGACCAAGAAAATTCAGAGTATCACCGCGTTGATGCGCGCAGGGGTTCCCGATGCGGACGAGAAAATAGCTGGTGTGCTTGCCGACTGCGATTTCCAGACGACCTACATAATCCTTTCGCAGCTTCACGCGTTTTTATGTTCCGGGGGAATGGAACAGGTCTTTGGCCTGGCGCGGCCGGATGACCGGTTCGCGAAATTCCTGGCCGTTGCGCGCGAGCGTCACGGTGAGATGGCTGATGCGTTTGCCCCCGTTTTCGCCTTTCGTGAAAAGCAGGACGAGATCGTTCGGCAGCGAAGGTTCGTTACAAATGCCGAACACCGATTTTTCCTCGCGCTTTTGTTGAACGCGGAGGGCCGGGAGAGGATATTCTCGTTGATCAGGAAACGTTACCCGGAAACGGAGCCGATCGAAAAGGTGCTCGACTGGGTTTTGGAGATGTCGCAAACGCGTATCTTTGGCGCAAATCCGCCGAATGCGCTCGGTGTGGCGGATTTCGATAATTTCGATCTCTTTGTGCTCGAACACCTGCTAAACGACAAGACAACCGGAGAAATAACTGCCCAATTAGAAGCGGATTACCCCGGCGAGCAAGCCGCCACGCTTCTACAATCGCTGGAGGCAAGGATCGACAAGATAAGAAACGCCGTGATCTTCCAGCCCCTGCTTCAATAAATCTTGCACAAGCAGTACTTGGAATGTTAAACTTCGTTAGCCCGGCGAAGGCTGGGTAAACGTGTGTCGACTCTGCCCCACAATCCGATATGAACTGTCCACTGTGCTCATCCGAATCCTTTTTTGCATTTGAAGTAAAAGGAGTCGCAGTCCGTGACTGCAAGACTTGCGCGCACCGTTTCGCCGAGATCGAGGCGAATGAAGAACACGTTGCGCAAGTTTATGACGATTCGTATTTCTTCGGCGGGGGCGCCGGATATTCTGACTATACGGCCGAGGCGGACCTTCTTGTCGAACGCGGAAAGATGTATGCGGAGAAGCTCGCACGGTATGCAAAACCGGGGAGAATCCTGGATGTCGGGGCAGCCTGTGGGTTTACGTTGAGGGCATTTACCGACCAGGGTTGGAGCGGAATAGGACTAGAACCGAACGGCGAAATGGCGCGCATCGCGAAAGAAAAAATGGACGTAGAGGTTATCGAGGGGTCATTAGAGAGTCTTACGCTCGACCGGAAATTCGACCTCGTAACAATGCTCCAGGTGGCGGGCCACTTTTACGATCCGCGGACGGCATTTAAGAAAGCTTACGACCTGCTGAATGTAAACGGCCTGCTTCTTATCGAAAGCTGGAACAGTAAGTCGCTCTCCGCTCGTATTTTGGGAAAACACTGGCACGAATATTCGCCGCCGAGCGTTTTGCAATGGTTTTCACTCCAAGGGATGAACGCGTTTCTTGGAGGATTCGGTTTCGAGAAGGTTGCGTCCGGCAGGCCATCGAAAAAAATAAAGGGAAGCCATGCAAAATCGATCCTGAAATATCGGATCGGCGATAATTTTTTGCTAAACCTGATCCCTGATAGCCTGAATATCCCTTATCCTTCCGAGGACCTGTTTTGGGCGGTTTACCGGAGAACGACGCTTGATGTCGTCACGCCGGGTGACGCGGCGGCCCAGGGCTCCGAGAACGGTTATGATGGCCGACCGTACACGATAGAGGGGCCGGCAGAAGGGCCCGGAACGACGGTATAACTCCGGAACGCCGCCGCAGGATTTGCGGGAAAAAAGACTTTGCTCTAAACTATGTAGTTCGTGCCCTTGTAGCTCAACGGCAGAGCAGAGGACTCATAATCCTTTGGTTGTAGGTTCGAATCCTTCCGAGGGCACCAAAGATCGATTAAAGCAGCTTTTTCGAAGGCTGCTTTTTCAGTTTCCTATTCTCATTTTGAAAAACGGTAACACTCTTCCGTTTGCAAACTGCAAAATCTCGCCGCTCGATAGCCCAAAAATACAGTTCTTTCATTTCGGCACAGCCCTTGCGGAAGGGCAAGGTATGAACGGAAGAATCTCAGAAAGAATAGCATTGGTGTTTGCGATTGGGGCCGGCCTGCTCACCGCGATCGACGGGGCCATACTGGTGTTATCAATTCCCGTGGGGCTTTACCTGGGCCTTATTTCCCTGGCCAAAGTCTTATCTTTCAGCGTTGACACCTTCATCGGGCTTGGGTTCTTCGCGATGACGATCGCGCGGCTGGGCCTCTATGCTTTTACAGTCAATCTTTTCCGGGGCTACGTTCGGCACGCCAGCGGCGGCCTCGATCGAAAGGCGGTCGACAGGCTTTGGATCAAGACGATCGTCTGGAATGCAATATTCTTTTTCGCGTCAGCATACCTGAATTTGCAGGTATTGTTTGCCGGGGAAAGTTACCTTGATTGCCGTGTTTACGCTGGATGCGGATGGCTTCTTCAAACCCTAAACGAGTGTTCACCGGTCTTTATTGTCCTGACAATATGGTGGGGATTCGCGACATTTGCTCCGTTTTTGGCAATGGCATCAGTGGAGGATTCGGAGCAGGCGCTTCCATAGAGAGGTTGTGCGGCGACGCTCACGCGTGTGATACTATATCGCAAAGACGAATGGGATCGACACGCTTAAATAGGGGCAGTATTCGTAATCCCGCGAGAGTTGTTTCTCGTGTCGGTTACTTTTGGCTGCTCGCCGTTTTGCTGGGCTGTCTTCCGATCTTTGCATCTGGCGCTGACAGGGAAAACGGTTCGGTTTATTGTCCGCTGCAGAAGGTTTGGGTCCGTAATGGCACCGCCGCGGCCAAACCCCAGTCCTCCTTTTTGCGTGAGGTTTGCGCGTCAGGTTCCTCAAAACTTTCCTTTACTTACGAGAGTTTCAGACGGCTGAACGTGCTCCGGCTGGAATTGGATGCCGAGCAAGCCGAGGAGCTGTTTTTTGAGTATTCGAAGAAAGGAACCCGGGCTTTTAACAACCTGAAAACGGAACGGGTGCCGGGCAAGAACATTGCCCACGACCCAGCTTCAGAGAAAAGCGCGGGAAACGGACAAATATCCCGCGAAAAGAAAGCCGAAAAGCTCTTCGTGTTCGACACGCCGCCGAATTCTGTTCTCACCACCGCTGAAATATCGTTTCCACTCCCGGCGCTTTACCCTCTGGAAGCCCACTTACGCAGATCCCGGTCGCGCGCACCTCCGGTCTCTATATAAAAACGCTGTATTACAAGCGGAATCTTTTCCGCTTAGACGCTTTTATTTGAGATACAAGGAGATGTAAATGCATTCATCAAGATATTTATTATTACTACTATGGGTAATTACCCTATGCGGCAGCATTCAAAACATGTACGGCCAGCAAAATGTATCGGGGGCCGCTCTTTCGGGGTCCGTTGAAGACGAGAGAGGCGCGGTTATCCCCGGCGCGAGTGTTTCTGTAAAAAATTCCAATAGAGGCTCAATTCAAACGGTGATTTCGGACAATGAAGGACGTTACCGTTTTGCCTATTTACCCGTGGGGGATTACGAGATCAGGGCAGAAGTAAACAGCTTTGTTCCATATTTCAAGAAGCTCACCGTGAGCATCGGCCAGGTTCTGAATCACGTGATCGTCGTTAAACCCGGTCTTGGTAAGGTCGATGTTGATATGATCGTGACAGAGGATGTGCCCGTGATAGAGACGGCACGGACGCAGGTCACGGAAACGATCCTGCCTAAAGCGGTTAAGGACCTCCCGCTAAACGGCCGGAATTTTATCGATCTGGCCCTGCTCGTACCCGCCGTTTCGCGCACAAATACCGGCAATGTACAGAGGTTCGCGGAGACCTCGGCGGTTCCGGGAACCGGGATCTCCATCGCCGGACAGCGAAATCTCGCCACAAGCTTTGTGGTAGACGGTTCGAGCGCGAACGATGACTCTGTGGAACTTGCCGGCACGTTTTACAGCCAGGATGTGGTACGCGAATTCCAGGTGGTGACGAGCGGTGGGGCCGCTGAATTCGGGCGATCCGCGGGCGGGTTCGTGAACATCGTGACGCGGTCGGGGTCAAATGAATTTAGCGGCGACGTTTACGGATTTCTTCGCAGCGACCGCTTCGATGCGCGCCATCCGCTTGCAGTGAGCAAAGACCCGCTTACGCAGGTGCAATATGGCGGATCGCTGGGCGGGCCGATTGTGCATGACCGCACGTTCTTTTTCGCGAACTTCGAGCAAACCCGGCGGCACGATTCGAATATTATTACGATCTCCCCGGCGAATGTTGCCGCGATCAACAACCGCCTGAACGCAATAAATTTTCCGCGCATCGAGACCGGCCTCGTTCCGGGAGGCTACGATACGACGAACCTCTTTGGTCGCATTGACCACAAGATCGACGAAAGAAACTCCTTCGCGGCCACCTATAACTTTTACGATATTAGCGCGACCAATGCCCGCACGGTCGGCGGACTCAATTCCGTCAGCCGCGGGACCAACCTTAAAAACCGCGATCACACGTTAAATACACAGAATATTACGGCGTTCGGATCGAAGACGCTGAACGAGTTTCGGTTTCAATATCGTAATAGCAGGCTAGGAGCCCCAGCCATCGATCAGATCGGCCCGGCGGTAAATATCTCGGGCATTGCCAATTTCGGAACATCAACAACCTCCCCGACCCGGCGGGACATCGATCTTTATCAATTTTCGGACAGCGTCAGCACCTACCTGTCAGGACACTCAATAAAGGGCGGGGTCGAGTATATTTTCAACGACCTGGATATCGGGTTTCCGGGGGCGATCCAGGGCGTTTATACATTCACTAATCTCGCAACCTTCCTGTCGGGCAGCTACAGCCAATTTCAGCAGGCGTTCGGTGCAGAATCGCAACACCAGAGGAATCCAAATATCGGTTTTTTCGCGCAGGACGAATGGAGGGCATGGCGCGGCCTTACTTTCAATTTAGGCCTTCGCTACGATCTACAATATCTCCCGTCGCCGATAGAGACCGACGGCGACAATATCTCGCCGAGAGTTGGTTTTGCGTGGTCGCCGGATGCGAAGACGGTCGTGCGCGGAAGTTTCGGCATCTTTTACGACCGGATACCTACTCGTGCGACTTCGAACGCGCTGCAGCGCGACGGAACCAAGTATATAGTTGCGCAGATGGGGCCGACGGCGGTTGGCGCCCCCGTCTTTCCGAACGTATTGCCCGCGCAACCATCCATGCTAGTAACGAAACCGGCGTTAACCCGGATCGATCCCAATGTCGAAGGTAACTCCAGCCACCAGGCCAACCTACAGCTTGAGCGAGAGTTGCCTTACGATACGGCGGTCTCGGTCGGCTATATCTATCTGCGCGGCATCCACATTATCCTTTCGCGCAATATAAACGTGCCTCGCTGCACGGCCGCCGTTGACGCGAATCTCTGCCGGCCGGATCCTAATTTCGGTAATATTTCACAATTCGAGGGATCGGGAAATTCCGAGTATAACGGGCTTGTGTTTTCGCTGAACAAGCGCCAGGGCAAGTGGGCGTCGGGTAGGGTTTCGTACACACTCTCGAAGGCGATGGACGATACCCTACCCGACGCCCAC
>Ga0193752_1002697_pt1 | contig 12965 bp, 8 predicted proteins | sample H1c1metaG_FD_144924 | JGI IMG/M metagenome (GOLD analysis project Ga0193752, IMG submission 144924) | Soil microbial communities from a riparian zone of the East river system, Colorado, United States - H1c1 | ecosystem: Environmental > Terrestrial > Soil > Riparian zone | place: USA: East River... | reverse complement strand
TTAAGCTGGGTGATATCGTCAGTATGGATTTCGGGGTAACCTATGACGGCATGATCACTGACTCGGCGGTGTCCATTGTTGCGGGCGACGTACCAAATCAGAGAGTAGGTAAGCTGGTACGAGACACGGAGGCATCGCTTTATGCCGGTGTAGCAGTTTTGAGGGATGGTGTCCGGGTCGGGGACGTCAGCCACGCCATCCAGCAGGTGCTTGAAAGGGGCGGCTATGGTGTTGTTCGCGATATGGTGGGTCATGGCGTAGGCCACCAGCTTCATGAAGAACCAGATATACCGAACTACGGCAAAAAGGGCACTGGCCCAATTCTTTCTGCTGGGATGACGATTGCGATCGAGCCCATGGCCACTCTCGGTGACTTCAGGGTATTTATTGATATAGACGGATGGACTATACGTTCGAATGACAGATCTCTGGCTGCTCATTTTGAGCATACGGTGCTTATTACGGAAAATGGCTCAGAGATTTTAACCAAGCTTTAGGCTTTAATCAAGAATCGTTACTCAGCCCTCGCCGGTAGTTATTCACGTCATAGGAAAGCGCGAAAGTCCTACATAACTCTTATGGTATACTTTCAGCATGCGCGATCCTTCGCCAAGTCATTTCTTTGGCCTCGATATTGGTACGAGTTTTGTTCGGTGCGTGGTTGGCATGATAGACGGACAGGATTCTCATCCTTCTATTATTGGCCACGGGAGTGCGCCGAATTTGGGCATGCGCCGTGGGATTGTAGTCCATGTGGACGATGTAGTAGATGCGGTCATCCACGCCATAACGGAAGCCGAGCGGCTTTCAGGGGTACAGATGCAGAATGCCACTGTTAATGTTAACGGATCTCATGTCGTAGGCATGAACTCCAAGGGTGTAATCGCGATCAGTACTGCTAATCGTGAAATATCTTCCGAGGATAGACTGCGTGCGGAAGAAGCTGCTACTATCGTTAAGTTGCCCCCCAATAGAGAAATCATACAGGTTTTTGCCAAAAACTATCGATTGGATGGTCAGGATAATATTAAAGACCCTGTTGGTATGCAGGGTGTGCGTCTAGAAGTAGATACTCATATTGTAACGGCTGCTTCACCTAATCTTAAAAGCCTGGGCTTAGTGCTTGAAAAAGCCAATATTAAACCCGGTCACTACACTGTTACTAGTCTGGCGGCTGCCGAGGCTGTATTAAGCCGGCAGCAGAAGGAATCTGGAACCTTATTACTCGATATTGGTGCTGGTACAACAAACCTTACGGTTGTAGAGGACGGAGAGGTCCAGCACGTGGCTGTGTTGCCGCTAGGTGGGCTGAACATTACAAATGATTTAGCGATTGGGCTGAAGACTGATCTTGACGTTGCCGAAGAAGTTAAGCTCAAGTACGCAAACCTGGGAGATGACCCGAAGATCGGGAGCGTTTCTGTAGTCCATGACGATAAAACCCATGTTTTTGATAGGGAAGATATTCGAATGATCATAGAGGCAAGAGTGGAGGAAATACTTGAATATGTTGATAAAGAATTAAAAAAGATCCATCGTTCTCGTAAGTTGCCCGGAGGTGTGGTTTTGGTCGGGGGGACTGCTAACATGCCCGGTATAGCCGATTTTACCAAGGAAAAACTGGAACTTGCTGCGAGGGTTGGTACGCTCCAGCCTTTGTCGGGCCTGGTGGACACAGTTCAGGACCCTGCCTATGCCGGGGCAGTCGGTTTGATGGTGCTGGACATGCTCTTTATGCCCGTGAGTGAACATGAGTCGGGTAGGCCCAGTGAAAGTATGCTTGGCCTTATCGATGGACTTTTGAAGCGTTTTAAGCGTTGAGTGTTCTGCATGTTACTTGTGCCCTTGCTTTTCTGAGGTGTACCGCTTGATTGAAACCAATAGGTGCATAGGGTATACTCCCTTTTAGAAATAGGACAAGAATAGGAATCTTATAAGATGCCACAAATCGCACCAGCTATAGAGACTTTTGCACGAATCAAGGTAATCGGGGTAGGTGGCGCAGGTGGTGCGGCCGTCAACCGGATGATTGAGGCTGGCGTTGACGGGGTAGAATTTATTGTTGTTAACACTGATGCGCAGGCACTTCATCACTCGCTAGCTCAGAAGAAAATTCATATTGGCACAGACACTACTCGTGGTCTCGGTGCGGGTGCTGATCCGTTGGTTGGTCAAAAGGCTGCCGAGGAATCTATAGAAGAGATCAAGAAGGCTGTGGCGGGTGCTGACATGGTCTTTATAACTCTTGGTGCAGGCGGTGGCACTGGCAGCGGAGCTGGTCACATCGTGGCCAAGATTGCAAAGGAGTCCGGCGCTCTGGTTGTAGGATTTGCTACAAAACCTTTTGCTTTCGAAGGTGATAAGCGACGGCGTAACGCAGAAACTGCCATTGGTAACCTGCGTACAGCAGTTGATACGCTCATCGTGATTCCTAATGATCGTTTGCTACAGACAATCGATCGTCAAACACCGTTACTCGAGGCATTTAAAGTGGCTGATGATGTATTGAGGCAAGGGGTTCAGGGCATATCTGATCTAATCACCGTCCATGGCTTGATCAATCTTGACTTCGCAGACGTAAAGGCCGTTATGCAAAATGCTGGTTCAGCGCTTATGGGCATTGGACGGGCGAGTGGTGACGAAAGGGCAGTCAAGGCTGCACAGCAAGCAGTCGAGTCGCCACTTCTCGAAGTGTCTATTGATGGTGCTCGAGGCATCCTGTTCAATGTTATTGGTGGGATGAATATGTCCATGCACGAGATCAATACGGCCGCAGAGACAATTACGGCCGCAGCTGATCCTGATGCTAACATCATATTTGGGGCTACTATTACACCTGATCTTGAAGACGAAATTATTATTACTGTCGTAGCAACAGGATTTGATGCGGCGTATTTTACTCATCGTGATGTTGGAAGTACAACGCAATCTCCTAGTGCTTCCACTCCTGTTACTAGTAGAGATAACAACGATCTAGCTGACATAGACACAAACTTGGATGAGCCAAGCGAGGCATCTAAGGTATTCGAGAATGAAAAACCAATGCCTAACATTTGGAATATGGATGGCGAAGAGGCAAGAGAAGAGAAGTCGCATGAGATCAGTGGCTCGTCTACTCCTCAGCCTACATCTCAGTCTTTTGTGGGGGCTGATGATACGGATGAAGATGAGTTGCAGAAACCATCATTTCTAAGGCGCCTCAAGAACCGTCGCCTAACCTCTGAAGACAAGTCAGAAGACCCTGAAGACAAAAAAGCCGCGTAAATAATACACCACATTTTGCTTGCAAAGCGCTATAGCTAGGGCTAACATAAAAATATAGACGCTATATATGGTGAAAATTATAGTGATCGTACGTTTCAGATGAGTAAAAGATTTACGCATCTGTAGCACTGGAGCTGCCGAAGGGATACGTAGCCCGGAGGCCTCTTGCTTTGATGGGTAAGCTAAGGAGGTATGCGATAGATGAAGTGCAGCCAATGCCATCAGGCCGACACAAAGGTCATTGAGTCGCGAGATGTAGCCGACGGAGAAGCAGTTCGCCGTCGCCGTGCCTGCATCAATTGTCGCTATCGGTTCACTACCTACGAGCGCATAGAGCGGCCGCAGATTATTGTGATAAAAAATGACGGTACGCGAGAATTGTTTAATCGTGACAAGCTTTTGGCTGGTTTGTATAGAGCGTGCGAAAAGACGCAGGTCACAAGTCTGCAACTTGAGCGTCTCGTTGCGGATATTGAGCATCAGATATACGACTGCGGCGACCAGGAGACGGCTACCGCAAGTATTGGTGACATGGTGATGGAGCATCTCGCACCTCTTAACGAAGTAGCGTATGTACGCTTCGCCAGTGTATACCGCCGGTTCAAAGACATTGCCGGTTTTGAACGTGAGCTACTACAGATTCGAGAGCGTAAAGTTAGCTCTGTTAAGGCCTAGGGTAGTGGCCTTGACGGCTCCCTCCAAGACTGATGCGGAATAAGTCTCGGAGGGAGCGCGGTCAACGTCTTTGAGAGCGGACGGTAGGCGACTCTAAATAAAAACTTTAATAAAAATTAATAAGGTGGCCTGGAGAGATAGCTCTTTTTGGCGCCACATAAAGTGAGGGTAGGTATATGGGACAAACAGCAATCCTGGGGCACAGGCGTCTATTGACGACCCCTAAGAGCAAAGCGTACGATCAACTCAAGTGGGTCAAGCGCGATTCGGTGATCATGAATCCAATGACCAGTAAACCAGTTTTTGAGCAAAGGGGCGTGGAGTTTCCGGAGGGCTGGTCCCTGAACGCTATAAACATTGTGGCTCAAAAGTACTTTACTGGCACCCCTGGCACCCCTGGACGGGAAAGCTCACTCAAGGAACTCGTGGATCGAGTTGCCGATACGGTTACGCGGCAAGGCTTACAAGAGGGCTATTTTGAATCTGAAATCGAGGCTGATGACTATCGTGAAGAACTAAAGTATATCCTGGCCACTCAGAGAGCGGCCTTTAACTCTCCAGTCTGGTTCAATATTGGTGTCCCTGAGCGCTCGCAACAGGCAAGTGCGTGTTTTATTCTGGCAGTCGAGGACACTATGCCCTCAATCCTTAATTGGTACAGAGAAGAGGGTATGATCTTCAAGGGTGGGTCAGGATCGGGCATCAATATCAGTAGCATTCGTTCGTCTGTCGAGCCTCTTGGAAAGAGTGCTGGCGCGGCTTCTGGCCCATTGAGCTTTATGCGTGGGGCTGACTCCTCCGCTGGTGCCATCAAGAGCGGTGGTAAAACACGCCGAGCAGCAAAGATGGTCATTCTGAATGCGAGCCACCCAGACGTTGTAGAGTTCATCTGGGCGAAGGCCCGTGAGGAGCGTAAGGCTCGTGATCTCGAGAAGGCGGGTTGGGATATGTCTCTGGACGGTAGGGATATTCACTCAATTCAGTACCAAAACGCCAATAATTCGGTTAGGGTGACCGACACCTTCATGAAGGCCGTCGAGGCCAATGGTAATTGGGATCTCTTAGCTGTTACAAATGGTAAACCCGTCAAAACAGTTAAGGCGCGGGACTTATTCCGACAAGTTGCCGAAGCGGCATGGGAATGTGCGGATCCGGGCATGCAGTTCGATACCACTATAAACAAGTGGCACACTACCCCTAATGCGGGTCGTATTAATGGAAGTAACCCCTGCTCGGAATACATGCACCTGGATAACTCTGCGTGCAATCTTGCTTCAATCAACTTGCTTCGGTACTTAAACGACGATGGCACATTCGATATAAAGTCCTTTATCCATACAGTAGAGCTGGTATTTACTGCGCAAGAGATTCTGGTTGGCTACAGCGAATACCCCACAGAGGGCATCACCAAGAACGCAAAGGCATATCGTGAGCTTGGGTTGGGCTATGCCAACCTCGGGGCGCTTCTGATGGCTATGGGCCTGCCGTATGACTCTGACGAAGGTCGTGCGATTGCTGCAGCTATTACGGCGCTTATGACCGGCCAAGCGTACGCTACGAGTGCGAAGATTGCTAATCGAGTTGGGCCTTTTGCCGGCTTCCACAAGGATCGTGACGGTATGCTGAATGTGCTTCGCATGCACCGGGAAGAGGTTTCAAAGATTGATGCTTCATTGGTACGTGAGGAGCTCCTGAGTGCCGCTGCCGCTGCGTGGGATGAAGCGGTGGAGCTGGGCGAGATATATGGAGTCCGGAACTCCCAGGCCAGTGTACTTGCTCCAACTGGCACTATTGGGCTGATGATGGACTGTGATACAACTGGTATTGAGCCGGATCTAGGCCTCGTAAAGGTCAAGAAGTTGGTCGGTGGTGGCACGATGAGTATCGTAAATCAAACGGTTCCGCGTGCGTTAAAAGTACTCGGCTACAACAAAGCTCAGGTCGACGGTATCGTTAACTACATTGATGTAGAAAAGACAATTCTAGGCGCTCCACATCTCAAGAAAGAACATGAACCGGTCTTCGCCTGCTCTATGGGAGACAACTCGATTCACTACATGGGGCATGTAAAGATGATGTCAGCAGTACAACCTTTCTTGTCTGGCGCCATAAGCAAGACCGTCAACATGCCAGAGGAGGCTACGGTTGAAGAGGTTGAGCAGCTTCACATGGAAGCCTGGAAGCTTGGTCTCAAGGCAGTTGCTATCTATCGTGACAACTGTAAGGTTGCTCAGCCACTTTCCATGGCAAAGAAAGAAGGTGGCAAGAAGGAAGAGCCAGCCGTTGAAACTGACACGGCAAATGACAAGATAGTCGTCAAAGGTGCTGTTCGTCGGTTACTACCCAAGCGTCGCAACAGCAGTACCTACAAGTTCCACATCGCCGACCTAACAGGCTTCTTCACGGTTAGTGAATACAACGACGGGACTCCAGGTGAGCTATTCATTAACGTTTCCAAGCAGGGTTCAACGCTGTCTGGTCTCATGGATTCCTTTGCGATATCCGTAAGTCACGGCCTTCAGTACGGTGTGCCATTGAAGAGCTACGTAAACACCCTGCGTGGTACAAGTTTTGCGCCAGCCGGCATAACAGATGACTCAGAGATTCGTACGGCGAGCTCGATTACTGACTACATTGTTCGTCGACTAGCCCTGGACTACTTGTCGTTTGATGATCGGTTAGAGTTGGGGCTTGCCTCTATAGAAGACATGCCCGACGATCAGGTGAGCCTTTTGGAAGAAAAGGTCGTTGAAGAAGCAGTGAACCAGAAGATTGATAGCGAGCCATTTGTAGTAGCGGCGCCTCTGGCGTCCGGACAAAAAGTAGCCGGGGCGATTTCATCGAGGCCTACGGCCAAGGCTGATGACACGGCGCCTCTGTGCTACAACTGCGGGAACCAGACACAAAGAGCGGGTAGCTGCTATGTCTGTTCAAGCTGTGGGAGTACAAGCGGCTGTAGTTAAAGCTCTGCGGTGCGCTTTGCAAGTGTTAAAAGAGGCGTACAACGCCTCTTTTAACTTGCTTGTGCTAGACTATAAGGCATATGAGAGTAGTTGTTTTATATCGGCCGAATTCAGAGTTTTCCCGGTTGGTTGAGGAATATGCAAGGGATTTTGAACGTCAGAGAGGCAAGACGATTGAGCTCATCAGCTTGGACACGGTTCAGGGATCGGATATGGCCCGACTTTATGGCATCGTTCAATACCCTGCGCTGCTTACTCTTCGTGATGATGGTCAAGTGCTAAAAGACTGGCAAGGCGAGCGCCTACCTCTTATGCAAGAAGTGGCTGGCTACCTCAACGGATAGTTGCGAATAGATGTAAATTAGGCTACAATTGACCTTGTAACAATTTGGAAAAAGCGTTCTGGGGAACCGGATGAGTGGCCATCAACCACGAAGCTGCAGGAAGAAATCATCAAGAAAGTAGAACCTGTCGGGTAAGCCCGTTATAGCAGTCAAACAAGCGCTAAGAGAACGGGGTCCCCGCAAAACCTGTTTTGTGGGGCAAAGTCACTTCTTTTGGAAATCAGATGGTACCACCCGCAAGGGTTCTGATATCTAGAAGAGGTGATTTTTATTTCTAAGGAGAAAGCATGAAGTTTAAGGCAGGAACACGGCGACGGGCACTAGTGTACGAGAAGGACCTGGTGCAGCAGTGGAAAAAGAATAAAACTTTTGAAAAATCAGTTGAGATGCGCCCCAAGAGTAATGCTTACGTTTTTTACGATGGGCCACCATTTATCTCTGGGGTTCCTCATCACGGCACACTTCTCAGTTCAATCGTTAAAGACGCAATTCCGCGGTACCAAACTATGAAGGGCAAGCGTGTAGAGCGTGTCTGGGGTTGGGACTGCCATGGCCTGCCAGCCGAGCGTTTCACCGAAAAGAAGCTGGGTATTCACAGCCGCGAAGAAGTTATCGAGTACGGTATCGAGAAATACATCATTGCATGTCGTCAAAACATGCTTCAGACCAGTGGCGAGTGGGAAGACACAGTTGATCGCATTGGTCGTTGGGTCAACTTTAAGGGTGCCTATAAAACCATGGACAAAGATTACATGGAAAGCATCTGGTGGGCGTTTAAGACCCTATACGAAAAGGGCAAAATATATGAGGGCGAAAAGGTACTCATGTACTGTACGCTGGACGCTACGCCGCTTAGCAAGGCGGAAGTTACCATGGATGCTGGTGCATACCAAGATGTGACTGATCCAAGCGTGTACGTAAAATTCAAGTTACGACCGGAATCTGTCAAAGAGCTGTCCGAGCGATCCGGTGTTCACTTACGGGCAGGGCGTTCCAATATGCTTGCGTGGACAACAACACCATGGACTTTACCCGCAAATACAGCGGTGGCAGTCAATCAGGATATTCTTTATAGAGTCGTTGAATACGAAGGTGATTTATACATCCTTGCGGACGACTTAGTCGAGAAGGTGTTCGTAAACGAAAAGAAACAGCCTCTTGAATATAAGACCGAAGGGATGATAGAAGGAAAACACCTAGTCGGCTTAACGTATCAGCACCTTTTCGAAGATCGTGGTGAAAATGCACATAAGATTTGGGCAGCAGATTATGTAACGACAGAATCAGGTACTGGCATTGTGCATCTTGCTCCGGCTTACGGTGAGGAAGACTTTGCATTGGCACAGGAGAAAAAAATACCAGTGATGCATGTTATCGATGAAAATGGTCACTATACAGAGAGTGAATGGCTCGGGCAGAATGTATGGGAGGCAAACAAGCCAATCGCAAAGGCCCTGCATGAGCGTGGAGTTGTTTGGAAAATTGACTACTACCGCCATAGCTACCCGCACTGCCACCGCTGTGGTACGCGGCTGATGTATCGGGCTCATCCGAGCTGGTTTATGGATATTGATGGTCAACGTGAACAAATGTTAGAAAAAAATGGGCCAATTAACTGGTTTCCAAGCCATGTAAAAAAAGGTCGGTTTACCAAAACGGTAGAGCAGGCACCAGATTGGAACATAAGCCGTGACCGTTTTTGGGCCACTGCTATGCCGGTATGGAAGGGGATAGACGAGGAAGGCCACGAAAAAGTAAAAGTGGTTGGGTCTTATGCGGAACTCAAGGAGTTATCTGGCAAAGAGCTGGATGATTATCATCGCCCCTGGGTTGACGACATCACCTTCGAAATAGACGGAGTAGAATACAGGCGCATCGATAAAGTCATGGATAGCTGGTTCGAGGCAGGTTCAATGCCTTTCGCCCAATTCCATTACCCGTTTGAAAACAAAGAAAAGTTCGAAGCCAATTTCCCCGGTGACTTCATTGTTGAATATATCGGCCAAGTTCGTGCCTGGTTCTACTATATGCATGCCATGAGTGTGGCACTTTTTGGCGAAAACTCCTTCAAAAATGTAATTGTGACAGGTAACGTAGCGGGTAATGACGGTCGCAAGATGAGTAAAAGCTACGGCAACTACACTGACCCAAATGAACTTATGGATATGTTCAGTGCAGATTCGTTGAGATTTTTACTACTTTCGTCGCCAGTGCTTAATGGTGAAGACTTCGCATTAACGGATAAAGAAGTAGGTGATACGGCACGTAAACTCAGCATGGTTTGGAACATGTATGACTTCTTTACGATGTACGCAGAAGTTGATGGTTGGGAGTGGGACGGTAAGCATGAAGACCCGAGTAACGTCTGTAAGAACCCGCTCGATACCTGGATTATCAGCCGCATACATCAGCTAACGCAAGAAGTTGAAAAGCATATGGATGCCTATGATCTACCCAATGCAGTCAAGCCGATCTTACCATTCATCGAGGATGCCTCTAACTGGTACGTACGTCGGTCTCGCCGTCGTTTCTGGAAGAGTGGTGATAGCCAAGACAAGGATGATGCATACAGAACTCTGCACTATGTCTTGGTTCAGTTGGCGCATATCATGGCTCCATTTACACCGTTTTTAGCTGAAGAGTTGTATCAGAAGCTATCTGGAGGTGAATCGGTTCACCTGGAGGATTGGCTAAAGGCGGGACATATAAACGAACTCGCACTGGAGCATATGGAACGCACTCGTAAGATCGTGGAACATGGCTTGGGACTGAGGATGTTTAAGTCAGATGCTACGAACCCAATTAAGATTCGTCAGCCACTACAAAGTCTAAGTTACACTGGCACCAAACTCAGCACTGATCTTGAACTAATCATTGCTGATGAAGTGAACGTAAAAGAGGTGCACCACTCTCACCCTGAAGACGTAACGCTTACCGTTAATCTTGACCGGAACATTACTCCTTCCTTGAGGAGCGAAGGACTCTCTAGAGAGGTTATACGGCAAATTCAAAGTGCACGTAAAGCTGCGGGGCTGAACATCGATGATCGCATCAAGCTAGTGCTGTTTACTGATGATGCTGAACTGGAGCAGGCTGTTTGGGAGCACCAAGAAGTAATCAGACAAGAAACTCTGGTAAGCCATTTGACCAAAGAGGGCGCAGGAAGCTACGAAACTGAGGTAAAGGTAGAGGGTAAACCTCTAAAAGTACGGCTGTCGAAGGATGGCTAACTCCTTTGACAAGCGCGTTCGTATCTGTTAAGATCTATCGGTAACTATTTTTCTAAAACGTAAGAAAGCAAGCAATGAAAAAAGCTGTAATTGCGACAGGTGGCAAGCAGTACCTAGTCGCAGAAGGTGAGACGCTCGAAATTGAGCTGCTCAAACAAGAAGGCAAAACTGCTACATTTGTCCCCCTTCTTGTGATTGACGGTGATAAGATCACCATCGGCGCGCCGGAAGTAAGTGGCGTGAAAGTATCTGCCGACATCGTCGAAGATGACGTCAAAGCAGATAAAGTAACAGCTATTCGTTACAAGGCTAAAAAAAGAGTCCACAAAGTCCGTGGCCATCGCCAGCGGCATACTGTCGTCAAGATCAAAAAGATCGCCTAAACCAAAGAGCCCGAGCAGGGCTCTTTTTTGATAACCTCAAATATTTATCTAACTGATTTGCTAGCGGGTTGCTGGGCTTGTGTTCACAGGCAAACGGCTTCATACTTACCTACAAAATGCTAAAGGTTACAGGTATGATGCAAAGTTTGCAGAATAAGAAACAGATACTTTTTGTGTGGATGACGCTTGCGTCCATTATTCTTCTGACCGCTCTGTGCCCAGTTTCAGCTATTGCCAATGGCTATGCTACTGATGATACCGGACTTCTGCCTGGCATGGTTGTGGCCCTGAGCAATTCTGGTTCCTCCGAGGAGCCTAAAGTAGAACGTGCTGCGCTTGATAGAGAAACTAAGGTTATAGGTGTCAGCACCACGGCTGATAACCAACTAGTTACGGTGGGTTCTAGTAAATCAAAAGTGTTTGTCCAGACTACTGGCGAGGCCACTGTTTTTGTGGCAAGCCTTAACGGAGATGTTAGAAAAGGGGATCTGCTAGCACCTTCACCGCTTCTTGGCATATTGATGAAGGCGGACGAGAGTACTGCGCCGATAGTGGGCATTGCCATAGAGGACTTTGACGAAAGTGTTGCCGAGACTCAGAATATCCAAGAGGCTGGAGAGTCAAAACAAACCAAAATAGATAAGATGCGGATAAACCTGGATCACAAGGCTGCATCAAATCAGCAGGCAAGCGCGACAGATTCTTCTTTGGAGCGATTGGGCAGGGTAGTTGTTGGGAAAGATGTGGGTGAGATCCAAGTATTAGCTGCTTTGGTTATCTTTCTCATTGTACTTGTAGCCGAAGGCGGTATTATTTACGGCGCAATATCAAGCGCAATAACAGCGCTCGGGCGCAACCCTATGGCAAACAAGGTTATTCGTAAGGAAATGGTCAGAGTCGTGGTCATAGCGTTGATAGTTTTAGGGATTGGTATAGCTGCTGTCTATGCAATTTTATGGATTTGAGTAGAACCAGAGAAAAAGCTTTCCACAGGAATATAAGTGAAACGAGCTTATGACGTTGTATTAAATATTGTACTCGCTTACAATTGAGGTGGGATATTGTACTCATTTACAGGATGAGACGTGCTTCAACAGAGGTATGCCCAAACAAAAACTTCAAAATACAATATGGAAGAAAATTCCCTTCCACCAGTTCAGCCGGTGCTCGGTGACGATGCATCGAACTCTCTTGACGTTGCGGACGCGAATGCGCCAGTTTCCAGCTATTCGCTCACTCAAAAAAACTACCCTATAGAGACGTTAGAAGTTAAGAACGAAGGCGCTTCGAAGCCTCTGGCCGGTGCAACATCTTCCGTGCTGCGTAACTCACCGCTTTCTCGCCGGAAAGCTACGCTGATTTCGCTTTTGATAACATTCCTGGTGGTCTTTATCACTGGGATAGCTGTTGCCTATGTGGTCAAAAAGAATACAGAAGATAATTCTGTGGTTGAGCGGAATGTGCCTACTCAAGGAGTGTCAATTAGCAACCCTATAATTGGCGCAAATCCTATTGGACTCCAGGATGAGACTTCGCTTTTGGTAAACGGGGATATTATCGCTCGAGGTGATTTGAAAGTGGCTTCGGGTGCAAGTGCTTTTGTGTCGATTTTGCGCACAGGTGAGCTGAATGCCGACCAGACGCTTACGTTGCCAAACGCCTCTGGCACTATATGCCTAGATTCCAACAACTGTGACTTTGCCGATCAGACACAAGTTACCCAGATTGAACAGCAGTTAAATCAGATTGTTATTCCGCCGGCAGGAGTAACGGAGCTGAATGGTCAAGCGGGTACTGTATCCATCCAAGGTTCCACTAATCAGATTAGTGTGAGTACATCAGGCGGTGTTATTACGCTTTCGACACCCCAAGATCTAGATGCAAATGCCAATGTGCAGTTTGGAAGCTTGACCATTGGGCCCACGGGCGAAATCAGATCAAATAGTCTGTCACAGACCGGTGTTGGTAATAACGTTGTAATTGATGCCGGTGCTGATGGCGTGCTCATCACTGATGGCAATCGAACGTTTCAATTTCCTGGCGGTGGAGGGGCGGTTCAGACGGTTTGTACCACACAGGGAAACTGCGGCGGCGGCGGAGCTACTC
>Ga0193752_1002696_pt1 | contig 12972 bp, 4 predicted proteins | sample H1c1metaG_FD_144924 | JGI IMG/M metagenome (GOLD analysis project Ga0193752, IMG submission 144924) | Soil microbial communities from a riparian zone of the East river system, Colorado, United States - H1c1 | ecosystem: Environmental > Terrestrial > Soil > Riparian zone | place: USA: East River... | reverse complement strand
CGAATGGACTGCATATGTGGTGATGTACTTTCCCCCGGCATCGGCGTATAACTGTAAATGTTTTTTTAGCAGGATTTTGTGTTCTTCTGACCATGGTTCCACATGGTTGTACCAGGCCACTGCCCATGGATTCTGCCAGAGGTCCAGCAGGTGTTTCCATTCCGAAGGAGGAGGCAGCGTATTGCTTTGAACCCGCACAGAAATATTGAGCGGCTGCTTGTCTTTCGCAGTGATCACTTCCACTATGCCATTGTACACGCCAGGTTCTGCATCAGCAGGTATTTGCAGGGACAGCCAGACGGGTCTTGTTGTTTTACCGGGAAGGTCGAATCTGTCAAATGATTCAAACCTGTCCGGCATAAGATATCCGTCTTTGTAAGGAGTGTTGCCGCAAACCGCGTCTTTGGCTCCATAGGGATAATTTGACAAAACATAACGGACCAGGTTGAGATGTATGTTCGACCTGTCTATTCTGTTTCCTTTTTCATTCACAAGATTATTCGGCCTAAACCTTACCTGCAATAAGGTATCGGGACTCCATATCAGCACCTGCAGATTGATCCTCTCACCCCTCCACCCCGTCAACTGTTTCTTAACTGCTTTTGTAATCACAGGGACATCTTTCCTGAAATATAATTCTTCTGTGGAACCGAATGAAGCCTGCAGTCCGTGTGGCTGTGAGGACCATGCCTGTTCGTTTGTCGACACATCAAAATCGTATTCTTCCTGATAATGCGGCCCTATAGAAGGAAGTAAGGAAGCATTTATTCTGCCCTTCTGTATTTGGGAGAATGCATGTATTGAAAATAACAAAGCGATGCCGATTGCGAATATCAGTTTTTTCATGTCTGGGGTTCTCAACTATTTAATTTTTCAATCACAGTATTACCAACCCGGGTTTTGGGTAAGGCTTCCTTTTGACAATTGTATCTGCTGAAGCGGTATGAGACAGTACAACCAATTCATCATCCCCAAAAGTCGATGGATCAGGCATAAGCGTCAGTTAATTGGTAAACAGTAAAATTAGGAAACTCTCTATACATCTACCTAATTGGGTTAAGGTCGCCAATTACCCTAAACGGGAGCAGGGCTTTTCGGCAGTGAAGAAATGATTGCGCAGCCGCATTTCGCTCTCTTTCTCCCCACCTTCGCTCCCTGCGGGAGCTATGGCGGGCGAAGCGCTCTCTTTCTCCCCACCTTCGCTCCCTGCGGGAGCTATGGCGGGCGAAGCGCTCTCTTTCTGTTTCTCTTTCTGTTTCCCGCCTTCGCTAAAGCTTCGGCGGGCGAAGTCTGTTTCTCTTCCTGTTTCTGTTTCTCCTCCTCTTCCTCTTTCTCTTTCTCTTTCTGATTCTCGGGTTATCTTTAATTTCAGGATCGATTTCTTAAAGTATAACCGGCGGGAATCTGGTTGTTGAGATTATTCGGAATAAACTTATCGTATGAAAATTAGTTCTCTGTGTATCCTATTTGTGTTGATCCTGTCGAATTCATATTCGCAGCAAAAGGCATTTCTGCCTGTTAGATTAACATGTGAATATAGCAGCAAACCCCTTGGGATTGACAAAAAATTGCCGAACATTAGCTGGAACATCAATACTGAGGAACGGAACTGGAATCAGACTGCGTACCAGATAATTGTTTCTTCAAACTCCGGGGACCTGGCTAAATCCAATGGCAATCTATGGAATAGCGGAAAGGTAAACTCGCATGAGAATGTCAACGTTAAATTTGGCGGAAAACCTTTGCCATCTTTTATGAATTGCTGGTGGAAGGTTCGTGTGTGGAACGCAAAGGGAGAGGTGTCGAAATGGAGCGAACCGGCCTATTGGAAGATGGGTGTATTAAACAAGGCCGATTGGAAAGGAAAATGGATCGGCTCAGATCTGGTTTTGAAAGATTATCAGGCCAAATTACGCGCCTTACCGGATTTTGACATGGAGTCGGAAACAGACATGTGGAAAAGAGGAGATTCTCTGCGAAGGGTTATTCGTCCCGGAGACAGTGCTCCCGCTGTTTATATACGCAAGGAATTTAAAGTATCAAAAAAAATCACAAGGGCGACGGCCTATGTTTGCGGGCTTGGTCTGCATGAATTGTATATGAATGGCGATCGGGTAGGAGACGAGTACTTAAATTCCGCATTCACCGACTACAGCAAAAGAGTATTGTACAATACTTATGATGTCACCCACCACATAAAGCAAGAAAACAATGCGCTGGGTGTAATACTGGGAAATGGTTGGTATAATCCTATCGTTCCGCACGCTTTGAGGTTTTATACAGCCGATTATATTGATCCGCCAAAACTCCTGATGCAATTGCACATTGAATATGAGGATGGATCTGTATCTGTCATTGCTACCGACGACAGCTGGAAATACACAACTAATGGCCCGATCGTTTATAATGATATTTTAAGCGGTGAAACTTATGATGCCAGAAAAGAGATGCCAGGATGGAGTAATTCTCAATATCAGGACCAGGAATGGAGAAGCTGTAATTCAGTACCTGCCCCCGCAGGTATATTGAAATCGCAGCGGCTCTCTCCGATCAGGCGGCTCGCGACTGCCCCTGCCATAAAAGTTGAAAAAACAAACAAGGGCTTTAGGTTTGACATTGGGAAGGAAATTTGTGGCTGGATAAAAATCCGTCTTAAGGGTTATAAAGGACAAAAAATAACAATTCACTATATAGGATCGGATGGACACACACTAGGACGGTACCAAACACATTATCTTATTTTGAACGACGCCAGACCTATTGCCTATGAGCCGAGGTTCAGCTACAATGGATTCCGGTATGTTGAGGTTGAAGGAATCGATTATACTCCCCCAGCCCAGGATGTAGAAGGAGTGCTGGTTGCCACAGATCTGAATAAAGCTGGCGAATTTACATGTTCAAATGAGAGGTTTAATAAAATACAACAGGTTTTGATAAATACGGTTAAGAATTATGTTACTCATATTCCTAATGATCCTACCCGTGAAAAATCCGGATGGACGCAGGACATACAGAATGGCTTTGATGTAAATGCGTACAATTTTGATGTGGCTGACATGTATATAAAATGGCAGTATGATTTTAATGATATCGTGCATGAGGACGGATACGTGCCACCGGTTGTTCCAGGCAGATTCGATGGCCCGACTATCAATGGTCCCTGGTGGGGCGGCATGATTGTGTATAATGTTGCCAAACTGTACGAGTATTATCATGACTCTGCCATTGTAACAGACAGTTATGATGCGATGAAAAAATACCTGGGCTATCTTACCTCGATATCTAAAGATCATATCGTGGAATGGGGGCTCGGAGATTGGATGGAACCCTTTAGTAAAAATTTGGGTGGTCGGCCGACCACAACTCCTATTGCACTGACCTCAACAATTGCATATTACTATTATACCTGCAAAATGGCTGAATTTGCGGAGATGCTGAAAAGGAATAATGATGCTGTATACTTTAAAGGCCTGGCTGCCAAAATAAAAGCCAGGTATAACTCCGTATTTTTTAATGAGCAGACTGGCCAATATGCCCAGGGCAGTCAGGCCGGCCAATTGATGTCGCTTCATTTTGGGTTGGTGCCAGAGGGTAAAGAAAAACTGGTTGTTGGAAAATTGAAAGATTTTATTAGCCAACATAATGGACACCTGGCAACAGGTTTTGTGGCCACCCCAGTTCTTTTAACTACCCTTTCGGATTTGGGATTGTCCAAAGAGGCATATGTGATGACTTTGAAAGAGGATTTTCCGGGTTGGATTGATATGATATTTAAAAAGGGGAATTCGGTTATGAAAGAGAATTGGCAGGGAGGTTTGGTACAAATGCCGTCTCTTGCCGGTCCGATCAGCTATTGGTTCTATTATTCATTGGGCGGCATCAGACCCGTGGCTGATTCGCCTGGCTTCGGAAAAATTATTATAAAGCCAGACTTGAACAACGACCTGTCATGGGTTAAGTCAAGATACCAATCCATACATGGGCAAATTGTATCGGAATGGAAGAAGCAAGATAACATCTACCAACTCCATGTCAGGATTCCGGCCAATACTACGGCCCTGGTTTATTTGCCTACTAATAATGTTGACGCCATTCTGGAGAATAACAGGAAGCTAAAGACAGTTTCTGATATGAATGTCGAAACAATAAAGGATAATGAAACAGTAGTTCGTATTGGCTCGGGCAGTTATTCTTTTTCAGTAAACTTCCCCGCAAGTAAGTCTCAAACGAACTGAAACCAATATGGTCCCCCCTAATTTATCATATGATGGGCTGGGCAGTGGAGCGATCCTGAATGCGACTCCGCCGCCAGGCTTGCCAGGCACCGGTTGACCATAGTGCCGCAACAATAAGCACACCCTGAAAGGGCAGACGTAACCAGCGGGCAAGCTCCGAATTCAAACCAAAAGCATCACGGTGCTCGCTAAGCTGGGCAATGTTACCCGGAAAAACCAGCACAAAAAATAAGGCAGCTATCCAACCGGCTGCAACCCGCCGCTTTAGCAATATTACGAGCGACGCACCTATCAGTATCTCTACAATGCCTGAAATGACCACCACCAGGTCGGGAGGCAGGGGCAGCCAGGGTGGAACCTGTGCCTGGAATTCCTTACGCGAATAACTGAGGTGGCCGATACCGGCAAATAAAATAAAAAGTCCCAGCAGCATGCGTACGGCATGCTGTGCGATGGTCAATGTATGAACGGCCCTCTGTGTCATATCGGACGCTGCTTAAACGATGAAACAAAATTTGATATGCAAAACTGTGGCCAGGGTTTCTCGCAAAATTGAAAAAAATCAATTGATTAGAAACGTGTTATTTTTTTCATGGCCGTTCCCACGCTATAAATAATTTACGCTTCCCGGAATTTTCCTACCTTAATAAACGTATTAATCACGATTGCTGTCGGGTGGAGGTAGGTACTGCTGGCCGGCAAATATTTCAATGCGCTTATGAGACCCGTTATTCAGAGGTTGATAGTATTTGTTATCAGTGTATCAGCATATTTTACTGCGACAGCGCAGGACCTTCCTGTCCATTATATAGGCATCGATCAGGGCCTTTCAAACAACGCGGTCACCAGCATCTACCAGGATCATTCGGGCTTTATGTGGTTTGGTACCTACGACGGACTTAACCGCTACGACGGTTATGAATTCAACGTTTTCCGCAGCGTCATCGGCGACTCAAATTCACTCCGCACAAATATCATCGACTGTATAACCGGCGACGCTAATGATAATATCTGGGTAGGAACGGGCAAGGGCCTGATGATCTACGACCCCGCCAAAGCAAATTTCGATGCCCCTGAATTCCGCTCGCCGGGATCGACGCTGCGCCAAAAAATCATCAGCAATATTCTTGAGCTTAAACTGATTCATGATACAATAATGCTCGTAGGCACGCAGTATGCCGGATTGATGATATTCGACAAAGACTTCCGAACCGCAGACCAGATCGCCTATACACCCGAACAAACTACGGTAGATTATATGGTTCCCGCAATCGCCTATGGTGGTCAGGGTGATCTGGTGTGGATATTTATTCAGAATAAGGGGCTGCATCGGTTTAACCTCAAAACAAGAACCTTCCACCTGGTAACTAACAGCATCACCACCGCCAGATGTCTCGCCTTTGACAAAGCAGGAACCCTTTGGCTTGGTAACGACATGGGCCTTTATAAGTATCTCCCAAACAGCAATAGCTTTTCTGATAATTACATGCGCATACGCACCACGATCATGGATATTTCCGCAGACAAATCCAATACATTGTGGATAGGCTCCGACGGCACCGGCCTATGGACCCTCCCAGACCATGCGCCCTATGCTTCGCTGTATATGAAATCATCCGGCGAACCGGCAGTAAACAGCAACGCGGTCTATAGTGTTTATGAAGACAAAAATGAGAGAAAATGGATCAGCACCTTGAGGGGCGGCGTCAACATGATCGAACCGGAAAACAATGCCTTCTCCCATATCTTTTATAACAAATGGAACGCTCAGAGTAAGATCGTGGAAGATTTTATTCTTTCCTTTTGTGAAGACGAGAAAGGTAATTTATGGATCGGCACCGATGGCGCAGGTTTGAGGTATTGGGATCGCAAGCTGAACCTCTATGATGAATACAAAAATGAATCATGGAACCCGGCATCGATCAGCAGTAACTTCGTCACCAGTATCATCAGGGATTATAAGAATGACATCTGGACCTCCACCTGGTTCGCAGGCATCAACAAGTTCAATAAAAACAACCAGACATTCAAAAGGTACACCTGTGTTAACCCCATAACACATAGCATTGAAAACCACGTGTGGCTGGTTTTCGAAGATTCGAAGAAAAATCTTTGGGCCAGCACAACAAACGAAGGCTACCTGTACAAATTCAATCGCGAAAAGGATAGCTTCGAACTTTTTGACGAAAATATCCGAAACGTTCTTAGTCTCATAGAAGATGCGGATGGAACGCTTTGGGCCGGTAATTTCCAGTCACTCATAAAGATCGATCAGGCGGAAATGAAGCACAGTTTCTTCACAGTAGGTTATGCAATACGCAGTCTCAGGGAGGACAGTCGTAACAATATCTGGGCAGGCACCCAGGACGGCGGCCTTTATCGCCTCAACAAGGAAACCGGAAAATTTAAACGGTTTACCGCAAACGACGGCCTGCCAAACAACTCTGTATTGGGTATATTGGAAGACGGAAGGCAGAATCTGTGGCTCAGTACGTTCGGGGGCCTGTCAAGGTTCTGCACAGACAAACTCAGTTTTCACAATTTCACCGAATCGGATGGATTGCAAAGCAATCAGTTCAGCTTCAATGCAGCGGCGATCCTGAGTACAGGTGAGTTTGCCTTCGGAGGCATTAAGGGCTTCAATATTTTTTACCCCGACAGCATCGCAAGCAGGCAAACAACGCATCAACTTTATATTACACGCCTGGACCTGAACAATATTCCGATTGAAAGAACCCCAGGCTATGTCAACGATCGTGAACGGGGTCAGATCAAAAAAATAACACTACCGATCGACAGCGCCGTGCTCTCCATAGGTTTCGCGGCGCTTGACTACTCCGCCAACGACAAAATAAATTACGCGTACTATCTCGAAGGATGGGATAAGGACTGGAACTATGTTAACAAGGTCCGAACAGCCAATTACTCCAAGTTGCAGGAAGGCAGTTACAGTTTCCGAGTAAAGACAAGTTCACCAGACGGAACCTGGACCGAAGCGACGACGCTGTTGGAAATCATCGTGCTGCCGCCCTGGTACCGTACCTGGTGGGCCTATCTGCTCTATGGGTTGATTGTACTTTTCGCCTTATACCTATACATCAGGTATACGAAATGGAGCGAACGACTCAGGTTTGAAGTTAAACTCGCTCACCTCGAAAATGAACAGGAAAAAGAAGTTGCCGAAAAAAAATTATCCTTTTTCACCAATATTTCACATGAATTCCGGACCCCGTTGACGCTTATCATCGACCCGCTTAATCATCTAATGAAGAGCGACAGCCAACACAAATCGGACAACAATGTTCAGGTTGCCTATAGAAACGCGAGGCGCCTGCTGAGTATGGTTGATCAATTGATGTTATTCAGGAAAGCCGATTCCGGTCACGACGATCTCAAAATTTCAAAGATCGAGATCACACAATTGTGCAAAGGCGTTTTTAATTGTTTTACCCAGGTTGCAGCGACGCGGGACATTCATTTTGTATTTTTCGGAGACAGCCAGCCAATAGAGATCTATGGTGATGCGGAAAAGCTGGAAATCGTTTTCTTTAATCTCTTATCAAACGCGTTCAAGTTTACACCCGACCATGGCCTGATCTCGCTGCAGATTGATGAAACCGACAGCGATGTATCGATCCGGATTGAAGACACCGGATGCGGCATTGCACCCGAACAGCAGCAAAAGATATATGAAAAATATAATCGCGGACAGTCAGCGTCGGCATTTTCAAGTTCCGGCTTCGGCATAGGTCTTTACCTGGTGAAGTACTTTATAGACTGCCACAAAGGAACCATCGAATGCGACAGCACACTAAACAAGGGCACTGCTTTCTCGGTCAGGCTTGACAAGAAAAGCCCCGGGCTGGCACGAAGCGAATTTGTGGTCGCTGTCGACAACAATAATGCACTTCTGAAAGAGCTTTCGGCCGACATCGATCCGTTTGGCGTGCATCCCAGTTTGCCGGTAATGAACGGGCAAACGTCAAACGACCTGCTCACGGAGCGAAAATCCATACTCGCCATCGACGACAACGAAGAGATCACCAGCTACCTCCAGTTTGTGTTCAATGACAGGTATCTTCTGTACACGAGCAACAATGGAGATGAAGGGTTCGAACTTGCCCAACTCCATCGGCCGGACCTGATCATCAGCGACATTCATATGCCGGGTCTGAACGGCCTCGACCTTTGCCAGCGGGTGAAAACTTCGCCTGCCCTGGCGCACATCCCCGTGATATTGCTGACTGCCAGCGCAACGGATGATTTGAAACTGCAGGGTATCGAATGGGGTGCCGACGACTATATCACCAAGCCATTCAGTTCGGACCTGCTGCTCGCAAAGGTTGAGAACATATTAAAGAACAGGAACCATATTCAAAAATACTTCTTCGAGAACATCACCTTGCAGGAAACCAGCACAAGGGTGCCCGCGGAGTACCGCGAATTTTTGCAAGCCTGCATTGAGGTTGTTGAAGAAAATATAGGCAAGGACGATTTTAATATAGCCAGGTTCACCCGCTGCATGGGTATGAGCCATTCCGCCCTCTACCAGAAAATAAAAATGATCTCCGGTCAGTCGATTAACACATTTATCAGATCTATCCGGCTCAGAAGGGCGGCGGTGCTAATGCTGCGCGAAAACATGCAGGTGAAGGAAGCCGCATTTTTTGTCGGCATAGGCGATGTCAAATATTTCCGGGAACAGTTCATCAAGCTTTTCGGCATGACGCCGTCAGAGTACATCAAAAGATATCGTAACTCCTTCAACCGCGATCTCAACGTAGTAAGAATCTGATTTACGTCTGAATTTTGTGAATCTACCCCCTCATTTAAGAGATTCACCCCCCTCTGTCCCGCCTGCGCCTTCCATATTTTGCCTGTGTATCTAATTACTAACTAAAACCTGCCAGCATGAAACGGCGCTTGCTTATGAGGATCGTATCCTCCCTTAAGCCCCCATGTCTTAAAAGTCCGGGCTTTATTCTCTTTCTGTTATTCTTCTCGAACGCAATTTTTGCACAGCAACCGATCAAAGGCCGTGTTGCCATCGGTGACACAGCACTGGCTGGCGTCACCGTTCAGGTAAAGGGTTCCAATAACTATACACAAACGGATATCGACGGCAGGTTTAGCATTGTGGCTCCTTCTACCGCGACCCTCGTTTTTTCTTATGTTGGTTATGAAAACAAGGAACAACGCGCAAACAGCAACCTACTCAATGTACAGCTTGCCGCGGCTCGTGGCGGCATGGATGAGGTGGTTGTAGTGGGTTATGGTACCCAACGAAAAGCTACCCTTACCGGCTCAGTCGCGGCGGTAAAGGGTGCAGAGTTAACAAAGTCGCCGTCGGTAAATGTCAGCAACAGTCTTGGCGGCCGCTTACCGGGTCTTGTGACTGTTACGCCAAGTGGCGAGCCCGGTGCCGACGGTTCAGTTATCAGGATACGCGGCGTGAACACGCTCGGTAATAATAACCCGCTGGTTGTAGTGGATGGTATTCCGGGAAGATCGCTCGACAGGATCGATCCCGCCACCATTGAGAATATTTCTGTGCTGAAGGATGCCTCTGCTGCCATCTATGGTGCCCAGGCTGCCAACGGTGTGTTGCTTGTAACCACTAAAAGAGGTAAGGCAGGAAAGCCGGTGATCACAGCAAGTTTCAACCAGGGATTTGGCCGGCCAACGGTAATTCCCAAAATGGCAGACGCAGCTACTTATGCCTCCATGATCAATGAAGTCAATGAATATGCAGGGCGTGGTCCTAAATATTCGGAGGAGGAGCTTCAGAAATACCGGGATGGTTCCGACCCCTGGGCCTATCCAAACACCGACTGGTTTGATGAAGTACTCAAGCCATGGTCGGGCCAGAACTATGGAAATGTGTCGGTAAGCGGCGGCAGTGAGAACCTCCGGGTTTTTGCCGCGCTCTCAGCCAGGAGCCAGGATGGTTATTATTACAATAGCGGAACCAAATACAACCAGTATGATTTCCGGACAAATATCGATGCCAATATCACAAAGGATCTGACGCTTTCGATAGACGTGGCCGGCCGTGCGGAAAACAGAAATTATCCCACGCGCTCCGCCGGCGACATATTCAGGATGGTGATGCGTGGCAAGCCGAATGAAACCGCATACTGGCCGAACGGCATGCCCGGCCCTGACATCGAATATGGCGATAACCCGGTGGTAGTAAGCACCAAGGCTACGGGATACAACCACGACAAATTATATACGGTTAACAGCAACGCCCGTCTTACCTATAAAATACCATTTATAAAGGGCCTGTCGTTAACGGGAAATGCGGCACTGGATAAAGGCTTTAATTTTGACAAGGTTTGGCAAACACCCTGGTTTCTTTACTCCTGGGACGGCGTAACAAGGGATGCATCCGGAACACCGGTGCTCGAGAAGTCACAGAAAGGCTTTTCAAGTCCTGCTCTGTCGGAAGGCATGATTGACAATCAGGCTATCCTGATCAATGGCTTAGTCAATTATGAAACGGATTTTGGAACCGATCACAATCTTAAAATTCTTGCCGGCGCCGAGAAGATCACGGCCAAAGGCGATTTCTTTACTGCTTACCGCAGGAACTTTACTTCTTCCCTGGTCGACCAGTTGTTTGCCGGTGCTCCGGATGCTTTCCTATCAAATGACGGCGCTGCGTTCAAACAGGCAAGGCTAAATTACTTTGGCAGGGTTAACTACGCATTCCGCGACAAATACCTGGCAGAATTTGTATGGCGCTATCAGGGTTCCTATATCTTTCCGGAAGACTCACGCTTCGGCTTCTTCCCGGGTATCTCGCTGGGCTATGCCATCTCGAAAGAACCATTCTTTGCAGACAACGTAAAATTCATTGACTACCTCAAATTAAGAGGGTCTTGGGGTAAGACAGGAAACGATCAGATCCCCGAATGGCAATACCTGTCGACATACGGACTCGGCGGCATGAGGGCGCAGCCAACCAACCCTCCGCTGCCTTTCATTACCGACGGCAACCTGGAAAACCTGACCTTATATGAAACGCTGATCCCCAATCCGAATGCAACATGGGAATCCGCCAAACAGGGGAATGCAGGTTTCGACATGCTGCTCTTTCAAAACAGGTTGTCGATCACCGCAGACTATTTTGTTTACAAACGCAGCGACATCCTCTGGGCAAGAAATGCTTCGGTTCCGGGTACTACGGGATTACTCGGTCTACTGCCACGGGAGAATATCGCCAGCGTATCCAACAGGGGTTTCGATTTTGCGATCAGTTACGAGGATAAGACAAACAAGTTCGGGTACAAGATTGGATTGAACGGAGGTTACCAACGCAACAGGATCGATTTCTGGGACGAGCCCGCCGGTCGTCCCGAGTACCAGACATCCACCGGCTATCCGATTGGAAGTACGCTCTATTACAACAGCATCGGAATATTTGCCGATGAAGCCGCCGTCGCCAAGTATCCGCATTGGGTAGGCGCGCGTGCGGGAGACGTCATTTTCGAGGATGTAAACGGTGATGGCACAATCGATGATAAGGACCGAATCAGGATCACCAAATCAAACATCCCCCTATTCACCGGCGGCTTCACCGCACAATTGGACTATGGTGGTTTCGACTTTACATTATTGCTGCAGGGTGCCTTCGGCGGTGTAAGATATATTTCAACAGAATCGGGCGAAATAGGAAACTATTTACAAACATATGCTGAAGAGCGCTGGACCAGCAGCAAAACTGATGCATCGGCGCCACGGACCTTTAACAGAGGCAATGAGTACTGGGTAGGGAACCAGAATACTTTCTGGATTCGCAAAACGGACTATGTGCGGATAAAAAATATTGAGCTCGGTTACAGTTTCGGACCTGGACTGCTCAGGAAAGCCGGACTGCAGAAACTGCGTATCTATGTCAATGCTTCGAACTTGTTGACCTATGCACCGGACATGAGAGGAGAATTTGATCCTGAACTGACTGGTGGAGACCGGGACAGCCCAACGGGCGGAGACGTCAGTACGGCGGGCCAGGGTTATCCCCTGCAGAAGATTGTGAACGGTGGAATTTCGGTTAGTTTCTAACAAAAAAGCAATGCAATATGAAACATATAATTTATCTGATATTAACGATAGTCACTGTTTTCGGAACGGGCTCATGCAACAAGGACTTCATGAACCTGCAGCCCTCCGATCAATTCGCCGGTGAAGCTGTCTGGAATGATCCCGCGCTGATCCAGACCTTTGTCAATAATATTTACCTGGGCCTTCCGCATGGCTTCAGTAACATCATGATGTCATCGATCGTGGATGAGTCCATGTATAATGCAGACTTCGGAACGAGCAATGTAACGAAGAGCCTGGTGAGTCCGAGCGATTACAGTGTGTTCGATGAAGCCAATGGGAATGCTAACAGGCAAAGAGGGATGAACTGGTCCATAGTGTACAAGTTCGTCAGAGCGGCCAATCTCTTTTTTGAAAGATCGCAGACCGCTCCTTTTACAAACGAGGAGCAAAGAAATCAGATGAAGGGCGAAGTACATTTTCTCCGCGCCTATCTCTATCAAAACCTGGTTTCCATGTATGGAGGTGTCCCGATTATCAATAAAACTTATGGTCTGACCGGTGAGTTCGAAGTGCCCAGGAATTCATTCGAGGAATGCGTGAATTTTATCGTCGCGGATCTGGATACGGCATCAATGCTTTTGCCGCTGGAAATGGCCACCACTAACCGCGGCCGGGCAACAAAGGGTGC
>Ga0193752_1002695_pt1 | contig 12974 bp, 14 predicted proteins | sample H1c1metaG_FD_144924 | JGI IMG/M metagenome (GOLD analysis project Ga0193752, IMG submission 144924) | Soil microbial communities from a riparian zone of the East river system, Colorado, United States - H1c1 | ecosystem: Environmental > Terrestrial > Soil > Riparian zone | place: USA: East River... | reverse complement strand
TGGATATCCGCGCAATTGGCCCGATGGCTGACGAAGCAATCAAGACCGAAGTAAAAGACGGCAAGCTGGCAATAACGGTTCAGGATACGCGCAGCACTACCTGTGACTGGTTTTGCATAGATACCGAGCAGCCGGTGGTCACGGTGCGGGCCCCGCGCCTGGGCAAAATAGTCGTACATGAAAACGTCCAGTTTGACTCCCACCAGGAACTGCACCAGGACAAACTGACGCTGGTGGCTAGCGAAGCGTCGGACATTACCCTGTCATCCATCCGCGCCAAAGACGTGATCGTGACAGAAAACAGACCAAGCAATGAAAAACAGTCCTTTTACGGCACTCGCACTATAGAGCTGAGCGGCATAACGTCCGGTCTGCCAGGTGAGGGCCCAGGTGAGGACATATGGTCGCATCATGAATCTGGCCTGACAATCGGGGCCGCAGACAGTTTTACACTGAACGCCAAGCAACCATGCAACAGATACAACCCACAGGTCTACCTATGGGAAATGCCCACCCGACTCACCATAAATGACCAACTGTTCAGCACAGAGGACGCGCTCCTAAAAGAGCAATCTGACGATACAAAGTTGCCCGCCAACTGCGTTTCCATGCGGTAGCGAAAAAGTTCATAGCTTATCTGACGGGTCGGTTTACACTACGAATATGACTAGTACCAGCACGGCTTTTCAGGATGGCGAGGAAATTCCGGCAGAGTACGGCTACGATGGCCGGAATGTTAATCCGCCGTTAACTTTTTCCGAAGTGCCGGTGAGTGCCAAGAGCCTGGTGCTTATTGTGGAAGATTCCGACGCTCCAGATAGCGTATTTGCGCACTGGATTCTGTATAACATGTCGCCAGCCACTTTGCAGATACTGGAAGGGAAGCTGCCCTTGGGGGCCCAACAAGCTACTAATGATTTTGGTGTCCAAGGTTATGGCGGCCCCAAGCCGCCACCAGGCCAGTCGCACCGTTATGTCTTCAAGCTTTTTGCCCTAGACACTACACTGTTTGATGTTCGTCCAGAAGACCGCCGTTCAGAAATATATACACTGATGAACGACCATATCATAGACAAGGCAGAACTCACCGGCACGTTTACCACCAAAGCCTAAACTCTAGCTACATTGGCCCTTGGCCAATTATTGTCACAATCCTTCCAAGGATTGGTAACTTCCTGCAGCCCCTCCGGGCTTTGGAGCTTCCTGGTCTGTATGAGAGGGGATCTTGACCGAGTCATTGCCGAGGATCAGTCCGGTTCAAGTAACTAGGAAAGTGGAACCGAACCGCCCCCTCCTAGAGTTTTACTATTGGGGGCGTTCCGCAAGGCACGGTCAAGATCCCCTCTCATACGCCAAGAAGATCCAACCGTCCGGAAGGGTTTTTGTATACTTTTGACCGCAAAAGTATGAAGGATAAAAAGAACATCCTGCTCAGTTAGATTTGGGTGGCTGGTGGAAAGGCCACTTTCGGAAGCGGCTTTTGAAGATTAAAGAAGTTAATCCACTAAAAGACATAGATTACTTACTTTATTGATTGGATGCCGCATCAAGTGCGGGATGACGGCTGGGGGAGGTTGCCTTCAGACCGGTCGAATGTGGGACGACCAGGCATGGTCGGAGGGTTTCAGCTGGGTATGATTGACCTTACGCTTGAAAGGATTCTATTTTTATGCCTTCATCTTACAAAAGTACCAGTGGTCAGCGATCCGCCTTTGGCGGTAGACGCCGGACATATAACGCCGCACCGCGGTCTAACAGTCGTCGCCCCCGGGGCCAGTACATTGACCCAGCCAAGTTTGTCAGGGTTGCCCGCCCGGTTGAGGCCGAGCAGTATGTGGCCACCCACCAGTTTGCCGACTTTGCTATAAATGATCTGCTCAAGAAGAACTTGGCAGCCAAAGGCTACCTTATCCCTTCGCCTATCCAGGATCAGACCATCCCCGTAGCGCTGATTGGCAACGACGTCATCGGCATTGCCAACACCGGCACCGGTAAAACGGCGGCCTTTGCCCTGCCACTGCTGCATCAGCTGATGCAAAACCCTCACGCCAAGGCGCTTATCATTGCCCCAACCCGTGAACTTGCCCAGCAGATAGAGGACGAGCTGAAATCACTTGCCAGAGGCAGCGGCCTGTTTGGCGTGCTGCTGATTGGCGGCACCAACATTGTTCCGCAACTGCGTGACCTGCGCCAGAACCCCCGCGTTGTCATCGGCACGCCGGGACGGATCAAAGACCACCTGGAGCGCGGCACCCTGAAGCTTAACGCGTTTAGTTTTGTGGTTTTGGACGAAGTCGACCGCATGTTGGACATGGGCTTTTTGCCAGATGTCACCAGCATCATGCATCAGTTGCCTGACAAACGCCAATCACTGTTTTTCTCTGCCACCATGGACAACAAAGTCCAAATGCTGATAGAAAACTTTTCCCATGAACCGATTGCTATCAAGCACAAAACTGGCGACACCAGCGAAAACGTCCACCAGGATGTAGTGCGTTTTGGCGGATCAAGCGAAAAGCTGGACAAACTGCACGACATTTTGCTAAAAGCAGAAGTAGAAAAGGTAATCATCTTTGATGAAACCCAGCGCAGTGTGGAACGCCTCAGCAACGAGCTGATCGCCCGCGGCTTCAAGGCCGACGCCATTCATGGCGGCAAGTCACAAGGCCAGCGCCAACGTGCCCTGAACCGTTTCAAAAAGAGCGAAATTGCCGTACTGGTTGCTACTGACGTAGCTGCCCGCGGCATCGACGTAGTGGACATTACGCACGTTATCAACTTTGCCTTGCCTCAGTCCTACGACGACTACGCGCACCGCATCGGCCGTGCTGGCCGTGCTGGCCGCGTAGGCTACGCCCTGACTTTTGTTGCTGGCTAGGTGGCAGTCATCGCCTGACCGGGGCGCATAGTGCTACTAAAACCCTATGATTTCAGACACCTCGCTTAATCTTGGCCAGGACGGCTACATAGGAGGCCGATTTGAGTCCTGGGTGGCTTTGCCTAGCCGCCCCAGCCCAAAAAGCAACAATCCCTAAACTGCCACAAAATAACACCTCTAGAGGAACGTCCTCTGAAATCACGTCCTCTGAAATCTCATCTGAATTCATGGCCTCGGGTTTTCCTTTCTCAACCGATTCCGACCCCTTCAAGCTATCAGCCTAATCTTTTAATCCGGCGTCAGAAACAGACAAATTGTTGACAGAACAGACGACGGGATTTACGGTATATGGATTGCAAATGAAAATAGGGGGGTTATTTTTATGTCACATGGAGAAACACAGGAAATTCCTCGTGCGCCGCACAGACTGTTGCAGTCTAGCCATATGCGGCGTCTTGCTTTAGCGGTGGGGGGTGTTTTGTTGGTGCCTGCTGCGTTCGGGGGATGTTCGGATGACGGCGACACAGACGAGGGAAGAAGTGGGGTAGATTCTACCACAACCTCAGTCGAAACCACAACCACTTTACCGTTTGTGCGGCCAGTGAGAGTAAAAGATATTCGTTGGCCAGAAACTGAAGCCATACTTCCCCAAGAGGTGTGTGACAGTGGGGGCAAAGTAGAAGGTGACCCTGATGCCGCCGGCAGGCCCAAAGAAGAATGGCCCCAAACGGCAATCTTGACTGCCTTATGGTCCGACCTGGGTGACGAAAAGCAAGCGACGCTTACTTACAGTACCGAAGACGCAGCTAATGTGGCCCAGATACCAGAGAGCGATGTTTTTGCACCAGCTCTTTTTAACCCAGAAGCCGCCACGGCGGCTATGGGGGTTGGCGAAGGTGACGTATGCTTCTCGTTTGCTAAGTGGGTGCTTAACTCGGCCGGTGGATATGACCTCGTGCTTGTGCCAACAAACGTTGAGCCTGGTGTTTCTCAGGGGCAACTGGCCAACAGAGGCCCTAGGCTTTACTAACCGCCTTGATTTTATATAAATAATCCCGCTTATGTTATATTGGTTTAGTATATTTTATAAACTAGGCTACTTTTAACATGGAGAATTTTGGTGGGACAAAAACAAAAACTATGGATAGGGTTAAGTGTTCTGGCGGCAATGGTTTGTTTGTGGCAGGCCCCTGCGGCCCGTGCCGCGGCCGATAAATATCCTTATGCAGGCAAGCCATGTGTGTGGTCACCTCATGCCGTGAAAGGGTCAAAAGCCAACTGGTGTGCGGACTTTGTATGGGGTGACAAGGCCAAGGACTCTACTGCCGCCAATGTTATCTCATCCTACGGCTACTATTATCGCAACTGTACGGACTATGCGGCCTGGAAAGTGCACGGCCAAGGCGTGCTGCCCGAGCGGTATAAGGGGCTGGGCAATGCCAAGACGTGGGCAGTGCGGGCGGCAGCAAAGGGCATCAAGGTGGACGGCAAGCCCGCAGTTGGGTCGGTGGCTGTTCGTACCACTGGTAAGTATGGCCACACGGCCTACGTAGAGGCCGTCCACCCGGGTGGCACGATCAAAGTATCTCAGTACAACAATGGGGCTGATGGTGAGTATTCGGAAAGCACTGGTACTCCGACGGCTTTGGGGTTTTCTGCCTTCGTGCACTTTGAGGTTTACGCACCTAAGCCTCCGACGGTTTCTAAGCCAGCGGTGCCCGCGCCTAAACCTCCAGCGCCCCAGCCACAAACGCCACCCGCATCCGTGCCCGTAGAGCCTACTGCTCCTGTATCACCAGCACCAGTGCCAGAACGTTTGCAACCACCTACCACAGCTCCAACGCCGGACTCCTCGCCGCCAGCCTCTGCGCGGGGTGATGTAGAATTGCTTCCCGCCAAACCCCAGCCCACGGCTCGGGTCAGCACGGCAGTGAAAACCATTCCACCGCCTGGCCGGGTGTCTGAGCAAGCCGCTTCTCCAGATGTCGAAGTAGGCAAGAAAGGGCGAGTACGGCTGGTGCCCCGCAGCGTTCGAACGGATTATGCCGCCCAAAGGTCTGGTTCTGGCCACTTGGTGTCTAGGTTTTCGCCGGCCCGTCCTGCTGCTATAAAACAACCAAACCAACAGCCAAAGCGCTCATCCACCGTGGCGGCACTCTCACTGTTCAAGCCCCAGGTACTGGCGGCCACCGCACAGCCAAAAAACACAGAGAATACCGTGCCCCAAACAAGCACCGTTCCTCGCTGGCCGCTCATTGGCCTTCTAGCGTCGATCGGAGTCATAGGGATGGCGCTGGCCTGGCCCATCCTCAATCCAAAAAACAACAATCCCTAAACTGCCACAAAATAACACCTCTAGAGGAACGTCCTCCGGGGCTTATGATGTGGGCCAGGTGGTTAGCGCACCATGATACAATGGCACCATGATGGACGAATCGAATCCAGGCCAGCCCTCTACCGAAGAAAGTTCTGCGGTGGAGTCACTCATTGATGAAGATGTCAATAAGGGTAGCTTAACCAATCTGATTGAAATGGCTGGCATCGAGGGATCAGCCGACCAGGCTCTTACGCAGCTCAGAAGTAGCATATATTCGATAGAAGCCGCTTATCGTACTATCGCGACAAGTCTCCCCGAAGAAGACTGGCCGAAGGAGAATATCGTTGGAACAATTATCCCTCAGGAGCCGGATAAGCGTAAGCCCCAGGATCACTTGTGGTTGGCCGCTGCGCATGTTAATGAATTGGGAGGGGGGCCGCTTTACGTGCCTGATCTACACCTTAGAGTAGCCCCCCTAGACAAGCTAGAGGAACGCGAAGTGGCCAAGGAGGCTATACTTGTTGAACTCTGCAAGTCTGTTCCAGAGCATTTCCTGACCCCTATGAAACGTGATGTTGAAGGGTTCTTGGTAAATATTCTTATCCTGAACTACACTGTCGATCAAGCTACGGCAAATGCCCCAACTCACTTTGAGCGAATGGGAAAAGACTTCAAAGACAAAGAGCAGGAGTGGACAGAGCAGGTAAACGGAGTTGTTGAGGGAAGCTTCCGGGACGCATTTAGACAATATGGTCGGAATTGGCACATGCTTATTCCAAAAGAACCACAATCAGAGGATTCCTGAGCCCTTCTTCGCAGGTAACTGCTCACTGACCCCTGTATCCGTTATTTGAGGTAGTGAAAAGTTACATGCGTTGTGCTTGCAAAAAATGCCCAAGAGTAGTATGATATGTTCCTTTAAGAAGGAATATGCAAGTATGCGTCAAGTTGATATGCCTGGTTCACCTAGCTTAGAGGTAGTTACCTATCACCCGGCCTTACAGGGTGATGTGGAATCGGGTGCTCGGGCGATTATGGGCGCGATAGGCTTGATCCGTAGCCGCACAGGACTAGTGCGTGTAGGCGAGGGAGGTATGCTTACAAGGGTCACTGGTGACCGAGCTGATGATTGTCAGACTTTTCCAGAGGGCCTCGCACTTGCTCGGATAGGTGATTTCGATTTAACAGTTAACCAAACGAATCCGTCTAGGGCCCTGTCCGCACATCAACTTCGAGGGGGTAGCGAGCATGGACGGGTCGAAGCTGATGGAACATGGCATTGGGATGCTCCCGGTGCAATCGGTGCCCCATTTACGGATAGGGTGGGTTCTGTGGCTGAGCTTGGTGGGACTAACGCATTTCAAATCGCCCGTATGGCTCAAGAAGTTCTTGATCTAGCCTATAATCGGTAGTAGTTACACCAACGTGACAGATTAACTTGCTTATCGCAAGAAAGATTGTATAAGTATCATCACTATGGTATACTCAAGGGTAAAGAATACGATGCGCTTCTTTTGGCTTTGTAAACAGTAGGCAAAAGTAAGCGCATTTTTTATGAAAGAGACCTATGCCACAGACTATCCAAGACCCGACCAAGATTCGAAATATTGCGATTATTGCTCACGTTGACCACGGCAAGACAACGTTGGTTGACGGGCTGCTGAAGCAGTCCCACACCTTCCGGGACAACCAGGCCGAAATGGGTCAGGAACTAATCATGGACAGCGGCGATCAGGAAAAAGAACGGGGTATTACCATCACTGCCAAGGTCACGGCTGTCCAGCACGGCAACTACCGCATCAACATTATCGATACACCGGGGCACGCCGACTTTTCCGGCGAGGTAGAACGCACGCTGAATATGGCCGACGGCTGCATCCTGATCGTCGACGCCCAGGAAGGCCCCATGCCCCAGACCAAATTTGTGCTGGGCAAGGCCCTGGCCTCAGAACTGAAGCCGATTGTGATCATCAACAAAATAGACAAACCTGGCAGTCGGATCAAAGAGGTAGAAGACGAACTGGCTGACCTGTTCCTGGAACTAGCCGTCCACGAAGACCAGCTGCACTATCCGGTGTACTACGCCATTGGCCGGGCTGGCAAAGCCTGGAAAGTCCCCCCGGATGACGCCGATGCAGACGCAGACCTGGAACCCATCTTTGACGCAGTGATTGAATATGTTCCTGCCCCGGCTATTGAGCTGGATAAGCCCTACCAGATGCTGGTCACAGCACTGGCCTGGGACACCTACAAGGGCAAATACGCCATCGGCCGCATCACTCGCGGACAGGTCAAGGCGGGCGACCAGGTTACTTTATGCAAAAAGGACGGCACATTTGCCAAGGCAAAGGTGGACAACGTATTTATGAGTCACGGGGTGAGCAAGTTTGAAGTCCCCGGCGGCGTAGCCGGCGACATCGTCCAGCTGACCGGCATTGCCGACGCCCAGATTGGCGAAACCATTGCCGACGCCAACGAACCACAGGCTCTGCCAGTACTGGAGATCGAAGCCCCCACGCTGAAGATCTACCTGGGCCCCAACACCTCTCCCTTCAAAGGCACGGAGGGCGAGTTCAGCACTTCCCGCCAAATTGGCGAAAGATTGAAAAAAGAACTGGAAGTCAACGTGGGGCTGCGGGTAGAAGAACAGGGCATTGGCTTTTTGGTGTCCGGCCGCGGCGAACTACACCTCAGCGTGCTGATAGAAACCATGCGCCGTGAAGGCTACGAATTTGAGGTTGGTCGTCCACAGGTAGTCACCCGCGAAAAGGACGGTGTGACCGAAGAGCCCCTGGAAGAACTTATCATAGAAGTCCCGGCCGAACACGTCGGTACAGTACAAATGGAACTGGGCGCTCGTCGCGCCGAACTAACCGAACAGTTTGCCAGCCCCAAGGGCGTGACCAAACTAGTTTATAAACTGCCTACCCGTGCGCTGTTGGGTCTGCGTAATGTCCTGATCACCAACACCAAGGGCACGATTGTCATGAACAGCCTGATGATCGGCTACCAACCGCTGGGTTCTGCCCTGCAGCAGCTGCGCGCAGGCGTGCTGATTGCCTTCGAAGCTGGTATCACCACCCCGTATGCATTGGAAATGGCCGAAGACCGCGGCGAAGTATTCGTCGGCCCGGCAGAAAAGGTCTACGCCGGACAAATAGTGGGCCTCAACAAGCGCCAAGAAGACATGGAAATGAACGTCTGCCGGGCCAAGCACCTGACCAACATGCGCAGCTCCTCTAGTGACGGCGTAGTGCAGCTGACCCCGCCGACTATCCTCAGCCTGGAACAATGCCTGGACTTTATAGAAAAAGACGAAGTCCTGGAGGTTACGCCCAAAAACCTTCGCCTCCGCAAAAAAGAACTGGACCACAGCCAGCGCAAACGCCAAAAGTAAGAGTTGCCAGTCTGGGGTGGTTCAGGGTCTGGGTGTTGACAATGCCCATATATTTTCTATAGCATAGTCCTAATGCTTTTAGAAAAGGATCCTGCTTTTGCAGAGACAGTCTGTCGCCCTCTAGCCCCTTCTGCATTAGAGACATGGCAGAATATCCTAGAGGTTGCTCGCCTTGCAGGCGGCCGAAATTTCAAGGGAGGGTTTGGTGGTTCAGCAGTCTACCATGAATACTTCACTCGCGATGAATGCGAGCCTCTTAAGAAGGCACGGGTTGGTGTGCTGGCTTTGCGGGAGCAATTAGAAGACGCGGGTGTAGAAGATGGAGTTCTGGACATTACTGTGAATGGCGTGAGGGGAAGGGATACGGCTCTCGGCCTTATGCTCCATAGCACTCCGCATAGGCATACTCGTCGTGAAATCAGGAAGGTTCTACGCAGGAGGTCAGGGATAGACGTGGGGAGCGATAAAAGTGACTCTCTTTTTTTTATTCCGTTGGGAGAAGGGTCTAGGGATAGCGTAGAGGATGCGTCTCGAGCTGTGGGAGGAAAGTTCCGTTTCCCGTTTTCTCTGAAAACAAGCGGACTTTGGCTGAGGTACCCAGAGGCCAGCGACCTAGAACTTATCAGAGAAGAGTCTGGGGGTAAAATACGTCCAAGGACGGTAAACCAATCAGCTGAATTACAGACAAGGCTTGAAGGAGATCCGCGTTGGCCCGAACTCGATAGCGGGGAACTGCCCATTATGGGAGAGGCGGTAAGAATCGGGACATTAAGTGTGCCGCACCTGATAGAAATCTTAGGCGAAGACGAGGCAACCGTCCGGAAGAAGTTGGCAAGACTCGTCAAGAAGGGTTTATTAAGGAGTCTGGCCCGCGACGAGGTGTTTAAGCTTATACCCCCCTCTGTGGACGGGCCCTAGGCGCACTGATACCAACGTTTTTACGGTCTAGGTAGCCACAAAAAGCTCAATCAATAGACTTGTTTTGGACGAAAAAACCTGTACACTGCTAGTTCATTACTATATGAGGTCTCTCAACGGCCTTGTATTTATTTTTTGGAGCCTATGACAATCAAATACATGCGGTTTGAGGGGGGAGCAGTCGGCGAGCCTTGGCGTTCCTCTGCTGACGTTGTCAGTTTTATGGAGCGCGTGCAAAAAACCGGCAGGTGCACTATAAAAACCCTCATGCCGGGGCGTCACGTCGTTACTCCGGACGCACGTGAGGCACACGAAGCTCATGAGGCATTGGTCAGTGATGATCAAGAAACGGCCATTTGTAGTCGAATACCCAATGATGACGCAAAGCCGCTTCAGATAGCCGAGGTATCCGCCGAGCGGCCCGTGGCATACTTTTGGCATCCATATCCAACGGAAGGGGCTGTAGTGTTTGGGGCTGTTGTGTATCAAGACCCCTCCCAATTAGCCGGACGAGACACACCGCCAGGGCCTGAGGTGGATCTATAGAGATTGCTTACTTAGCACATGTTGATAATTTCAAGTTAAAAGGAGGAGTTCCATGGGTTTTGAGAATTCTGTATCGGGTAACGGAAGTATGTTGCTGGGCAAGGAGTTGGCATCTGATAACCATTGGGGCAGGATTGAAGTGATTTCGAGTGTACCTGAAGGGCCCTCTCCTATAAGGAGTCGTTCCAAAGCAATGGCAAAACAAATACTAAAGGTGGTGAATGGTCGACCTTTGATTACACCGATTCGGGCCGGTAGACGGCTGTCTGACATAGGGTCTGTTGGTGACGAGGCGGTCATAAGGGTCGTTAGGGACAAGCGCAGTCAGCCTGGGTCAACCGAAATGGACCATATAGGCAACTGGTTGTTGGATGATCCTACTGAATTTGACCGTCTGGCGCGGGAAATGGGGCAAAACCCCAACTACCAAGGAAACCCCGTACTGCTGAAGGCCGATCCCGACACTGGGTTGGTCGTGGGTAGGGGTGTTATGTACGTTGCAGTCTACCGGCCGGGTGAAGCGTGGAGTTTGGGGCTTACAAGCGAGCGTATTGCAGCAAATCCTGGGTACTGTAACGACCAGCTATCTATGGACCAGGTCGTGGGGCAGAGTTATCGCGCGGAAGTGAGTGGCTCTCCCGTCTTATTCCAGATCGCTCGGGCCGACATACTGACACTTCCAGCCAGTAACTGATCAGTTGACAATCGCTGGGTAACTTTTTACCATAAACGATATGCCCCCGCAATCAGGTGCTGAAAGACGTGACCCCCAGGTTGTATTAGATATCTGCCGACCCTTAGCACCAGAGGGGCTTGAGGCATGGGGAAGGGTCGTCGAAATTGCTCGTCAGGTTGGTGGTTCTGAATTTGAGCCCCTGGATCATCACTATTTACCCTCGCTTAACTATTGGTCGGGCGGGCACACTAAACTTGGTCGGGGCGTTCATATTGACCCTGCAAAGTTGCGGGGTGAGCTGGAGAGACTTGGGGTGTACGATCGCCCCCAGAAACTTGTTGTAGGGGTGTCAACTAAAAAAACATCCTTAAACATGTCACCCGAAGAGACTCCTCGGCTTGCAGGGGAGATAGAGGTTGTCAATCGGCTTGTACAGGACTTTACAAAGGGACGGGCAGCAACCGCTCGATATGGGTTTCGGCCCTGGGTACGTGTCGGAAAAGGCCGTACCGAAGTTTTGGCCCAGATCGTCGAAGAGGTAGCAGCCAGGGAGATCTTGCCGCTGACCCTGGTCACTAGCGGTCTATGGATGCGGCGTCCGGAGCCACGGGACCTAGAGGTCATCAGGTATGAGGCCACTCGTCCAATTGATACTGACCTAGAGCCGGAGCCAGTGCTCTTCCAGGAACCAGAAGGTTTACCTGAGCTGCAAATAGAACCGGGCTTGGAAGGAGTGGGTGAATTTGATAGGCGCGTTCTTGGAATAACCAGGCGCGATAGGCGGCCAAAGAGTGTGCACGATGTGTGGGAAGAGTTAAGACTAGAGTTCGGAGACACCCCCATTCCTGAGAGCATGGTTGAAGGAGCTTATAAGCATCTGGTGGAGGCCGGGCTGGTGACCAGACACCAAACAGGGAGGGGGGTCGTCTTTAAGCTAGCGCCGCCAAGTTCCGGGTAGTAGTGCATCCGCCAGTTAATTGTATACAATACGCTTATGGCAAATTTTAAAGGACATATTGCTGGCGGCCTGGGCGTCGGTGTGTTGTATGTAACGGCGCTCAATTATTTACCTGGTGAACTGCTGGAAAAAACCGGCGGTATTTTGGGTGATTGGCAAATGGTGGCTGGTTTGCTGATACTCAGTATGCTGTTTGGCCTATGGCCGGATATAGATACCAATTCCAAAGGGCAGGATATCTTCTTTAGTGCGGCCTTTGGGCTGGATGTGCTGCTGATAGCCTACGGGTACATAGAAGCGGCGGCCTATTTTGGGCTGATCTGTATGTTCCCGGTACTGGGCAAACACCGTGGCTGGACCCACAGTAAACTAGCCATGATACTGGTGCCGGCACCTATAGTGCTCGTCCCCTACCTCAATAAATCTACGCTGCTGGCTACCTACTTGGTCTTTTACGGGGCGACCGTCGCTGGTTACTTCAGCCACCTGTTACTAGACGGACTGATAGTAAAATGGATCCGGGTCAAAGGCGGCCGCAGCCGGTAGGGGTTTGTTTTGCCATGATGGGTTCTTACTATAAGACTCATCATTTAATTGATGAGTGCGATGACTGTTGTTGATCAGGCGAAGCGAGAGGCTGTGTCCCATGAGGATGTGGAAATAATCGGTCAGCGCCTACGTGTTGTGGGCTCGAGCACATGGAGGCCTGCCGGCACTCTGGTGGTCAGGCTTTCCCTGATCTTGGCGCCTACTGAGCCTTTGTGGTATGCCCCTTCTTTGCAGACGCTTCTTGATGAAGTTACTTCAGGAGGGTGGGATGGCTGGCATGCCACCGAGCCAGCCGAACATCACATAATGACACACGTCAACAGCAGACTGTATCCGAGCCGAAGGATATATAGGCTAGAGCCAGCCACAACTGGACGAGTATGGGAGGGTACTGACAATGCGAACATCCAAAAATTGCGGGAGGCAAATGTGACGGAGGAGTTCTTTGCCGTAGAGATGCGGCCCGAGCGGCCAGCTAATGCCAAGGATTTAGCATCTGACTTCGTGTCTGTCCCGCCCGAGTACGATGACGTCCTGGGAGCGAACCGAATAGCGGGTTATATAGAAAGGCTGGGAAATGCGCTACCGCCGCCCAACGACACAGTAAGCATAAGGGATCCAACCGATCGGCTTTGGTAGAGAGTAAATAAGAGTAAATAAGACCTTACCTTGAGAGACCTCATATAGTAAGTCAACACCTTTCCTTACTCCTCCGTCCACCGCGTCACATCGTAA
>Ga0193752_1002694_pt1 | contig 12977 bp, 6 predicted proteins | sample H1c1metaG_FD_144924 | JGI IMG/M metagenome (GOLD analysis project Ga0193752, IMG submission 144924) | Soil microbial communities from a riparian zone of the East river system, Colorado, United States - H1c1 | ecosystem: Environmental > Terrestrial > Soil > Riparian zone | place: USA: East River... | reverse complement strand
CGGCACGCGCATTGCCTTTATCGAAAAAAACTATGGCGATGTGTGCGAGATGGATTTTACGACGCGCAAGGTACGCAATCTGACTAAGAACCTGGGCGAACACCATTCGTTTCTGCGCGTCCTGTATCTGGCCAATGGCGACTTCCTGCTGATCGGACCCAAGGTTTTCAAGGATCGGCATACCAGCCGGCATCTCGAATCCGAGTTGTGGGTGATGGACAAACATGCATCGGCGCCGCCCCAACCGCTGGGGCGCATGATTGCGGAAGGCGCTGCCGTATCTGCGATTGCGAACCGGGTGGCCTATGCGACGCACGGCGGGCACGATCCTCGCATCGGCACCATGGAAGATTTTGAATGCCATGTCATTGATCTCGATTACATGGCAGGAAAGCCTGTCGTTACCAAAGCCATTGTGTTTTACCGAAGTGTGCAGAACCGCCGGCCCGAACCGCAGGATTTTCGCCACGACGATACCGAAGTCATCTTTGCCGAGTACGTCGGGCCGCGCGTGCGCGACAGTGCATGGAAAACGGTGACTCGCGGCGTTGACCTTAATACACTGGATGTGCGCACCTATAGTGATGAGCCTCTGACGCATAACGAATGCGAGGGGATATTCCCGGATCACGAGCACATATGTCTGGAGTCGTCGTGTGATCTCATGAATCAGTTTCCGCCGTTTGACTTGTGGAAACTGAAGCTGGATGGTTCGGGGCGCCGGGTACGCATGACGCGCCTGTTCGAGCGTCCCCCATGGCGCGCGAGTAATTCAAATGTAAGTCCGGACGGCCGCTGGCTGGCGTTTATGGTGAATACCTACACCAGTGAGCCGGGATTTGGGATGGGGCTCGGATTGATGGATCTCGACGCCTGGGGCAAAAGTGAATACGCCCAGCAATGGGAAACACCGGCCGAACGGGCAGCGCAGCGCACCGGCTGATTCTTGGCCGCATGAACCGCTGTAGACTGTTTGTGAACGGACGGTCATGTAATTCGCCATTGAGTCGCATTGCACCCCACAAGATAAACAAAGTCCGGCCTGCACCCGCGCATTGCCATATGCCCCTAACACCGGCAACGTGCGCTCCCCCGTGCTGTCTTTGACGGTAAACTCACGCGGTTGAATGTTCGCCATTCGGACGATACATTGCCGCCTTTTAAAACAAGAAGAAATTCCCCGAACGATGGTGCATTTTGAATTGAGGCATTGTGGTCAAACCAGATCTCAGCCGCTATCTCCGCTTGAGCCGATCCGTTGTGGACCTGCGCAATAATTGAGACACTACCGTTGCTGGCCGAAAGGTTTGGACGCCGCAGAATGAGGGATGCAAATGCTAAGCAAACATCAACTCGACCAATATCAACGTGACGGAGTCCTGCTGGTCGAAGGCGTCACGGATAAAGCTACGCTGGCGGCTATGCGCCACGCGCTTGCCGATCTTGTTGATAAGTCAAGGCTGGTGACGCAGCACAACGCGATCTACGACCTCGAACCGACACACAGCGCAGAGCGACCGCGCTTGCGCCGGGTGAAGCATCCGCATCTGCGCCATTCGATATTCAATACGTTTGCGCGCAGCGAGCCGTTGGTCGGCATTCTCAAGCAATTGCTCGGTCCCGACATCCGCATGCACAGCTCCAAGCTCAACGTGAAGTCCGTCGATGGCGGTTCCGGTGTCGAGTGGCATCAGGATTGGGCTTTTCATCCGCATACCAATAGCAGCTTGCTCGCGGTCGGGTTGATGATGGAGGATTGCCGCATGGAGAATGGTCCCATGCTGGTGATTCCCGGCAGTCACAAAGGAGCCGTGCATGATCACAATGCCAACGGGCGATTTTGCGGCGCTATCGATCCGGATCGCGTGTCGTTGGATTACGAGCAAGCGATGGCGTGCGTTGGCAAAGCCGGCACCCTTTCCATACACCATGCTTTCGCAGTGCACGGCTCTGCCAATAACACATCGCAGTTTCCGCGACCTTTGCTGCTCTACGAATTCATGTCCGCCGACAACTGGCCGCTGATGGGGGTGAACGATCTGGCGGAATTTGATTCCAGGATGATCTGCGGGCAAACGACTTACTTACCACGGCTTGAGGCGGTTGCGGTTCGATTGCCGTTACCCGCAGCTACTAATCTGGGTTCGATTTACGAAAACCAGACACAGCTCAAGCGCCGCTACTTCGCCCCGACTGAAGCAAAGGCTCGCTCATGAAATTACTAAGCGATCTTTCAATATTCGGTGCGATTGCCGTCGCAGCGCTGACGGGTTTTGCGCACGCACAACAGAAGTTTCCGGCGAAACCCGTGCGCATCGTCACCGTGGGTGCCGGCAGCCAGAATGACATTCTGGCGCGCCTCATCGGCCCCAAGTTGAGCGAAAGTTGGGGGCAGCCGGTGATCATCGAAAACCGTGCCGGCGCAGGCGGTGCACTGGCCGCAGCTACCGTGGCGAAGGCCACGCCCGACGGCTACACGGTGTTGATGCTTTCTAATCAATTTGCAATCGGCGCGGCATTGCACGCGAATCTGCCGTACGATGCGGTTAAGGACTTTGCCGGTGTCAGTCAGATAGGAATTGCCACTGTGGCGCTGGTGGTGCCGCCATCGCTCGGCGTTAAGTCAGTTAAAGATCTGATTGCGCTCGCTCAAGCCAAAGCGGGGCAGGTCGTTTTCAGTTCCTCGGGCGCCGGCAGTGGCACCCACATGAACGGCGAAATGTTCCGGCTCGCTGCCGGTATCAAGGCGGTGCATGTGGGTTTCAGAAGCTCGTCGGAAGCCAGCATCGAAGTCGCCGCCGGGCGTGTTCAATACAGCGTTTTGCCTCTGGGTCCGGTACTGCCGTTCATCAAGGATGGCAGGGTGCTGGCATTGGCGGTGGCTAACCAGCGTTCACCGCTGCTGCCGGATGTGCCGGCGATGACCGAGGTACTGTCGAATTATGAACGCGCGGGATCGTTCGGATTGCTGGCACCGGCCAGGACGCCGCGCCCTGTCCTGCATCAGATCAGCAAGGAAGTCAGTCGCGTTCTCGATCTGCCCGACATTAAGGAACGGCTGCAGGGCATGGGTTTCGCTCCCGCAGCGAGCACGCCGGAAGAATTTGAAAAGATCGTGCGTTCAGACATCGAAACCTTCAAAAAGATGGCCAGGATCGCTGGCCTGAGAGCCAAGTGACGACGCGCGCACTGCAGATGATTTCGTTTTAGCGAGAGCAGAAGTGCAACACAAACACCATCGTCATTCTTCGGAGACCCTATGATTTTGGAGCAGGCATTTACCGGTATCAAGGTGCTGGCCGTTGCGCGCATTGTCGCGGCGCCCTTCGCCGCCTATCAATTGGCCATGCATGGCGCTGATGTCATACACGTCGAACATCCCGAGGGCGGCGATTCCTCGCGGACTTCCGGCAACCTGCAAACACCCTTTCACAAGGCCGAGATGGCGCACAACTTTCTCGCCTACAACGCCAACAAACGTTCGATCACGCTCGCCATCAATACACCCGAGGGCCAGGAAGTATTTCGCAGAATGGCAAAGAATGCCGACGTCGTCATCGAGAATCTTAAGGGCGGCACCATGGCGCGTTACGGCCTCGGCTACGAGGACCTGAAGCAGATTAATCCGCGCATCATTTTTTGTTCCGTCACGGGTTACGGCCAGACTGGCCCGAAGAAAAGCGACCCGGCCATCGACACCGTCATACAAGCGGTCAGCGGCATGATGAGCATTACCGGCACGCCGGAATCGGGTCCGCTCAAGTCGGGATCGACCATCGTGGATTATGCCACCGGCTACGCCGCTGCTTTCGCCCTCGTCACGGCGCTGTTCCAGCGCACGCGCACCGGTGTCGGCCAGACCATCGACGTTGCCATGCTAGAGACGGCGATCACCATGATGGGTGGTGAAGTCCTGCGCGCCATTACCGCTGGCGAGACGCCACCGCTGGTGGGTAATGCATCGGGCAAAGGCGGCTACGTGAGCGATACTTACCGTTGCAAGGAAGGGCATCTCTCCATCGCCGCCGGCGCACCCAGCCGTCGCGAGAAACTGTGGAAGGCGATAGCTGCCACCGATATTCCGCAGGATCCGCGCTTTGCCACGGATGCGGCAGTGGCGAAAAACATGAAGTCCCTCGGTGAAGCCATCGAACGTAAGCTCTCAACCAAAACGGCAGGGGAGTGGGAGGTCGTTCTGAACGAAGCCGGCGTGGCAGCGATGGAGGTTTTGCCGCTCGCCCGTGCCGTCCATCACCCGCAGCTTGAACACCGCAAATTTTTTCACAAGTTTGACGACACTGCAGCAACCGGCTTGCCGCCCTTCGCTGTGCCTACCGCGCCTTATCGTCTGTCAGCGAGTCCGGCGCAAATCCATGCCATGCCGCCGCGCCTGGGACAGCATACCGACGAAGTACTGGCCGAAAATGGATTTTCCAAGGATGAAATCGCGCAGTTGCGTGCCGATAGCATCGTGTAGGCAGGTTGCATGACCTGAATAATTCCAAGTATTTGTGACATGCGCCGTGATGCGTTACGCGATTACAAGGCTTAGCTTCCGAACAATGTCAGCTTTGTGATAAGCGGCGACAATGCGTTAGAACCCGAGTCATTTTCGGCTATCATGCGCGCTCGTCCTTTGCGATAACCACAATCCAGTAAAGATCACATGGCTCAATACGTCTACAGCATGCGCGGCGTGAACAAAATGGTTCCGCCCAAGCGCGTCATTCTCAAGGATATTTCATTGTCGTTTTTCCCCGGCGCCAAGATCGGCGTGCTGGGCGTCAACGGCTCGGGCAAGTCGAGCCTGCTTAAGATCATGGCGGCCGTCGATACCGATTTCGACGGCGATGCGGAGCCGATGCCGAATCTGCGCGTGGGATTTTTGCCGCAAGAGCCGCAACTCGATCCCGATAAAACCGTGCGCGAATCGGTGGAAGAAGGGCGGGGTGAAGTAGCCGAAGCGAAAAAGAAGCTCGACGAAATCTATGCCGCGTACGCCGAACCGGATGCGGATTTTGACAAGCTCGCGGTGGAACAGGCCAAGTACGAAGCCATCGTCGCGGCATCCGGCGGTGACTCGGAGCACGAACTGGATATCGCGGGCGATGCGCTGCGTCTGCCGCCGTGGGATGCAAAAATCGGCCCGCTGTCGGGTGGTGAAAAACGCCGTGTCGCGCTGTGCCGGTTGCTGTTGTCCAAGCCCGACATGCTGCTGCTCGACGAGCCGACCAACCATCTGGATGCCGAAAGCGTGGATTGGCTGGAACAATTTCTGACGCGCTTTCCCGGCACGGTGGTGGCAGTGACGCATGATCGTTACTTCCTCGACAATGCCGCCGAGTGGATACTCGAACTGGATCGCGGCCACGGCATTCCGTGGAAGGGCAACTACAGTTCATGGCTGGAGCAAAAGGGAGAGCGGCTCAAGATCGAAGAGTCCGCCGAATCCGCACGGCAAAAGGCGCTGAAGAAAGAACTGGAATGGGTACGCCAGAATCCGAAAGCGCGTCAGGCGAAGTCGAAGTCGCGCTTGGCGCGCTTCGAGGAACTGTCGTCGCACGAATACCAGAAACGCAATGAAACGCAGGAGATTTTTATTCCGGTAGCGGATCGTCTCGGCGACAGCGTTATCGAAATGAAAAACGTAAGCAAGGGTTATGGCGACCGCTTGCTGATCGATAAGGCCAACTTCGCGATTCCGCCGGGAGCGATTGTCGGCATCATCGGCCCCAACGGCGCGGGCAAATCCACGCTGTTCCGCATGATCACCGGCAAGGAAAAACCCGACAGCGGCGAGGTTGTTGTCGGCTCGACAGTGCAACTTGCGGTAGTCGATCAGAATCGCGACGCGTTGCCCAACGACAAAACCGCGTGGGAGGCCATTTCCGGCGGACTCGACATCATCAATGTCGGCAAGTTTGAAATGCCGTCGCGCGCTTATCTCGGCCGTTTTAATTTCAAAGGCCCCGATCAGCAGAAGATGGTGGGCAATCTGTCGGGCGGTGAACGCGGGCGCTTGCATCTGGCGAAGACCTTGATTACCGGCGCGAATGTGCTGTTGCTGGATGAACCGTCGAACGATCTCGATGTCGAAACACTGCGCGCGCTGGAAGACGCGCTGCTTGAATTTGCGGGTTGCGTGCTGGTGATTTCGCATGATCGCTGGTTTCTGGATCGCATCGCCACGCACATCCTCGCGTTCGAAGGCGATTCGCAGGTAGTGTTTTTCAACGGCAACTATCAGGAATACGAAGCCGACAAGAAGAAACGTCTCGGTGAGGAGGGCGCAAGGCCCAAACGTCTACGCTATAAAGCATTAAAATCATAGTTTGTAAGTATTTGATTTTAAACAATATTTTTTAGCCGGCGCATTTGCCATGGCCTGCGTCGTAGTCCTGTCTGTGCCTGCGGCGTTACGTGGTTGTACGGTATAACCTTGATCCACGAACCCTGATTTTTCAAACCTATGCCCATGTCGAATACATCCAAAGGGGCGGCGTGGCTTGCCGCACTTGTAATTGCGGGCGGCGGCGCATACTGGGGCTACCAGAAATGGCAGGCCTCATCAGGTGATGCAGCCACTGCTGCGACCGATGGCAAAGGCGGCACCAAGGCCGACGCGAAGAGCGGCGACAAAGGCAAAGGTAAGGGCCGTCCGGTCGCGCCGGTGGCGGTGGCTCTCGCGCGCAGCGGTAATGTGAATGTTTACCTCAACGGCCTGGGCACAGTGACGCCGCTGCGCACGGTCACCGTGCGCAGCCGCGTCGATGGACAACTGATGCGTGTTTTGTTCACCGAAGGGCAGGTGGTCAAGCAGGGTGATTTGCTGGCGGAGATCGATGCGCGACCGTATCAGGCGCAGTTGTTGCAGGCCGAAGGGCAGATGCAGCGTGATCAGGCGCTGCTCGCCAATGCACGCGTCGATCTGGAGCGCTATCGTGGCCTGCTCAAGCAGGATTCGATTGCCGAGCAACAGGTAAGTAGCCAGGAGGCGCTGGTGCGCCAACTGGAAGGCACGGTTAAGGTGAATCAGGGCCAAGTGGATAACGCGCGGCTGCAATTAACGTATTCGCGTGTGACCGCGCCGATTCCCGGGCAGCTTGGCCTGCGGCAGGTGGATCAGGGCAACATCGTTCGCTCCGGCGACGCTAACGGCATCGTGGTGATCACCCAGGTGAAACCGATCACTGTGCTGTTCACCATTCCTCAGGACAATCTGCAGGGCGTGCTCAAGCGCATGAAGTCCGGCGAGAAAATTCCGGTGGAGGCCTACGACCGCGAGCAAAAAGTGCGGCTCGCCTCAGGCCGCCTGCTCACCGCGGATAACCAGATTGATATCGCTACCGGGACGATACGGCTGAAGGCGCAATTTCCGAACGACGAAGGCCTGCTGTTTCCCAATCAGTTCGTCAACGTACGCATGCACGTTGATACGCGCGAAAACGCGATCACCGTGCCGGCTTCGGCGATACAGCGCGGGGCGCAGGGATTGTTCGTGTACGTGGTGAACGAAGACCAAACCGTGTCGCTGCGCGCGGTGAAGACCGGCGTCACCGAGGTTACGCGCATCGAGATCGAATCGGGCTTGAAGCCCCGTGAACGCGTGGTGATCGACGGCATGGACCGGTTGCGGGATGGGATGCGCGTGGAAATCGCCGATCGCGAGCGCGCGAGCAAAAGCGGTGAGGACGGCAAAGGCAAGGGGCGGCGCAGCAAGGGTAGTGAAGGCGGTGACGTTTCAAAGGCTGATGCAACCAAGGGCGATGCCGCCAAAGGTGACGCTGCCAAGACTGATGCGACGAAAGACAGCGCACCTGCCGCCGATGCAGCCAAGAATATCGCCGCGCCGGGCGAAGCCGGCACCGCCGACGCAGCCAAGGGCGAACGCCGTAAACGCGGCGACGGCGAGGCGCGCAAGAAAAAGAAAGACGCGGAAAGCGCTGCGCCGTAGATGGCGATGCGTTACCTGCGCCGTCCATGGATACGACTTGCCTCGCTTGTGCAAGTTAGGGACTGACACATGAACCCTTCGCGGCTATTCATCCTGCGTCCGGTGGCGACTTCGCTGCTGATGGTGGCAATCCTGCTGTCGGGCATAATCGCCTACCGCTTGCTGCCGATCTCGGCGTTGCCGCAGGTCGATTATCCGACGATACAAGTAGTGACGTTTTATCCAGGCGCGAGTCCGGAGGTGATCGCCTCGTCGATCACCGCACCGCTGGAACGGCAGTTCGGACAGATGCCCGGCCTGAAGCAAATGTCATCGACGAGCTCCGGTGGTGCTTCTGTGGTCACGTTGCAATTCACACTGGAACTCGCACTCGATTCTGCCGAGCAAGGCGTGCAGGCCGCGATCAACGCCGGCGCCAGCCTGATGCCCGCGGATTTGCCTGCGCCGCCGGTATACAGCAAAGTCAATCCCGCCGACGCGCCGATACTCACGCTGGGCATCACCTCGAAAACGCTGCCGATGACGCAGGTGCAGAATCTGGTCGACACGCGCGTCGCGCAAAAAATTTCGCAGGTGACCGGCGTGGGGCTGGTGACGCTCTCCGGCGGGCAGCGTCCCGCGGTGCGTGTGCAGGCGAATCCGTCGTCGCTGGCTGCCAACGGTCTGAGCCTCGAAGACGTGCGGCAGGCGGTGGCGGCAGCCAATGTCAATGCGGCCAAGGGCAGTTTCGACGGGCCGGAGCGCGCCTACACCATCGACGCCAATGATCAATTGAAATCGGCGGACGAGTATCGCAAGGTGGTGGTGGCGTATCGCAACGGTGCGCCGGTGTATTTGTCGGATGTCGCACAGGTGATCGACGCTGCCGAAAACGCGCGTCTCGCCGCGTGGATGAATGATACGCCGGCGATCATCATGAACATCCAGCGTCAGCCCGGCGCCAACGTGATCGACGTGGTCGACCGCATTAAGAAACTGTTGCCGCAGTTGCAGGGCGGACTGCCGGCGGCGGTGGACGTGGCGGTATTGACGGACCGCACGGTGACTATCCGCGAATCGGTCAAGGACGTGCAGTTCGAATTGCTGCTGGCGGTGGCGCTGGTGGTGATGGTGATTTTTGTGTTTCTGCGCAATGTGTCGGCGACGATCATTCCCAGCGTGGCGGTGCCGCTGTCGCTGGTGGGCACCTTCGGTGTGATGTATCTCGCGGGGTTCAGCATCAACAATCTGACCTTGATGGCGCTCACCATTGCCACCGGTTTCGTGGTCGACGATGCGATCGTGATGATCGAGAACATCGCGCGCTATATCGAAGACGGCGACTCGCCGCTGGAGGCCGCGTTAAAAGGTTCGAAGCAAATCGGCTTTACCATCATCTCGCTGACTTTTTCACTGATCGCGGTGCTGATCCCGCTGCTGTTCATGGGCGACGTGGTGGGCCGCCTGTTCCGCGAGTTCGCGATCACGCTTGCGGTGTCGATATTGATTTCGGCCGTGGTGTCGCTGACCTTGACGCCGATGATGTGCGCGCGCCTGCTGCGCCACACGCCGGAAGCGGAGCAGAGCAGGTTCTATCGCAAGACCGGGCAATGGTTCGACGCGATCATCGCCGGCTACGGCCGCATGCTGACGTGGGTGCTTGACCGGCAGGTGGCTACGCTGATCGTCGCCATCGCCACGCTGGTGCTGGCGGTTATTATGTATGTATTTGTTTCTAAAGGGTTTTTTCCTATACAGGATACGGGTGTGATTCAGGGTGTTTCGGATGCCGAGCAAACCGTATCATTCGCCGCGATGGCGGAGCGTCAGCAGCGGCTGGCGCAGGTGATCCTGGAAGATCCGGCGGTGGAAAGTCTGTCGTCGTTCATCGGTGTCGACGGCGCGAACGCCACCCTGAACAGCGGCCGCCTGTTGATCAACCTGAAGCCGCATGCGCAACGCCCGCATGCGGTAGACGTGATCCGGCGCATTCAGGCACGCACGGCTAAACTCGAAGGCATCACGCTGTATATGCAGCCGGTGCAGGATTTGAGCATCGAAGATCGCGTGAGCCGTACGCAGTTTCAATTCACGCTCGATACCGCGAAGATCGAGGAACTCGGCATCTGGGTGCCGCGCCTGGTCGACCGTTTGCGTCAGCAGAAAGAACTCATCGATGTCACCAGCGATCTGCAGAATCAGGGCCTGCAGGCGTATCTGGAAATCGACCGCGATACGGCGGCGCGTCTGGGCGTGACGCCGGCGGCGATCAACAACGCGCTCTACAACGCGTTCGGCCAGCGCCTGATTTCAACCATCTTCACGCAAACCAGCCAGTATCGTGTGGTGCTCGAAGTGAAACCCGAATTCCGCATCGGTCCGCAGGCGTTGTCTGAAATTTACGTGGCTGGCGCGGGCGGCACGCAAGTGCGTTTGTCGTCGGTGACGCGGTTGCTGGAAAAGCCTGCAACGCTCGCCATCAGCCATTTGGGCAATTTTCCCGCCGCGACGATTTCCTTCAATCTGGCGCCGGGCGTGGCGCTGGGCGATGCGGTGAAAGCGATCGAAAGCGTGGAAAAAGAAATTGGCCTGCCTGCCAGCATACGTACCAGTTTTCAGGGCGCGGCGTTGGCGTTCCGCGCCTCGCTCACCAATACGTTGCTGCTGATACTCGCCGCCATTGTCACCATGTATATCGTGCTGGGTGTGCTGTATGAGAGCTATATTCATCCGGTGACCATTCTTTCGACGCTGCCCTCGGCCGGCGTTGGCGCGCTGCTGGCGTTGTTCGTGGCACGCATGGAACTGGGCATTATCGGCATTATCGGCATCATTCTGCTGATCGGCATCGTTAAAAAGAACGCGATCATGATGATCGACTTCGCGCTCGATGCCGAGCGCAATGAAGGCAAGCCGCCGCGCGAGGCGATATTCCAGGCCTGCCTGCTGCGCTTCCGGCCGATCATGATGACGACGATGTGCGCGCTGCTGGGTGCGCTGCCGCTGATGCTGTCGACGGGCGTGGGTGCGGAACTGCGCCGGCCGCTGGGGATCACCATGGTCGGCGGCCTGATCGTGAGCCAGGTACTGACGCTGTTCACGACACCCGTTATTTATCTTGCGTTCGACCGCTTGGCGCAGCGTTATCGCAGGAAGCATGCGGATCCGGCGGCTGAAGCCGTCGAGGGAACCGTCTGATGAATATTTCAGAACCGTTCGTTCACCGTCCCGTCGCGACCGTTTTGCTCACGCTGGCGCTGGTGCTGGCCGGTGCGCTGGCATTTAAATTGCTGCCGGTGTCGCCGCTGCCGCAGGTAGATTTTCCGACCATTTCGGTATCAGCCTCGCTGCCCGGGGCCAGTCCCGAAACCATGGCGGCGACCGTGGCGACGCCGCTGGAACGCGCGCTGGGCAAAATCGCGGGCGTGACCGAAATCACGTCGTCAAGTTCGCTCGGCAACACGCGCGTGACGTTGCAATTCGACCTCAGCCGCGACATCGACGGCGCAGCGCGCGAAGTGCAGGCGGCGATCAACGCCTCGCGCTCGGAGCTGCCGAGCAGTCTGCCGCGCAATCCGACGTACCGAAAAATCAATCCCGCCGACGCGCCCGTGATGATTATCGCGCTGACATCGGAAACGTATGACCGTGGTCAGATGTATGACACCGCCACTACATTACTGGGAGAGAAACTGTCGCAGGTCAAGGGTATCGGGCAGGTCACGGTGAGCGGCAGTTCGCTGCCTGCGGTGCGCGTGGAGGCGAATCCCACGGCACTCAATAAATACGCTATCGGCCTCGACGAAGTGCGCGCCACGATCAACGCCAACAACGCCAACCGGCCCAAGGGTGTGGTTGAAGAGGGCGACAAGCAATGGCAGATTTACGCCAATGACCAGTCGTTCACCGCGGCGGATTACGCGCCGCTCATCGTCGCATTTCGCAACGGTGCGCCGGTACGGCTGTCGGACGTCGCCGAAGTGGTCGATTCGGTGCAGGATTTGCGCAACGCGGGTATTTCCAACGGTAAGCCGGCGGTGTTGGTTATTCTGTACCGGCAGCCGGGCGCCAATATTATCGAGACTGCCGACCGCGTACGCGCGATATTGCCGCAGTTGCAGGCGTCAGTCCCACAGGCGATTGAACTCAATGTGGTGATGGAGCGCACCACCACCATCCGCGCTTCGCTGGTCGAGATCGAGCGCACGCTGCTGATTTCGATGGGCCTGGTGATCATGGTGGTGTTCATTTTTCTGCGTAACTGGCGCGCCACGCTGATACCGAGCATCGCCGTGCCGGTGTCGCTGATCGCCACGTTCAGCGCGATGTATCTGTTTGGTTACAGTCTCAACAACCTGTCGCTGATGGCGCTCACCATCGCCACCGGATTTGTGGTGGATGATGCCATCGTGGTGTTGGAAAACGTCACGCGTCACATCGAAAAAGGCGTGGCGCCGTTCAAGGCGGCGCTGCTCGGCGTAAAAGAGGTGGGATTTACAGTGGTGTCGATGAGCATTTCGCTGATCGCAGTGTTCATACCCATTCTGATGATGGGCGGCATTGTCGGGCGCCTGTTTCGCGAGTTCGCGATGACGCTGTCGGTGGCGATCCTGGTGTCGATGGTGGTGTCGCTCACCGCCACGCCGATGATGTGCGCGCGGCTGTTGAAGCCGCAGCATCAGGAAAAACACGGACGCGTTTACCGCTGGAGTGAAGGCGTGTTCGCGTGGATTCTGCACGGCTACGAGCGTTCGCTCGGATTTGCGTTGCGCCATCCGCGGCTGGTGATGCTCGCGCTGGCCGCTACCATCGGGCTGAATGTGTATTTGTACATGATAGTGCCCAAAGGGTTTTTCCCGCAGCAGGACACGGGCCGGCTGACCGGCTCGCTACAAGCCGATCAGGCAAGTTCGTTTCAGGCAGTGCGGGTGAAGCTCGCGGAGTTCATCAAAATCGTGCAGAGCGATCCGGCGGTGGAAAGCGTGACAGGATTCACCGGTGGCGGCGCGCGCAACGGCGGCTTCATGTTCATTTCGTTAAAGCC
>Ga0193752_1002691_pt1 | contig 12987 bp, 10 predicted proteins | sample H1c1metaG_FD_144924 | JGI IMG/M metagenome (GOLD analysis project Ga0193752, IMG submission 144924) | Soil microbial communities from a riparian zone of the East river system, Colorado, United States - H1c1 | ecosystem: Environmental > Terrestrial > Soil > Riparian zone | place: USA: East River... | reverse complement strand
CCACCCCTGCCCCCTCACCCCCGCTCATGAGCACCAACGCCCCGTCCCGGCGCCCCGCGCTGCGGACCGCCCTCTCTCTCGGCATGCTCGCCCTCGTGGCCGGGCTCGCCACGGTCCCGGCCCGCGCCCAGGGCCCGAGCCCCGACCCCCGCGTCGGGCTCTCGCCGGGCCTCTTCGATGCCGGCGAGGCCGCGTGGAACATGCGCCTCCTCTCGTCCACGCCCCCGCAGGAGTCGTTCCTCGGCGTGACGAACTCCGACCTCGCCTTCACCGGCAACTACGTCATCCAGGGGAACTACAACGGGATCCAGATCTGGGACCTCTCGAACCCCGTGCGGCCCGAGCTGGTCATCGGCTACGTCTGCCCGGCCTCCCAGAGCGACGTGTCGGTCTACGGCAACCTCCTCTTCGTCTCGGGCGAGGGGATGGGCGGCCGGCTCGACTGCGGCACCGAGGGGAACGAGGGCGCCGTGAGCCCGGACCGCCTCCGCGGCATCCGCATCTTCGACATCAGCGACATCCGGCACCCGGAGTACGTCGCCAACGTCCAGACCTGCCGCGGCTCGCACACCCACTCCATCCTCAAGGACCCCGACGACGACGAAAACGTCTACGTCTACGTCTCCGGCTCCGCCCCCGTCCGCCCGGGCGAGGAGCTGTCCGGGTGCGTGGGGGGGCAGCCGGGCGAGGACGCCAACACGGCGCTCTTCCGCATCGAGGTGATCCGGGTGCCGCTGGCGCACCCCGAGCAGGCCGCCATCGTGAGTTCGCCGCGGCTCTTCGACGACCTCGTCGAGGCGGAGCGCCACGGCCCCTCGCCCGCCGACCTCGCCGAGATGGAGGCCGCCCGCGAGCGCGGCGACTTCATCGTCAACATCCACGGCAACGAGGTCATCGTGCCGCCGCAGGAGGTCGTCCGCATGCTCGCCGGCATGGTCGCGCAGCGCGGCGGCACCGGCGAGCCGACGGCCGCCGACAGCACGGCGCTCCGCGAGGCGCTCCCGGGCATCGTCGCGCAGATGTTCGGCCCCGACGACGAGGACGACGGCCCCCGCCCCGGCCCCACGCAGTGCCACGACATCACGCTCTTCCCGGAGCAGGGGCTGGCCGGCGGCGCCTGTGAGGGGTACGGCTTCCTCATCGACATCTCGGACCCGGTCCACCCCACGCGCATCCAGGCCGTGGCCGACTCGAACTTCTCGTACTGGCACTCCGCCACGTTCAACAACGACGGCACGCAGATCCTCTTCTCGGACGAGTGGGGCGGCGGCGGCCAGCCGAAGTGCCGCGCCACCGACCCGATGTCGTGGGGCGCCGACGCCCTCTTCGCCATCGAGGGCGGGCGGATGGTGTTCCAGAGCTACTACAAGCTGCCGGCGGCGCAGACGCCGCAGGAGAACTGCGTCGCGCACAACGGCTCGCTCATCCCCATCCCCGGCCGCGACGTGATGGTGCAGGCGTGGTACCAGGGCGGCCTCTCGGTCTTCGACTGGACCGACCCCGCCCACCCCGTCGAGATCGGGTTCTTCGACCGCGGGCCCATCGCCCCCGACCACATGCAGATGGGCGGGAGCTGGTCGGTGTACTGGTACAACGGCCACATCGTCAGCTCGGAGATCGCCCGCGGCCTCGACGTGCTGGAGCTGACGCCGAGCGCGCAGCTCTCGGAGAACGAGATCGCCGCCGCGCGCACGGTCGTGCTCACCGAGCTGAACCCGCAGCACCAGCCGCGCTTCGTGTGGCCGCCGTCGTTCGTGCTCGCGCGCGCCTACGTGGACCAGCTCGAGCGCTCGCACGGCCTCTCGGCTGCGCGGATCGCCGCGGTGCGCCAGGCGCTCACGGGTGCGGAGTCCGCCCGCGGCGGCGCCCGCCGCACGGCGCTGACGGCGCTCGCCACCGCCCTCACGGGCGAGGCCCGTTCCTCCAGCGACGGCGCGAAGGTGACGATGCTGGCCGAGGCCGTCCGCGCCCTCGCCGGCTGACTTTTTTGGTTTGGAAAGGCACGTCGGCCCCGGGACCATCGCGCGTCCCGGGGCCGACGTGTGTTCAAGACCCGGCCCGTACCTTGGCGGACCCACAGCCCGAGGTGTCGCTATGGATCGCCGCCGCTTCCTCACCTCCGCCGGGGCTCTTGCCGGGGCCGCCGCGCTCGCCGGGGCCACGCCCCTCCTGCTGCCCGACCGCCCGCGAACGGCGCGGGGCCTGCAATGCACGCCCTACAACGCCTACGGCGTCCAGCAGTGCGAGGCGGGGATCGATTCCAACCGCCTCGACGTGACGGCGTCGCAGCCCCAGAACGCCTCGCAGTGGTGCTGGGCGGCGTGCATCCAGGGCATCTTCACCTACTACGGCCACCCCGTCTCGCAGCAGCGGATCGTGCACGACACCTGGGGGTCCGTCGTGAACATGCCCGCCCAGCCCTACCAGATCATGGGCGCCGTCAACCGGGCGTGGGTGGACGACCGCGGGCGGCGGTTCACCGCCGTCGGCGACACCGTCAGCACGAACCACGTCACCGCCGCGCAGGACCTCGCCGAGGACCACCCCCTCATCATCGGCACGCAGGGCCACGCGATGGTGCTCACGTCGCTCACCTACGTGCGCGACGCCTACGGGAACGGCGAGGTGCAGTTCGCGGAGGTCCGCGACCCCTGGCCCACGAACCAGCGCCACCGGATGCTGTCGCCGCAGGAGTGGTACGGCATCATGTTCGCGGCCCGCCTGCGGGTGGATTGAGGAACAGCCCGGTCAGCAGGACCCGCCTGTTCCCCCCGTGCTCCTGCGCGGCGGCGCAGGAGCTACCCCGCCCGAGCGCCGCGCGTCAGGGCGCCGGCGGCGTCCACCCCGCGGGTACGGCGACCACGTAGGTCGTCGGCTCCAGCCCGAAGAGCGGGCCCTGAGGCGAGTGGTCGATCCAGTGGCGCACGTACCCGAGGGGCTCCAGCATCGCGTCGAAGTCGGCGAGCCCGAACCCCCGCTCCGCCGCGAACTCGTCGAGGTACTCGAACGTGACCACCGGCCGGTGTACCTCCATCGCCCGCTGTGCCCCCCGCAAGACCTCCGGCTCGAAGCCTTCCACGTCCACCTTCAGGAAGTCCAGCCGTTCGACCCCCGCGAGCGCGGTGTCGAGCCGGGCCACGCGCACGGGGACCGCTTCGGCGCCGTCGCCTCCGGCGAGCGAGGAGAGGTCGCCGCTCGCCCGGACGTAGATCGTCGTCTCGCCGTCGTGGTCGCTGAGCGCAAGCCGGTGGGCCTGGACGCACGGGAGGTCGGCGGCGTTCAGCTCCAGCAGCCGGTAGGCGTGCGGCGTCGGCTCGAAGGCGTGGACGGCCCCGGTGGGCCCGACGAGGTGGGCGGCGAGGCGGGTGTAGTACCCCACGTTGGCCCCCACGTCGGCCACGACGGCGCCCGGCCGGAGCACGGCGCGCATCAGCTTCTCCGTGCCGTACTCGTGGGGCTGTCCTCCGTAGAGGAACAGCCCGTGGCACATCCGCTCCGCGAGGTCGACGTAAAGCCGGTCGCCGCTATCGAGGCGCGCGGGGTAGCGTCGCAGTCCCGGCGCGATGCGCGCCGCCGTGCGCAGCACGGGGCTCCACCCCCGGGGGATCAGGTGACGGCCTCCGCGAACGAAGCGTTGCAGTAAAGGCATGGAGTCAGCACGCGAGAACCGGGGCGGAATCCATCAAGATACAGGCCCTAACCGGCCAAGCCCTACCCTGTCCCTCACCGGCGCGGCCCCAGCCCCTCGTCCAGCGCCTCCGTGAGCCCGTCACGTCGGCGGAGCGTCCCCAAGACGTAGCGGTCGGGCCGGACGGCGACGGCGCGGGCGCGGTGCCGCCGGAGCCACGCGCCGAGCACGCCCTCCACGTCCTCGACCACGACGAGCCCCGGGGCGGCCGGGGGGCGCGGCGCGCCCGGCGCGACGACGGCCACGAATCGCGTCGAGAGGGGGACCCAGCGGGCCTCCGCCCCCTCCCGAAGCCAGAGCCGGGGGTCGGCGCCCGCACCCAGCAGCGCAAACCCCGGCCCCAGCACCTCATCGAGCCGCACGGTCGGACCGGCCTGCCCCCCCTCCAGCACACGCACCACGGGCTGCGGGAAGCGAGTGCCGGCACCCCGTCGCCCGTCCCCCCGAGCAAAAAAACCCCGGCGCAGTCCCGGCATCTCGATAGGGAGCTGGGCGAGCAGGGGTTTTTTACTTACTCCGTTCACCGCCCATAACAGACCGTCGCGGAGCAAGGAAAAAGAACGGCCCAGCGTGAGGAGCCGGCCGGCGGCCAGCGCGAGCCACGTGATGGCGGCGACGTGGGGCCGCCGTTCCTGTTCATAGGTATCCAGCAGCGCGGGCGGCGCCACGCCGCGGAGCACGAGGTCGAGCTTCCACGCGGCGTTGTGGGCGTCGCGGAGGCCGGAGCCCAGCCCCTGCCCCGCGAACGGCGGCATCTGGTGCGCGGCGTCGCCCGCCAGAAACACGCGGCCCGCGCGCCAGCGCGCGGCGACGAGGGCGCGGAAGGTGTAGACCGCCGCCCGCTCGATCTCCACGGCGTCGGGGTCCACCCAGGGCGCCAGCAGGGCACGGACGCGCGCAGGTTTTTCCATTGTTGCCGTCGTCTCTTCGCCCCGCAACAGAAACTCCCAGCGGCGTTGTCGGCCGGGACCGGGGATGTAGGTGGTCGGCCGCTGGGGGTCGCACACCTGCCGGAGCGGGCCCGGCGACCCGTCATTGCCCGTCAGGCGGGCGTCCACGACGAGCCAGGGTTGCACACTCCCGGCGAGCGCCCGCAGCGGCCCCCGCCCCGGCACCCGGAGCGGAATGTGGAGGAGGTCGCGGACGGTGCTCCGCGCGCCGTCGCAGGCGAGCACGTAGCGCGCCCGCACGGCGGTCACCCCTGCCCCAGCGCGCACGTCGAGCGTCACGCCCGCATCGTCCTGCCCCACCCCCTCCACCGCCGCCCCGAGCCGCACCGTGACCGTGGGGTAGCGGGCCACGCCCGCCCGGAGCACCCCTTCGAGGTCGGGCTGGCGGAAGACGTGGAGCCGGGGCCAGCCCTCGGGCTGCCGCGCACGGTCGCGGTCCACGCTGAAGAGGAGGCGGCCCTGGCGGTCCTCGAAGCGGTACTCGTCCGCCGAGCCGGTGAGCGGCTCAACGGCGTCGGACAGCCCTAACAACTGAAAAAAACGCATCACCTCGCCGTCGAAGTGGACGGCGCGCGGGAGCGGGTGGATTTCAGACTCGCGCTCCAGCACGATCACGCGGTGCCCCGCCGCGCCCAGCAGGTTCGCCGCCGCGGCGCCGACGGGCCCGTAGCCCACCACCGCCACGTCGTACGGGTTCGCGTCGAGCGGTGGGGAAGAGGGCGGCATGAGGCAAGAAACCCGCTACCTGCCGCGGGGTGCCACCCTCCCCCAGGTAAAAAAAAGCCCCGGGGACGTGGTGGTGTCCCCGGGGCTCCCTCGTGCGCGCGCCGGCTTACGGGCCGGGCGCCGGGTGGTGGGCCGGCGTCAGCGCGTGACGGAGATGGTCTCGATGAGCACGTTGCCGCCCACGTCGGCGCGGACGACGTAGACCCCCGCCGGGAGGTTGCTCCCGTCGAACTCGACGGCGTGGCGCCCCGCGAGCAGCGCCCCATCCTGAAGCACCACGACCTCGCGGCCGGTCACGTCGTACACCCCCACGCGCACGCGCTGCGACGCCTTCGGGAGCGTAAGCCACAGCGTCGCGACCGACGGCGTGGGGTTCGGGAACGGCGCGTCGAGCGTCGCCTGCGGGGTGGGCGGCGTGGTCTCCATCGCCGTCGTGAGGCCCGTCACGCCGACGACGATCGTGGCGGTGTAGTTGTCGCCGTTCGGCGTTACCGTGGCGAGCATCCGCTCCCGGTTCGGCGTGCCCTGGTAGATGCCGTCGTTGGCGTTCGTCGTCCCCCCGATCCCGCGCGCGCTGTAGGGCTCGCGCGTGGTGTAGATGAGGTTCGAGACCTCCTGCGGGAAGAAAAGCTGGGAGGTGACGTACGTCGTCTGGTTGAACCGGATCTTGAGGTGGATGTGCGTCGTGCGGCCCTGGTACCACCCGGGGTAGACCGTCGTGAAGGTGGCCTGCCCGTTCGCGTCGGTGGTCTGGATGCCGCGGAAGAAGTCCTGCCCGCGGGTGTCGCCGCCGGGCTGGTTGTAGCCCGAGTAGAGCCCGGTGGCGCCGCACTGCCACACGTCCACGAGGGCGTTCGCGATGGGCGTGCAGGTGTCCACGTCCACCACGCCGATGACGAGCTGGGTCAGGACGCCCGGCAGCCCCTCCGTGATGTCGGAGCGGAACTGGTTGGCGTTGAAGTAATAGGGCCCCTCCGTCACGGACGGCATGAGGACGCAGTCAGGCGTACACGAGAGGACGCCCGGGAGCACCGTGGCGGCGCTGGCGGCGCGCGGGAGGCCCGCGAGGCCGGCGGCCCCGGCGATCCCGCCGATGCCGGCGAGCCCGAGGCTCTTCAGGAGGTTGCGGCGGTTGATCTGCGTATCCATCGGGGTCAGGGGGGCCGGGACGGCGGAGGGGGCGCGGAGCGCGGGGCGGGGCGCTCCGGGGCGGGCGCGGGAGTAAAAAACGACACCCCCGCTCCCCCGCCGTGTGAGGTGTTACGAGTTGCAGATGGACGGCACGAGCGACAACGGCCGGGGCCCGCCGGGCCGGGGCGGGTCCGTCTGGAGCCCTAGCTTGTCCGCACTGCGAACCCCTGACATGCCCCTTGCTCCCCCCACCGTCCGCCCGGACGGCCGCCTCGGATGGCGCGAGATGCTGGCGGCCACCCTTTTCTGGGTGCTCGTCGGCGCGCTCGCGCTCGTGCGGCGCGCGCTCGTCCCGGACCCCCCGTTCTCGCTCCACACCATCGCCGTGACGGCGGTGGAGTACGGGCCCTGGGTGCTCCTCACGCCGGCCGTGTTCGCCTTCGCGTGGCGTCTGCCGCCGGAGCGTGGGCGCTGGGCCGGGCGCCTCCTGATCCACCTCGTCGTGGCCGTGCTCGTCGCGGGCGGCATGGGGCTCGTGCAGTCCACCGCGATCCGCGCGCTCGGCCCGCCGGCCGGCATGACGAGGGGGAACACCGTCGCGCCGATGGACGCCCTCCCCGTCGCCCGCGTGGCGCCGCCGAATGCCTCGCCGAATGCAGGCCCGCCCCCGCAGGCCGCGCCGCCGGACGCGGGACCGCCGCAGGCCGGGCCGCCGCAGGCCGGGCCGCGGCGGGGGGGCCCGCCGCTGTTCCAGCTCTCGTACCAGTTCGTCATCTACCTCATCGTGCTCGCCGTCGGGCTCGCCCGCGCCTACGCCCTCCAGCTCCGCGAGCGGCAGGGCGAGGCGGTGCGGCTGGCCGCCGAGGCGGCGCGGCTCGACGCCGAGCGCGAGCGGCTCACCGACCGCCTCGCCGCGGCCCAGCTCGCCGCGCTGCGGATGCAGCTCAACCCCCACTTCCTCTTCAACGCGCTCAACGCCGTCAGCGCGCTGGCCGAGGACGACCCCGAGGGCGTCCGCCACGTCGTTGCGCGCCTGAGCGCGCTGCTCCGCCACGTGCTCGACACCGACCCCACGCAGGAGGTCCCGCTCGTGGAGGAGTTGGCGTTCCTCCGCGACTACCTCGACATCCAGCGCGTGCGGTTCGAGGACCGGCTCGACGTGGTCGAGGACATCGGCACTTCGGCCCTCCACGCGCTCGTGCCGAACCTGCTGCTCCAGCCGCTCGTCGAGAACGCCATCGAGCACGGGGCGAGCCGCGTGCGCGGGGGGCCCGGCCGCGTCGAGATCCACGCCCGCTGCGTCGTGGGGCCCGAGGGCGAGGACCGCCTCGTCGTCACCATCCGCGACAACGGCCCCGGTCTTACGGCGAGCGGCCCCGGCGGCGACGGCGTTGGTAATGACTACGTGCGGCCGTCGGGCATCGGGCTCGCCAACACGCGGGCGCGTCTGGAGACGCTCTACGGCCCGGACGCCTCGCTCACCCTCCGCCCCGCCGAGGGCAGTGGCGTCGAGGCCGTGGTCGTCATCCCGTACCGCCCGGCCGGCCACCCCGCCCATGCCTGAGCCGCCCCCCGAGCCGGCCGGCGTGGCGGAGCCCGAGGGCCCGCTCCGCGTGCTCGTCGTGGACGACGAGCGGCTGGGGCGGAAGCGCGTCCTCGACCTCCTCGCCCGCGAGACCGGCGTCGTCGTCACGGACGCCGTCGCCTCCGGCCAGGAGGCCATCGAGAGCATCCGCCGCGACGCGCCGGACGTGGTGCTCCTCGACGTGCAGATGCCCGACCTCACCGGGCTGGACGTGGTGCGCGCCGTAGGCCCGGAGAGCATGCCCGTAACCGTGTTCGTCACGGCCTACGACCGGCACGCGCTGGCGGCATTCGACCTCGCCGCGCTCGACTACCTCCTCAAGCCGTTCGACGACGCCCGCTTCCGGCAGGCGCTGGACCGCGCCCGCACGGCCGTCCGGCTGCGCGAGGTGGACCGCGTCCGCGCCCACCTCGCCGCCCTGCTGGGCGACGCCGCCCCGGCGCCGTCGGAGCGCCCGCGCTACCTCGACACGATCACCGTCGAGATGCGGGGGCAGGTGCGGTTCGTCCCCGTGGCGCGCGTGGACTACATCGAGGCGGACGGGCCCTACGCCGAGGTCCACGCCGGGGGCGAGACGTACCTCATCCGCGAGCAGATGCAGGCGCTGGAGGCCCGGCTCGACCCGGCCGTGTTCATCCGCACGCACCGCTCCGTGATCGTCCGGCTCGACTGCGTCGAGGCGCTGCTCGTGGGGTCGGCCGGGGACTACGCCGTGCGCCTCCGCGACGGCGCGAAGCTCCGCGTCTCGCGCGCGCGCCGCGACGTGCTGGCCGCCCGCCTGGGCTACGAGCCGCGGGGGTAGGCGCCTGCGGCGCCGACCGCAGACGGCGGACCGCCGACCGCCGGAATACGGAGCGGCCACACAGCAGGAGAACCGGGCGCGTGGTTGGTCGTCTGTCCTCTGGCTTCCCCTCCACCCGCATGCCCCCCCGCGCTGAGCACGTCCGCTCCCTCGTCCGCCAGGCCGCCGTCGACGTGGCCGAGGCGGCCGACCGTCTCTACGCCCTCCAGATGGCCCTGCGCGCGGCCGATGAGCCCTTCCCCGTCGAGGCGCCCGAGGCCGCCTCGCTCCAGCGCAAGGCGGCCGAACTCGCCGACGCCCTCCGCGACATCGAGGGCCGGCGCGGCTGGTGAGCGCCACGGCGTACACTCCCCCGCCCACGCCCACCCCGCCGCCCCGATGGGCCTCGCCACGCTCCGCTGGATCTGGAACCACCCGCTGGCCCGGCGCAACCGGCCGGCCGCGTTCGCCCGGTTCCTCCGGTGGCAGTTCGGGAGCCGGCTCGTGGGCGGTGCCGTCGCTCACCCCTTCGTCGGCACGAGCCGCCTCCTCGTCACGCCCGGCCTCACCGGGGCCACGGGGAACGTCTACGCCGGGCTCCACGAGTTCGTGGACATGGGCTTCGTGCTCCACGCCCTCCGCCCCGGCGACCTCTTCGTGGACGTGGGGGCCAACGTCGGCTCGTACACCGTGCTCGCGGCGACCACGGGCGCCCACGTCGTCGCCTTCGAGCCGGTGGCGGCCACCTTCGCCCGGCTCGCGGAGAACGTGCGGCTCAACGGGTTCGACGCCCGCGTCCGCCTCCACAACGCGGGCGTGGGGCGCATGGCGTCGACCCTCAGGTTCAGCGACGACCTCGACACGATGAACCACGTCCTCCCCCCGGACGCACCTGCGGGGACGGGCGTGCGCGTGGCGTCCCACGCCCTCGACGGGGTGCTCGACGGCGCCCGCCCGCTCGTCGTGAAGATCGACGTGGAGGGGTGGGAGGCGGAGGTGCTCGCGGGCGCCACGGGGCTCCTCGGGGGGGACGACCCGCGGGCCTTCCTCGTCGAGTTGAACGGCTCGGACGGCCGCTACGGCTACGCCGGCACCGCTACACACGACGGGCTCCTCGCGCGGGGGTTCATCCCGGTCGCCTACGATCCGCTCACCCGCACGCTCCAGCCGCTGCAAACGGGGGAGCCGACCCACGAGAACGGTCTCTACATCCGCGATCTCCCGTTCTTCCAGGAGCGGACGCGCACGGCCCCCACCTACGACGTGCAGGGCACCCCCGTCTGACCGCCCCGGGCGGGTAGGCATGTAAGCACGTAAGCATGTAGGCACGTAGGCAGGAGAGGCACAGGGCCGTATTCCGCTTACGTGCCTACCCGCCTACATGCCTACGCGCGTCTCTCAGTTCGTCCCGACGACGGGGCCCTCCGGCGGGAGCCCGAGCGCGGCGCGCCAGGGGCCGTCCGGAGCCGCCGCCCGCGTCTCCGACGGCGGGTCGTAGGTCGGCACCATCCCCTTCAGCGCCTGCCGGATCGCGCGGGCGTCGTAGGCCGTCGCCGCGTCGATGAGCAGGTCGAGCCGGGCGTCGAGCCCGTCCGGCGGCATCGCGTTGCGGGCGACGTGGATCTGCGTGTGGACCGAGGCGTCGGTCCCCTCCTCGGCCATGAGCAACTCCTCGAAGAGCTTCTCACCGGGCCGCACGCCCGAGAAGAGGATGGGGATGTCCTGGTCGGGCTTGAGGCCGGAGAGCAGGATGAGGTCGCGGGCGAGGTCCACGATCCGCACGGGCTCCCCCATGTCGAGCACGTAGACGCGGCCGTTCTCGGCCAGCGCCGCCGCCTGAAGCACGAGCTGGGACGCCTCCGGGATCGTCATGAAGTAGCGGACCATGTCCGGGTGCGTCACCGTGATGGGCTCGCCGCGCCGGATCTGCTCCTTGAAGATGGGGATGACGCTGCCGCGGCTCCCGAGCACGTTCCCGAACCGCACCGACACGAACGCGCAGCCCTCGCGGCAGCGGCGCGAGGCGTCCGAGACGACCATCTCGGCGACGCGCTTGGACGCCCCCATCACGCTCGTCGGGTTGACGGCCTTGTCGGTCGAGACGTTCACGAACCGCTCGACGCCGTGCTCCAGCGCCAGCCGCACGAGGTTTCGCGTGCCCGCCACGTTGTTCAGCACGGCCTGCGCGGGGTTCGACTCCATCAGCGGGACGTGCTTGTGCGCCGCGGCGTGGAACACCACCTCCGGGCGGTGCTGCGCGAACACCTGCGCAAGCGTGGCGGCGTCGCGCACGTCGCAGATCACGGCCGTGCGCCGGAGGCCGGGGTAGAGCTGGGCGAGTTCGCGGTCGATCTCGAACACGCTGTTCTCGCCGCGCCCGAGCAGCACGACGTGGGCCGGGCCGAAGGCCGCCACCTGCCGCACGATCTCGGAGCCGATGGAGCCGCCGGCCCCCGTCACGAGCACGATGCGCCCGCGGACGTAGCCCGCGATGGGCTCGGCGTCGAGGCGGACGGGGTCGCGCCGGAGGAGGTCCTCCACGTCGACCTCGCGGAGCATCGAGATCGCGACGCGCCCGCTGACGAGGTCGTGGAGCGCCGGGAGCGTGCGGTGGGCGTAGCCGCCCTCCCGCGCCAGCGTCACGATCTGCCGGATGACGGAGCCCGGCTGGCTCGGCATGGCGATGAGGATCTCATCGATGTGGTGCGCCTCGGCCACCGTCGGCAGGTCGTCGATGCCGCCGAGCACGGCGAGCCCGTTGATCCGCTGCCGCGCCTTCCCGGCGTCGTCGTCCAGGAATCCGACGGGCACGAGCCCGGACTTCGGGTGCCGCCGCATCTCCTTGACCACCATCAGCCCCGCTTCGCCCGCCCCGACGATGAGCACGCGGCGCGTGTGGCCGCCCTTCGACGCGGCACGCTGCCCCGCCTGCTCGTGCCATAGCCGAAGCGCGAGGCGCGTCCCCCCGAGCAGGAGGACGGCGAGCAGCCCCTCGATGAACGGGACGCTCCGCGGCACCGGGATGAAGACGCGGACGAGGTGGAGGAGCGCGACCTGGACGAACGTGAAGACGGCGATCCCGAGGATGATCGACAGGAGGTCGTCCACGCCGGCGCGGCGCCACGCCTGCCGGTTGAGCCCGAACCACCCGATCACGGCCGCCTTGAGCGGGATCCCGATGAGGGTGAGCACCACGACCGCCCGGAGATAGACGACGACCCCCCCCTCCACGCGCAGGATGAACGCGAGCGGAGTGAGTGCGGCCCACGCGGCGAGTTCGATGAGGTACTTCGCTACGTGTCGGGGCATCGGGTCGGGCGCAGCCCGGGGAGGGCCATTCGGAGGGGCGCCAAGATAGCCAGTCGACGATATTTCCGGGCATCCCCTATGTCTTCGACGGGTGTTCACCCGCCGTACCCGGGCACCTGCAGCGGAGGTTATCCTGCGGCCCCCCGCTGCGTCGTATGGCCCCGTCGCCCCCGTCCCCCCCCCGCCTCGGCGCCGCTCTCCTCTGGACGGCGGTGCTCGTCGGGGCTTGCGCCGTCCCCCGCCGCACCCTCCGCGCCTTTGACTGGCCCATCGCTCAGCCCTTCTGGCCCTTCGTTGAGCCCGTCGCCCACGTGCTGCTCTTCGCCGTCTCGGCCGCGCTGTGGCTGCGGGCCTTCCCCCGGCACCGCACGCACGTCTTCGTCGGCGGACTGCTCCTGTCCCTCCTGACCGAGGCCGCCCAGACGTTCCCCGGCATCGGGCGCGGCGCCGAAGCGATGGACGTGGTGCTCGACGTGGTCGGGATCACCCTCGGGATGCTCGCGGCCGGCGCCTTCCGCAGCGGGCGCATCTCCGGGCAGCCGGGCTGAGCCCGCGCCCTCCCCTGAGAGACGGCCTGGGATTGGTAGTACCTCCCAAAATTGTCGTCCTGAACTCGATTCAGGACCTACGCCCTTCTGGAGAGGCGTAACGGAGGCTGCGAGCAGGAGCACACGAGGCGCGTCCAACGCCTCTGCCCTACACGGTCGTCCCGCAAGCGGATACCGTCGTAGGTCCTGAATTGCTCTGTTGAAAGGATGGGGCGGCGTAGCCGAGCTTCCCGCCCACGCCGCCGTGACGACCGATGACCCCCGACATC
>Ga0193752_1002689_pt1 | contig 12991 bp, 13 predicted proteins | sample H1c1metaG_FD_144924 | JGI IMG/M metagenome (GOLD analysis project Ga0193752, IMG submission 144924) | Soil microbial communities from a riparian zone of the East river system, Colorado, United States - H1c1 | ecosystem: Environmental > Terrestrial > Soil > Riparian zone | place: USA: East River... | reverse complement strand
CATCGAGCTGCGTTTTGCAGGTGTGCGCGCCATCGATGGCGTCTCGCTGTCGGTGCCCAAGGGTCACCTGCTCGCGGTCATCGGCCCCAACGGTGCGGGCAAGACCTCGCTCTTCAACTGCATCTCCGCGGTGTACCGACCGCAGGTCGGCTCGATCCTGTTCGAGGGCCGCGAGCTGGTCGGCGAGCAGCCGTACAACGTCGCAGGCTACGGCGTCGCGCGGATGTTCCAGAACCTCGGGTTGTTCGAGAACCTGACCGTGCTCGAGAACCTCTTGGTCGGCCGGCACCACCTGTATGCGAGCACGTTCTGGCAGGACATGCTGTTCACGCGAAAGGCGAAGGACGAAGAGCTCAAGCACCGCCGGCGCGCCGAAGAGATCATCGATTTCATGCAGCTCGAGCGCTACCGCAAGCTGCCGGTCGGGATCTTGCCGTACGGCGTGCGCAAGCGCGTCGAGCTGGCGCGCGCGCTATGCATGGAGCCGACGCTGCTCCTGCTCGACGAGCCCGCGGCCGGCCTCAACCAGGAAGAGACCGAGCTGATGGCGCGCTACATGCTCGACATCAAGGAAGAGCTCGGCGTGACGCAGATCTTGATCGACCACGACCTGCGCTTCGTGATGGATCTCGCGGACTCGATCGCGGTGCTCGACTTCGGCAAGAAGATCGCCGACGGCTCACCGAGCGAGATCAGCAAGAACCCGCAGGTCATCGAGGCGTACCTCGGCGCAGGCCACGGCGCCGAAGCGGCGGCGGAGTGATGGCGAGCATGGCGATCGACGAGCGCACGTTGCGCGGCACCCTGCCCGGCCGGCTCGCGTGGCTCGCCCAGCACCGGGCGGCCGCGACCGCGCTGCGCTGCAAGCACCTGGGCATCTGGGAAGAGATCAGCTGGGGCGAATATTACCGGCGCACGTCAGCGGTCGCGCGCGCGCTTTGGGAGCGCGGCGTACGGCCCGGTGGCCACGTCGGGATCTTGAGCGACAACCGCCCCGAGTGGCTGTTCGCCGACCTCGCGACACAAGCGATCGGCGCGCGCAGCGTCGGCGTGTACCAGACCAGCCCGGCGGCCGACGTCCAATACGTGCTCTCGCACAGCGGCGCGACGGTGTTGTTCTGCGAAGACCAAGAGCAGGTCGATAAGCTGATGGAGATCGGCGGTCAGCTCCCCGAGCTCGAGCAGATCGTCGTGTTCGAGCCGCGCGGCACCCGCGGCTATGCCGATCCTCGGCTCGTCGCGTTCCACGATTTCCTCGCCGAGGGCACTGCCCTGCTCGAGCGCGACGCGAGCTTCATGCAAGAGCGGTTGGCGGCGCTCGACCCGAAGCAAGCCTCGATGATCGTGTACACGTCGGGCACGACCGGTCAGCCCAAGGGCGCGATGATCTGCAGCGCCAACGTGTGCGACGCATCCGACGCGATCGCCGAGCTGTACGGTGCAACGGAGCGCGACGCCGTGCTCTCGTATCTGCCGCTGTGCCACGTCGCAGAAAAGATCTACAGCGTGTACTTGCCGCTCAGCACGGGCCTCGTCGTGCATTTCGGTGAGTCGATCGACACCGTGCAAGAAGACCTGCGCGAAGTGTCACCGACGCTCTTTCTCGGCGTGCCGCGGATCTGGGAGAAAATGCACGCGTCGCTGATGATCCGGATGAAGAGCTCGTCGTGGCTCAAGCGGACGCTGTTCTTCCACTTCGTGCAGAAGGGCCAAGAGATCGCAGCGCGCAGACGTGAGGGCAAACGTGCACCGCTCGATGCGCTGACCTTCGCGCTCGGTGACGTACTGGTGTTCCGCGCGCTGCAGGAGCGGCTCGGCCTGCGGCGCTGCCGCATCCCGGGCAGCGGCGCCGCGCCGATCGCGCAAGAGCTGCTCGCCTGGTTTCACGGCGTCGGCATCCCGGTCTACGAAGGCTTCGGCATGACCGAGCTCGCGGGCGCGAGTCACTTCAACCGCCCCGACAAGTTCAAGCTCGGCACGGTCGGGCCGGCGCTGCCGGTGATCGAGCAGCGCTTGGCCGACGACGGGGAGATCTTGCTGCACGGCGCGCCGATCTTCCTCGGCTATCTGCACAACGAAGAAGCAACCCGCAGCATGATCGACGACGACGGCTGGCTGCACACCGGAGACATCGGCGAGATCGACGCCGAAGGCTACCTCAAGATCACGGGCCGCAAGAAAGAGATCATCATCACCGCGGGCGGCAAGAACCTCTCGCCGGAGCGGATCGAGAACGCGCTCAAGACCAGCCCGTACATCAAGGAAGCCGTCGCGATCGGCGACAAGCGCGCATACGTGAGCGCGCTGGTGCAGATCGAATACGATACGGTCGGCCATTGGGCTCAGACCCTGGGCTTGCCGTACACCTCGTACAGCGATCTCGCGAGCAAGGCCGAGGTGGTCAAGCTGGTCGAGGAAGAGATCGAGCGCTGCAATGCGCTGCTCGCGCGCGTCGAGCACGTGCGCAAGGTCACGATCCTGCCCAAGGAGCTGCACCAAGACGACGGCGAGATGACCGCCACGCAGAAGGTCCGGCGCAAGGTGGTCTCCGAGCGCTACGCGGCGCTGATCGCGGGGATGTACGGAGGCGGGTCGTGATCTCGCAGCTCATTCAACTCGTGATCTCGGGCCTCGCGCTGGGCGCGATCTACGCGCTGATCGCGCTGGGCTTCGTCGTGATCTACCGCGCGTCCGAGGTGTTCAACTTCGCGCAAGGCGAGCTGCTGAGCACCGGAGCGTTCTTGATGGTGGCGCTGTGCGGCGCCGGCGTGCCGTGGGTGCTCGCGCTGATCGGGTCGATGGTGCTCACCGGCGCGCTCGCCGCCGGCATCGAGCGGGCGGTCATGCGACCGCTGATCGGCCGGCCGATCTTCGTCAGCGCGATCCTCACCATCTTCGTCGGCTTCTTCTTGCGGGCGATGGTGATCATCGTCTGGGGCGTCGAGCCACGCGGCATGCCCACGCCGTGGGAGACCACCGCTGTCGTCGAGCTCGGCGAAGCGCGCGTGCTGTGGAACTCGATCGGCTCCGTGCTCGCGGGGCTGCTGACGCTCGGCGCGTTCTTCGCCTTGATCCGATACACGAAGCTCGGCGTGGCGATGCGCGCGGCCAGCGCCGACCAAGAAGCCTCGCTCGCGCACGGCATTCCGGTCGGCCGCATCCTCGGCACCACCTGGTTTCTCGCCGGTACGTTCGCCGCGCTCGGTGGCGTGTTCCTCGGCATGTTCCCGAGCAGCGTCGATGCCAACATCGGCCTGATCGCGCTGCGCGCGTTCCCCGCGGTGATCTTGGGTGGCCTCGAGTCAGCGGGCGGCGCGGTGCTCGCCGCGCTCATCCTCGGCGTGCTCGAGGTGCTCGCACAGGCTTATCTGAACCCGGTGTTGGGCGACTTCGGCCACAACTTCCACGGCGTGTTCCCGTACCTCGTGATGATCTTGGTGCTGATCGTCCGCCCCTATGGTCTGTTCGGCCATCAAGAAGTGAAGCGAGCGTAAGCCATGCCGACGCGTCCATTGCTCACGCGCTACGAGGACGACCTCAAGCTCTTCCCCGATCGCTGGAACAAGATTGGCATCGCGATCGCGATCCCCATCCTGCTCGCGTATCCGTTCGTCGCCAGCTCGCAGTGGCTCACGGTCGGGAACCTGGCGTGGGTCACCGTCGTCGGGTCGATCGGCATGATGATGCTGACTGGGTTTTCCGGTCAGATCAGCTTGGGCCACGCCGCGTTCCTCGCGCTCGGCGCGTACACGACCGCGATCCTCGGCGAGCAGCTGGGCTTGCCGTTTTGGATGGGTATTCCCGTCTCGGGCTTCGTCGCCGCGGCGGTCGGCTTGGCGATCGGACCGTTCGCGTTGCGGCTCGAAGGCCTCTACCTCGCGATCGTTACGCTGGGCCTCCTGTTTCTGGTGAATCACACGCTGCACTCGCTGCCCGAGCTCACGCACGGCTCGATCGGCATCTCGGTGCCGATGCACACGTGGTTTCCCGCCGATGGCAGCCCGGATCCGATGGGCACGTTCGCCAAGCCGCTCGTGCTCGGCGGGCTCACCGTTAGCTTCGAGCAGAAGCTGTACTTCTTCTTTTTGGCCATCGCGATCGTCGCCACGTACCTGGGCGTCAACGTCCAGCGCAGCAACACCGGCCGCTCGATGATGGCCGTGCGCGATCACGACGTCGCTGCCGCGGTCATGGGCGTGCACCCAGCGCGCGCCAAGGTCATCTCGTTCGGCATGTCGGCGTTCTTCGCCGGCGTCGCGGGCGCGATGTTCGCCTGCCAACAGCAGTACGTGACCATCGAGCCGCCGTTCGACCTGAACATGAGCGTGCAATACATCGCGATCATCGTGCTCGGCGGCGTCGGCACGATCTTCGGCGCGGTCTGGGGTGCGCTGGTGTTCGTCGCGCTCTCGCCGCTCGCGGAGAAGCTGTTCGATACGCTCAAGCCGCACGTTCCCTTACTCGGGGGCTTGAGCTCGGCGCAGCAGGCGACACTGCTGTTCTCGCTGATCGTGGTGGGGTTCTTGATCTTCGAGCCGCTTGGGCTGTTTGGGATGTGGCTGAGGATCAAGCGCTACTTCATGGCCTGGCCCTTCAAGTACTAGCCGTTGATCATCAGCCAACGTGCCAGCTTGCGCGTTGGCCGGATGCCTTGCGTGCGCTCAGTGAGCATGCCGCGCTCGTTGTCTACACCGCTGGCAACGAAGTACGGCTGGCGAGCGCGCTTCAGGCAAAGCGTGCGCTGCGGCTCGGGGCTCTCTTTGCCCGCGGTGAACAAGAACTGCAGCCCGCAGACCGCGAACGAGTGCCAGTAGTAGCCGCGCTGGCGCGACGAGCGCGGCGTTTGGAGCAGCTCGCCGATGATGTTGCGGCCGTCGGGCGCCGGCAGGTGCACGATCAACGTGAGGTAGAGGTGCTCGGGAAAAGCGCCCTGCCCGTTCAAGTACGCGCGTAGGTCCGCCGCGTAGCGTTCGCCGACGTCGCAGTTGGGCACGCTGCTCGCGATGTGGGCCCGCCAAAGCACCGAAGCAGCGAAGCGGCACAGCCGGTCCCGCTCGATGCTCGAGCTCAGCACGCACAAGCTGGTGAGCCCCTCGCTGGCCTCCTCGATCGGCTCGAGGTCGGTCAGGATCGCAGCGTCACCGTCGACGAACGCCAGCTGGAGCGCATAGTTGTCGTCGTGCGCGAGTCGTTCGTCGCATCGAGCACACAACAGGTGCTCCTCACCGGCTGCGGCGCCTTCCGCGCCCTCGGCGGGCTCGACTTCCCGCATCGGGATCAGCTCGGAATTTTCGAGGCAAAGAGCACACGTACCGCGCATGCACCGCACGGTAATGCCGACTCAAGGAGTCGTCCACGGTCCAACCGTGACCCGTGCGTGCATGCCGACGGTCCGCTACTTCTTGTCTTTAACTTCGGGTTTGTGGGGCTTGCCGACGTCCCGATGCATCGCGTGGTCCTTCTTCTTTGCGGCATCCGTCTTCTTGGCGGTCGCCGCTCCTTTAGGCGGGCTTTGTGGGGTCTCGGCGCGGGCGAGCGCGGGCAGGCTCAGGGCGGATACGACGAGCAGGGCACGGCCGATACGATTGAGCGATTCCATGTGGATTTCTCCTTCTCGCCGGCAGCGAATCGAGCTCGAGGCTCGTGGGCTTGCCGGGTCTCGCGCACCTGACAAACGGCCCGGTCGCTCCATTCCGCGGCTGCGACTTGCATGCGCGTGAATTCCGGAAGACAACCCGCGCCGTGACTAAAGGTCGGCGTATTCGCGTTGCCGTCGTCTACGGCGGTAGGTCCTCCGAGCACGAAGTGGCGCTGGAATCAGCGAAGTGCGTGCTCGACAATCTCGATCCCGAGCGCTTCGACGTGCTGCCGATCGCGATCGACAAGCAAGGCGCGTGGCACGCGCAAGACCTGAAGCAGCTGCGCGCGTCGCAGACCAAGGCGCTGCCAGTCGATCACAACGGCGCGAGCGTGGCGCTAGCGGCTCGGCCGAGCGAGGAAGCGCTGGTCGGCGCGAGCGGTGAAGACGCGCGCATCGACGTCGTGTTCCCAGTCATGCACGGGCCGCTGTGCGAGGACGGCAGCATCCAAGGCCTGTTCGAGCTCGCCGACGTCGCGTACGTCGGGTCGGGCGTGCTCGGCTCGGCGGTGTGCATGGACAAAGACGTCGCCAAGCGCTTGGTGCGCGACGCGGGGCTGCCGATCACCGAGTACGTTGCGGTCAAGCACGCCGATTGGTCGGTACGCGCCGCGAGCGTTCGCGAGCACGTGGCTAAAATCGGCTATCCAGTGTTCGTGAAGCCCGCGACGCTGGGCTCGAGCGTCGGCGTGCACCGCGTCGAAAACCCAGATGCCTTGGCCGCGGCGCTGGACGATGCGTTTCGCTACGATCGAAAGGCGTTGGTCGAGCGCGCGGTGCGAGCGCGCGAGATCGAGCTCGCAGTGTTATCTGCGATCGACCCTGCGCAGCCACCGCTCGTGAGCGTGGCGGGAGAGATCATCCCCAAGGGCGGTTTCTACAGCTACGAGCACAAGTATCTCGACCCGGATGGCGCGGCGGTCGCCCTGCCCGCGGACCTCACGCCTGATCAAGCCGCACGGGCCCAGCAAATCGCGCGTGAAGCGTTCGTCGCGCTGGAATGCGACGGAATGGCGCGCGTGGATTTGTTTCTGGACCGTGACAGCGGCGAGCTGCTGTTCAACGAGGTCAACACGATCCCCGGCTTCACCACGATCAGCATGTACCCCAAGCTATGGGAGGCTTCCGGCATCTCGTATCAGGATCTGCTCGCCCGCCTGATCGATCTCGCGCTCGCGCGGCGGGCCGAAAAATCCAAGCTTTCGCGCTCGCGTTAAGGCCTGAAAAGACAAAAGAAGCAGCGAATCGCACCCCGTCCCTAGCGCGGGACTTTCGCAGAGCATGTCCGACTTGGTAGGCATGCTCTGCGTTCGAACGTGAGGCTGTGCTCGATGTTGGGTACAGCTTGCGCGCCGGGCAGTGGGCGTAGCCGCGACGAAGTCGGCGGTTCTGGGTTTCGGTCGATGCACGGTCCTGTCCTCTCGACGACTCTTTTCGCGATCTGCCTGGCGTTGTTCGTCCTGGGCTGCTCGGAGGAGGTCCCGCCGCACTTCGCGTCCGGCACCTGGGCCTCTACCCATCGCACCGAGATCGAGAACGACTGCGACAAACGGGTGATCTGCGCGCAGCGCATGATGAACCCTTATCTGCGCGACGACGTGTTCGAGCACTGCGTCGAGACCAACGCGAGCAACCTCAACACCGGGGCGCTCGATCGGTTCAAGTACATGCTCGGCCTGCGGCGCTGCATGCAGCCCGACGCCTGCCAGTACGTCACGTGCGTGGATAGCCAGTTCGTCAGCGCCGGCGAAGCGCAGATCGACAAGATCACGTACGTCTGCCAGCAAAAGGCGCAGTGCGGCATCGACACGAGCTCGCTCGCGATCGGCCCAGAGGCCTATTACGACAGCTGCCGGATCGAAACCGTCGTCCAGCTCGACATGTTACCGGCGGAAAACCGCATCGTCTGGCAGAACCAGTTCTTCCCGTGCATGACGCTGACAAGCTGCGCGTTCACGCAGTGCTTCATGTTCTAAACTTTGAGGCCTAGCGCCTCGAAGGGTGGCGCGGTGCGGACGCGTTCGCTCGCCCGCGCGAGGTCGCGCACGTAGATGGTGTTGGCGTCTTGCTTGTAGCCACGGCCGAGCGAGATTAGCCGGCGCTCGAACGGCGCGTACGTAAACGGCGAGAAGCCCGCGGCGAGCATCGCCTCGTGAGCGGCCGTGTCCGAGCCGCCCTGCCCGCTCGCCGAGCGATTGGTCTCCATGATCACCGCTAGCAACTTCGGGCTCTGAAGCAAACGCTGCGCGCCCTTGAGGACCTCGCTCTCGAAGCCCTCGACATCGATCTTCAAGATGCAGGCGTCGCTTGCGGAAGCGATCGAGTCCAGGGTCACGACCTCGACCTCGGCCGTGCCTTCACTCGCGTCCGCGCGCGTGGTGATGCGGTTGCCGGTGTCGTGCGTGATCGTGATGCGCGCTGTACCTGGCGCGCCGCCCACCGCCTGGTTGTGCAGCTCGACGCGCTCCGACACGCCGTTGAGCAACACGTTGTCGCGCAGCGACGCCAGCGACGATGGCACCGGCTCGAACGTCACGCAGCGCGCGCCCACGCCCTTGGCCGCGATCACGGTGTAGCTGCCGACGTTCGCGCCCACGTCCAGGAACGTGTCGGACGGGCGCAGCGCGTGCAGCACGAATGCCATGTCCTCGAGCTCGTGCAGGCCGGCGTAAACATTGCCTGTCGCGCCGGTCATGCCGGGCCGCACCAAGAGCCGAGCGTCGTTCACGAAGTCGACCACCACCGGCCCCGGGCTCAGGCGGCTGCCGAGCTGCCAGCGCACGTAGCGCTCGAGCGCGTGAGCGCGGCGACGCGAAGCCAGCGGGTGCTGCCAAATGAAACGAAGCGTCGCGAGGGCACCCATGATGGGGCGGACGGTAGCAGATTCACAACAGACTGGGCTCACCGACGAGGTCGATGCTGCGCCATTTACCCGAGCTGAACCGCCACACGAAGGCTGCGGCGAGCAGCGCGAGATAACCGATCAGCGCGACCATCACCGTGTACACGCCGCCGCCGAACGACAGCACGGCCAGCCACGAGACCGGCGTGAACACCAGCCACGCCAAGACCAAGCGCGCGGCCATGCACCAGGTCGTATCGCCCGCTGAGCGGAGCGCTTCCGACAGCGTCATCGAGATGGCGTCGAACAGCTGCCAGATCGCCGACATGCCGAGCATGACCGCACCGATCTGCAGCAACTCGCTCGTCGGGCCAGCGTCCGAGCCGAACCAACTGAGGATCTGCGTCGGCAGCGCAAAGTAGATGAGGCCGATCGCGCCCATCCAGCCCGCCGTCACCTTGGCGGTGAGCAGCACGATCGACGACACCTCGTGGTGCGCGCGCCGGCCGATCGCCTCGCCGGCCAGAATCGCTCCGGCCGAAGCGAGCCCGAACGCCGGCATGAACGATATGGAGTTGATGCTCATCACGATGTTGAACGCCGCAAGCGTCGTCGTGCCGAGGTGACCCACCACCACGTTGATGAACATGATGAACGCCGCGAACTCGAGGAACCAGTTGATGCCGTTGGGCAAGCCGAACCGGAGCACGCGCTTTAGCTCGCTCATGCGTAGCGCGAGCGGGCCGACGACGCGGTCGTAGCCCTGGCCTCGAAGGAACATGAACGCGACGACACCGAAACCGACCCACGACGAAACCGTGCTGCCCCACGCGGCGCCTTCGACGCCGTAGCCCGGCAGGCCGAAGCGCGGCTCGATCAGGGCGTAGTTGAAGAAGACGTCGAGCACCATCGAGACGGTGCTACCCACGAGCGATGGCCGTGTGTTTCCGAGACCTCCGTACCAGTTGCCGAGTGCCTCGAGGCCGACGGCCGGCGCGACCGAGAGCAAGCGAATCGCCAGGTACGAGGCCATCATGCTCGTGACGTTCTCTGGCAACTCGAGCAGCGTCAGCGCCGGATGGATCAACGGCAAGAACGGCAGCGCGATCAGGCCGGCGATCAAGCCGACGATCAGGCCGTAATAGGCGTAGCGTTGAATGCCGATGAGATCGCCGCGACCGCGTAGCTGCGCGGCGAAGCTCTGCAGGATGAACGCCGTGCCCATCGGCAAGATGATGAACGCGTAGACGTTCAACGAGCCGGTGGTGACCGCAGCGAGCGCGTCCTCGCCGAGCGGCGCGACCATCAGCGCGTCGCCGAAGCCGATCACCGACTGCGTGGCGCGCGCGAGCACGATCGGCCACGCCAGCGTGAGCAGCGTGCGCAGGGTGTGCTCGGGCGCGGCAGGGGCGTTCATACGGAATACCTGGAAGGGCCGCGCAATATGGCACGGCCAAACCTAAGGGCCCATGTCGAATGAGCCGCGCGAACCGTTACGCGAGGGAGCTGCGGATTTTGATCTCGCCGGTCAGCGTGCGGTGGACTGGGCAGCGTTCGGCGATGTGGAGCAGCTCTTCGCGCACCTCCGGGGTGAGCGGGCCCTTGAGCTCGATGCTGCGCTCGATCACGTCGACCTTGCCGATTTTGGTCACACAATCGGCACACGCTTCGGCTGGGATCTTTTTGTGACGCAGCGTCACGGTGACGCCTTCGAGCGGGTAGCCCCGGCGCGTGGCGTAGATGCGCAAGGTCATCGCGGTGCACGCGCCGAGCGCCGAGACCAGCAGGTCGAACGGGTTCGGGCCTTGCTCGGTACCGCCGTTGCTCACCGGCTCGTCGGCGTGCAGCGCGTGGCCGCCAGCGACCAGCTCGGTCAAGAGGCCGGTCGGTCCGAGCGTGGCGATGCACACGCCGTGCTCGTGCTCGGTCACGTCAGTCATGCGCGGCTCCGTTCTTGGGCATCATTGCAGCTCGCGCAATCACTGCAGCTCGAACGAGACCTTGGCGGCGTACGAGCCGGGGTCCGGCATCGTCCAGCTCTTCACGCTCTGCACGACGCAATCGATCTGCTCGGCCGCGGTCTCCGAGCCTACCGCGGCGCCTGCGCCGATGACTTGGCCGCCGGGTGCGACGTATGCGGTCACGTTGAAGGGGCCACCGCCGCAGCTGCTCGCCGCGTCGCTGTGCTCGGCGAGCGCGGGAGAAATGTCGCTCGCGCTCCAGTCGACAGGAGCGCGAGGTGCTGCGGAGTCGAACGCAAAGCCCCACGAAATCTCAGCCGCGTCGCCGCCCTTCGGCTCCGGGAACTTCGAGCGCTTGGCCTCGGCCAGGATGCATTGCTCGGTCGCGCGGTGGCCGATCGTCGACTTGCGCGGATAGACCCACACCACTTCGCCCTCGAGGTTGATGTGGAAGTACATCTCGATCTCACCGGCGAGCCATTCCACCTCGCTGCTGCCATCGAAGAAGCAGCGCTGAAACTTGGGCAGCTTGGGCTCTAGCGTCGCGAGGATCTTGCGCTCGGGGATCGTGCCCATGAGGCCTGTCACTTCCATGCCGGAGCGTCTAGGCGCTTCGAAGCCGACGCTGGCTTGCGGCTCTGGCTCTTCGGTCGGCGGGTCCTCACCGCCGCAACCGACCATGAGAGATGCCAAGACCAGGAGGCAGAGGAAGACGAAGCGCATGCGTGGATCTTATTCCTTGAGCACGTTGGCGGAGATCACGATGCGCATGATTTCGCTCGTGCCTTCGTAGATCTCGGTGATGCGCGCGTCGCGGTAGTGGCGCTCGGCGTCGCACTCTCGGGTGTACCCGAGACCGCCGTGGATCTGAATGCCCTTGTGGGTGACCCGGGTAGCCATTTCGGAGGCAAAGAGCTTGGCCATGGCCGACTCCTTGCTGTGGCGGATCTTCTTGTCTTTCATCATCGCGGCGCGGTGCGTGAGTAGGCGCGCGGCGTCGATGTCGGTCGCCATATCGGCGAGCATGAACTGAATCGCCTGCTTATCCGCCAGCGGCGTGCCGAAGGTTTTGCGCTCTTTGCTGTACGCGACGGACTTCTCGAACGCGGCGCGCGCGATGCCGATCGCTTGCGAGGCGATGCCGATGCGACCGCCATCGAGCGTGCTCATCGCGACCTTGAAGCCGTCGCCGACGCCACCCAGGCGATACGTGTCCGGGATGCGAACGTTCTCGAGGAATACGGTGCAGCTGTGCGCGGCGTGGATGCCCAGCTTTTCGTCGGGCTTACTGCACACGAAGCCGGGTGAATCGGTCGGGATCAAGAACGCGGTGATGCCCTTGTGGCCGACGTTCTTGGTCGTCATCGCGAACAGCACGATGGTCTGAGCGTGCGGGCCGTTGGTGATGAAATTCTTCGAGCCGGAGATCAACCAGTGGTCGCCGTCCTTCTCCGCGAACGTCGCCATCGTGCCGGCGTCGGAGCCGCTCATCGGCTCGGTGAGCCCGAAGCAGCCGAGGTGCTGGCCGGACGCGAGCGGCTTCAAGAAACGCTCTTTCTGCTCAGGCGTCGCGTAGCGCGAAATCGGATCGCACACGAGCGAGTTGTTCGCGCTCATGATCACGCCGACCGACGCGCACGCGCGGCTGACCTCTTCCATCGCCAGCGCATAGCTGACGTTGTCGAAGCCGGCGCCGCCGTCTTCTTCTTTGATCGCGACGCCGAGCAAGCCGAGCTCGGCCAGGCGCTTCACCAGATCGGCGGGCCACTCGCCTTCCGCGTCGAGATGCTTGGCGCGCGGCGCAACCTCACGCTCCGCAAAATCACGCGCCGTCTTCTGCAACAACGCCTGCTCTTCCGAAAGCTCCAAGTCCATACCAGCCGGTGTAAGCGTGGGGGACGGACTACGCAACTACGCATTTGAGCCGTCACAGGCACGAAACGCGTAGTTGCGTAGTCCGTCCCCGCTACGCGGGTTGGCGCCGTTGCACTCAGACGCGGGTCGCGTTGAGTGCAACGGCGAGGACGTCGTGCATGCGAGTGTCGAAAGCGACGAGGGTGACTGACGAGACGGAGCGGGCGCGGCTCAAGTGAGCGCGCGTTTCACGAACGGCGATTTCGGCAGCGCGTTCGATCGGAAAGCGGAAGACGCCGCAGCTGATGGCAGGGAATGCGAGCGATCGTATGGCGCGCTGCTCTGCGAGCGCGAGCGACTTGCGGTAACAGGAGGCAAGCAGCTCGTCTTCGCGCGCGCCACCGCCGTGCCAAACGGGGCCGACGGTATGGATGACGTGTTTTGCGGGGAGATCAAAGCCTGGCGTGATGCGAGCTTCGCCTGTTGGGCAGCGCACGCTGGGTCTGACCTCAGGAACGGCGCGACAGGCGTCGAGCAAGCGCGGGCCGGCTGCGCGGTGGATCGCACCGTCGACACCGCCGCCGCCCAACATCAGCTCGTTGGCCGCATTCACGATCGCGTCGACTTCGAGCTTCGTGATGTCGCAGCGCTGAACGCTCAACCCGGCCATCGCTCACCTCATCTCGCGTGCCCGGG
>Ga0193752_1002688_pt1 | contig 12992 bp, 10 predicted proteins | sample H1c1metaG_FD_144924 | JGI IMG/M metagenome (GOLD analysis project Ga0193752, IMG submission 144924) | Soil microbial communities from a riparian zone of the East river system, Colorado, United States - H1c1 | ecosystem: Environmental > Terrestrial > Soil > Riparian zone | place: USA: East River... | reverse complement strand
CTGCTCGACCAGCGTCTCTTGCGGCACCTTCGTGTGCGTGGCGTGCTGCACGTCACGCACACGAAGGTGCCGCAAGAGACGCTGGTCGTGCGCGATCCGGAGCTCGAGCGGCGCGTGCTCGCGATGTGCAAGCAAGTCAGCGAGCTGCCCGGCGGCAAGCAGCGCAAGCGCTTCATCGCAGCGCTGCTCGCGGGGTTGCTGGCGCTCGGTGGCAGTCTCTACTACGGCACGCCGATCGCAGCGCGCTTCGTCGCGCGACGGATCCCGCTCGAGCAAGAGCGCGTGCTCGGCGCGCAAGTCGAGACGTTCCTAGACTTCAGCCGCTGCGCCGACGGCGGCGCGCAAGGCGCGCTCGACGTGCTGGCCAAGGCGCTGGCGCACCAGCCGGGCGAGGCCTACGAGGTCCGGCTGATGGACTCGGCGATGCCGAACGCGTTCGCGCTGCCCGGCGGCATCGTGGTGGTCACGACAGGCCTGTTGCGTAAAGCCGACAGTGAGACGGAGGTGGCCGGCGTGCTCGCGCACGAGATCGAGCACATCACTCAGCGCCACGTGCTCGCAGGCTTTCTGCGCGACGCGGTGCTGAGCGCGATCTGGGCGCTGACCATGGGCGACTACGCGGGGTTGATGGTGATCGATCCATCCACGGCGTATCGCGTCGCCAACCTCGAGTTCTCGCGCGGCGACGAGCAAGAGGCAGACGCCGGCGCGGTGCAGCGGCTGCATCGGGCCGGCCTCAGCCACCACGGGCTGTTGAGGTTCTTCGAGCGCATTGCCGCCGACGAGCACATCGGCGACGGGCCCGAATGGCTGTCGACCCATCCAGCGACCGAATCGCGCATCGCCAAGCTCAAAGCCCTCGCCGACGTAGCAACGCCCAAGCGCGTCCTCGACGACGACCAGCGGAAGGCGCTCAAACACGCCTGCGAGGCGGAGCCTGCTAGCGCAGATCGATCCCCGTGATGTGCCAGCTCTCCACGGGCACCTCGTCGGGAATGCCCTCGGCGGTGTAGGAGCTCGGCTGCGCGGGCGTTGCGCGGCGCAAGCGAATCGAAAACGAGCGCGCGTCCGGAGCGGTCGCGTCGCCGAAGGTCGGCTCGCTGGCCACGACCTCGGCCACGTCGAGCTCCGGCGTCAGAAACGTGATCGCGCTGACGATCAGCGCGCCCCTGCCCAGCGCTTCGAGCATCGCAGGGTGCACGGCGAGATCGCGGCGCGGTTGACAGGCGGTGGAGCGCAGGCTCGACAAGATCTCTTCGGTCTCCAGCGCGGCGATGCCCATCGAGTGCTCGCCCGGCGGATCCTTGAAGCTGGCGTACGCGCGGCGTGCTTGAAACTTCGCCTCGCACGCCGGATCCGCGCCGGTGGACGCAGCGGCCGGCGTCGTCTCGGGCTCGGAAGGCTTCGCGCAATTCACGAGCACCACGGCCGCCACGATCAATACAAGTCTGTGTCTCATACCTTCTCGTCGACTTTACCGAGCGCCCGTTCGTGCAAGTGCTGGCCGATCGCCAAGGCGTTTGCAATGCGGGCCGACGCTCGGCCACGAAACGTGTTGGCTGGCGCTTCGAGCCCACGCGACTCGACGGCTTCTTGAAGCTCTTTGACATCCGCGCCGTACACGCTGCGGTAAGCCGACTTGAGCGAGAGCTTCGACGGCTTGATGCCGAGCGCTGAGCCGATCAGGTCGAGCGAGCTCTGGTTCCAGGCCGCGACCAGCGGGGACTTACCGCATTCGGTCGCAAGGAACTGGCGCAGCTCTGCCGCGAGCTGCTGTTGATCGACCGCATCCGCGAAGTCGCCGTCGGTCAGGCCCATGTGGCGGAGCAACGCCGGCTTGGGCATGCCCGCGCTCGGCCGCGCGACCCGTTCGAAGCTCGCGCCGGTCCGCATCGATACCAACGCGACGTGCACGATGTCGCGCGGGCCGGCGTCGCCTTCGCGGTGCGACTCCACGTACGCGACCGCCAAGCGCTCGAATGCGTCGACCAACGCCCGCGGCGTGCGGCGCTGCGGCAAAGGCCGGCGCTTGCGATCGTGCCGCGAGCCGGTGGCGCGAGCGATGTGCTGGAGCTGGTCGTCGATCATCGAATCGAACGCGGTGAGCAGCGCGTCGAAACCTTGGGTCTCCGGCTCGAGCACGCGCAGCGCTTGCACGATCGCCTCGATCGTCGAGACGAAGTCCTCGCGCGGCTCGCGCCGGATCCGGTAGTTGCTGGGCGAGGCCGGCGACAGCCGCACCTGCGGCAAGCGCTGCAACCAGACCTTGTCGCGGAACAGGCTGCGTGCGGTGTGCCACGTACCGTCGAGCACCACGAGATTCTTGGGCCGCTCGCTCGGAGCCATCGACTCGAGGTCGGTGGCGGTGCTGCTGGGATAGAGGAGCGCAGCGTCCGGCGGCAACCAGTCCGGTGCCTCGAGCTCTTGGGCGTTTGCATCCCAAGCGATCTCGACCCGCGAATTGGCTAGACCCAGCTTCGCAAACCGCGCCGTTCCGATCGGATGGGAGCGCTCCTTGGGGTGCTGGAGCACGAAGACCTGCGTCTTGTTCTCGACGCGCGGCACGCGAGCGCATACACAGGTGCTCGCCGGCTTATCGCAGCGGTAACAGACCGCTCGCGGACGGGCGGCGGGGAGCACATCCGCATGCGGCGGGGGCGACGACGACAGCATCCGCGCATTGATTACCGATCGGCCCGTCGAGAGCAATGGAAAGCGCTGCGACTTGCGTTGCCGTGGCTCGTGATCGGCCTGTTCGCGGCGTGCCGCGCGACCGGCGATGAGCCGAGAGCCCAGCGCGCGCGTGTGCTGCAAGCCACGTCGGCCACCCGCTGGCAGCCCTGCGTCTGCCCGCTGCGCGAGCCGGCTCCGAACGCTGAGCCGCGGCTCACCCACGGCCCGCTGCTCGGCGCGGTCAGCGACCGCTCGATCAAGGTTTGGGCGCGCGCGGGCGGCAACGAGAAGCTCACGGTCCGGCTCTGGCCGGCCGATTCCGAGGCGCAAGCGCGCTGCAGCGAGCCCATCCCGTTTAAGAAAGATGAGGATCGAGCCGCCGTCGCGTCGCTCGTCGGGCTCGAGCCGAGCACCGCCTACGTGTACCGGGTAGAGCTGATCGCCGAGGGCGAGTCGTGCGGGACCGCCGCGTCGTCCGCCAAGACCTTTCGCACGTTGCCCAAGGCCGGCAGCCCGGCGCGCGTGCGCTTCGCGGTCGGCGCCGATGTGGAGGGCGGCGACGTCCCGGGCTTCGCGGGCATCGCCGTCACCAAGCCGGACTTCGTGCTGATGATCGGCGACAACGTCTACGCCGACGCCGATGGCCACGTCGAAGGTGACTTCGACGCTACGTTCAAGCGCTACCGCAAGCTCTATCAGAGGGTTTGGGGTGGCCCGCAGTTCCGCCGGCTGTTCTCCAGCACACCGGTCTTCATGACCTGGGACGACCACGAGATCATGGAGAACTACTGGGCCGGTAAAGACGAGCTGCGCTACGGCGTCGCGCGCTCGCTGTTCGACAGCTATCAGGCCAACCACAACCCCAATCCGATCGACCCCGGCGAGCTCTACTACTCATTTCAAGCGGGCAATATCGGCTTCTTCGTGCTCGACGTGCGTACGCATCGCGACTCGAACGAGGGCAAGCTACGGACCGACCCGACCAAGACCATGCTCGGTGCGGCCCAGCGCAAAGCTCTGCAAGCGTGGCTCGCGAACGACTCGAGCCGGGTGCGCGTGATCGTGTCGCCCGTCATTTTCAGCACGGTGCGCACGACCGGTGCGGATTCCTGGCGGGCCTTCGAAGCCGAGCGGCTGGCGCTGCTCGATGCGATCGCGGCACACGGCGAGAAGACTACGATCATCTTGTCGGGCGACCAGCATTGGTCTGCGGTGCTGCGCAATGGCGTCGGTAAGCCCGAGCGCTACACGGTCTATGAGTTTCAGACCACGCCACTCGGCTCGGGCCTGCGGCCGGCGCCCGAGAAGCTCAACGACAGCGTGCTCGCGCTCGACAACACCCATCGCGTGTTCGGCTTGTTCGACATCGACACGCGGAGCGATCCGCCGCGCCTCGACTTCACGCTGTGCGCGGTCGGTGCGCCGTGCAAGCCACACGCCGAGCCAGCGCCACGCAGCATCGATCAGCACACCGCCACGATCCCGTACTCGATTTCATTCGTCGCGAGCGATCGCGGCTTCGTGCTGCAAGAGGCTAAATAGATGTTGCGCTGTCTTGCGCTCGGCGCGCTGATCGCTTCGCTTACGGCATGCTCGAGCCCGACCGCTACGAGCAAGCCGCCGGCCGAGCCCACGCAAGACGGTGGCGTGTCGGACGCAGAAGCCGGCGTGATCGACACAGGGCCCACGCCGCGCCTGACGCGTGGCCCGGTGCTCGGTGCGATCACCGATCGCTCGGTCAAGATTTGGGCACGCAGCGATGGCGACGGCCGATTCGTGGTGCGCTATGCGCCCGCGGACTCGCCCGAGGACGACGTCCGCAGCGCAGCCGTTGCGTTCGATCGCGCGCTCGATCGTACCGGCGTCGTGGTGCTCGAGGGTTTGGCGCCAGACACTTCGTATACGTACACGCTGGAAACGATCAGCCCGGACGGCGAGCAGGGCGTGCGCGCGAGCGAGCCGGCGACGTTTCATACACTCGGACCTGAGGGCGAGCCGACGCGGATTCGCTTCGCAGTCGGCGCCGACGTGCGCGGTGCGGTCGTGCCGGGCTTTGCCGACGTCGGCGAGGCGGCACCGGACTTCGTGTTGATGATCGGCGACAACGTGTACGCCGACGACGATAGCTGGGTGGAGGGCGACTTCGATGCGTCGTTCGCGCTCGGCCAAAACCTGTATCAAACGGTCTGGGGCGGCGCTCAGTTCCGCGCGCTGTTCTCGCGCGTACCGGTGTTCATGATGTGGGATGACCACGAGATCATGGAGAACTACTGGGCCGGCAAGAATGACCTCCGCTATCAGGTCGGCCGCGCGTTGTTCGATGCCTATCAGGCCAGCCACAACCCCGACCCGATCGACGACGGCGAGCTGTACTACTCGTTTCGCGCAGGCGACATCGGCTTCTTCGTGATCGACGTGCGCACGCACCGCGACGGCAACATGGATGCCAACGACGCCGACAAAAGCACACGGCTGTCGGCGCAGCGCCAAGCGGTCGAGGAATGGCTGACCGGCGACGACAGCCGTGTGCACGTGATCGTGTCGAGCGTCATCCTCAGCGACTTCACGACCACCGGCGAGGATCCATGGAGCTCGTTCTCTACTGAGCGCGATGCGCTGCTCGAGGTGTTGGTCGAGCACGCGACCGCAAACACGTTCGTGATCTCGGGCGACCAGCACTGGTCTGCGGTGCTCAAGCTCACGCCCGGCGAGCTCGAGCCGTACTCGCTGTACGAGTTTCAGAGCACGCCGCTCGGCTCGGGCTTGCGCGCTGCGCCCGAAAATATCGATGAGCGGGTGCTCGGGCTCGACAACAAGCATCAAGTGTTCGGGGTGTTCGACATCGACACTCGAGTCGATCCGCCACGCCTCGACTTCACGATGTGTGCGGTGGACGAGCCGTGCACGCCGCACGCAGAGCCCGGCCCGGTGAGCGTCGACATCAACACGGCGGTGCTGCCCTACAGCATGTTCTTCGAGGGCAGCGAGCACGGCTTCATCCGGCGCGAGCCCGAGTAACCGGCGCGCGTGTTAGAGAGGCTATATGAGGCGATTCAATTGGCTAGCGGCACTCGTTCTGCTCGGCTGCAGCGATGCGGCAGAGCGCACCGAAACGCCCGAGAGCGCAGCAAGCGCAGGCGGTGAGGCGGCGGTCTGCGAGCCGGGCGCGGACCAGACCTGCAACGACGATCCTGCCATCTCGAGCCTGCACGGCGCGTGTCGGCAGGACGGCACGTGCCTGTGCAATGAGGGCGTCGCGAAGAATTCCGAGACGGGTCGCTGCTTGTAGCTACCTGTGTCCAAGCACGACGCCATGAGCGGCCAATGCGCGCTCGACGTTGGGCGCCAGGGTTCGTGCATACGTTGCGGTGAGATGATGGTAGTCGCGATAGATCAGCACGCCGCCGACCGCCGGCAAACAGTTATCGCCGACGCACAAGCCGTCATTCAGGTCGATCAGCGGCGTTCCGGTTTCGGCCGCAGCGACGCTCACCGCATCGCGCTGCAAAACCACGGCGCGCGACAGCACGCAGTCGCGTTGCCAATTTTTCGAAACGGCGACGCACTCGCGCGGCATCGTGGTCGCTGGAAACCAAGGCGTAGACGCGAGCGCCATGATGCGCAGCCCGTGCGAGGTCAGCTCGCGCCAAGCCAAGCTCATGCCGTGCGCGACGCGATCGACATCCTCGCGCGCGTTCGCGCCATCGATCCGATGCTCGGAGGACTGCGCGATCAAGATCAGGTCGGGTCTGTGCTGAGTGAGCAGCGCCAGGACGTTCTTGGTCCAGGTCATACACTCGGTGTACGGGCCGCCATGGTCGGGCTGCCGTACCATCGAAAGCGAGAGCGCGCAGCCTGATTTCGCGATGCCGAACACGCGCACGTCACGCTCGAGCGCAAGCTCCTCGAACGCTGGAAACCAGTGCGCGGCGTGCGAATCGCCGACCAGCGCGATCTTGAGCTTGGCCGTCGCCGAGCCGTAAGCGCAGACCGACGCCGCGGTGCCAAGGGCGGTCTCGTAACAGCCTTCGCGATGGCCTGAAGGAGTGTCCTCGCTGGCGTGCGCAGTCGGCGGCACGAGCGAATCGATCTGCGAAAATCGTAGCCGGCTTGCTCGAGCGCGCGCGCGCCGAGCACGGTGCGCCCCCACGACTCTCCCGGATCGGGAGCATTGATCTGGTACACGAAGTTCGCGGCGGACAAGCTGATCACGATCGACAGCCCAGCCAGCGCGAATGGCCGGCGCGCGTCGTTCGCCGCAAAGCTCGCCGACCGGCACGGGTCTTCGACCCAGCGCTTGGTGGCGTGCGCGAGCGCGAGCGAGATCGCGACGATCAAAAGGCGATGGCTCGCGGTGAGATCGCGCGTGCGCGCCTCGATCAGCACCAAGACGGGCCAGTGCCACAAGTACAGCGAGTACGAGCGATCGCCAATGTATTGCAGCACCGGATTGCAGAGCAGCGCGTCGCCCGGCCAGCGCGCCGTGAGCGAGCCGGCAGCGATGATCGCGCACGCACCGAGCGTCGGCAGCAGCGCCGCGTAGCCGGGAAAAGGGGTTTGAGAGTCGAACAGCAGCGCCGCGCTACCAATGCCAAGCACGCCGCCGATGCCCAGCGCTGAGACTGGCCAGCGTGCCGTGCGGGTGCTTGGCGCGGACCGCTCACTCGAACGCGCGGCCCACATACCGCCGAGCGCGAGCTCCCACGCGCGCGCCACGGTCGAGAAATACGCTTGGCTGGACGCGGTCGCCGTGAGCCATATGCCGTACGCCAGCGTAGCCACGAGCAGCGTGCCGATCAGCGCACCGAACATCGCTTTGGGCCGCACGCGCGCGCGCGGCGCGAGCTGCACCGCGAGCCAGAGCAGCATCGGCCAGACGATGTAGAACTGCTCCTCGACCGACAGCGACCAGTAGTGTTGCACCGGGCTCGCCGGATCGTCCGCGGCTAGGTAGTCGCGCGCTTGGTGGGCCAGCCAAATGTTTTCGGCGTACAGCGTGCCGGCTGCGATCTCGATCGCGGTCGCAAGGCGGCGGCTGTCGGGCAAGAACGGCGTGCAAAACGCCGTGGCGAGCAGCACGCACGTCGCCGCGGGCAAGAGGCGCTTGATGCGCCGCGTGTAGAATCCCGCGAAGGAGACCCGGCCCTCGGCTTGAACCCCAGCGAGCAAGACGCCGGTGATCAAGTAGCCCGAGATCACGAAGAAGACGTCGACGCCCACGTAGCCGCCGGGCACGACGCCCGGCCACACGTGGTAGGCCAGCACCAGCAGCACAGCGACTGCGCGCAGCCCTTGGATATCAGATCGAAAGTGCGGTGCGCTGCCGACCAGGTCCTCCGGCGCTTAGCGCCGGACCGATCATACAACGCTGCGCGGCCGGAATGATGCCGAGCTCGGCGCTCAAGCAAAGAGCACGATCGCGAAATCGTCGATCCGCGTAAAGCCGATCGAGCGGTAGGCGGCGATCGCGGGACGGTTGTCTTCGCCCGTGAAGAGCACCGCGCGAGCGACGCCGCGCGCGCGGGCCTTGATCAGCGACAGCGCGACCGCCGACCGCGCGTAACCGCGCCCGCGTTGCGCAGGAGGCGTGTAGACCCCGCCGATCTGCACCATGTCGGGTAGCCGCGCGTTGAACTCCGTCTTCGCGCGGGGGATGCCGGCGTGGGTGAGCAAGCAAGGCTCACCGCTCGCCAGCTTGCGCTCGAAGTCAGCGCGACACGTAGCGCGCAGCGCGTCGTCGTCGGCCGCACCGAGCAAGTTGACCTCGTAGTCGTGCAGCCACTCGAGGAAGAAACCTTCGTCGCTCGGCTGCAGCGCGCGCAGCTCGACCTCGGGATCGAGCAGCAGCGCTGGCTTGCGGAGCTGCTCGAGGTCGAGCCCATACAAGCCTTCGTTCGCATCGTAGTTGCGTCGCGCGGCCACCAAGTCGAGATACGCGATCGCCCGCCGCACCAGCGGCCGGAGCCCGATCACGCCGCGCACCCGCAGGCCGCTGGCATCGACCGCGCAGCGCAGCGCGGCATCGAGCGCTTCGTCGCTCTCCGCTTGCGGGAAGACGTTGCCCCACGCACGGTAGTGCGCCGCGACTGCGCGCAGCGCGCCGGCAGCGTCGAACGCACCTGCGTATACGCCCGCGAAGCGACCGCCGCTGTCCTCGATGCCGTCTGCCAGCAGATTGCTGCGCAGCACCATCGAGCTGTCCTTGTGCTTGCACAGAAAGGCTTCGAGCGTGGGCTGGTCAGGAGCTTGCAAAACGCGGGCGTACATACGGCTCTCCTTTCGCGGCCGCACAAAGCAAAAACCCCTCAGGCCATCTGGCCGGAGGGGTTCGCTTGGTGCACCGAGTTACTTAGAAGCTAACGGTGCCTGACGCCCTCCGGCGTGCGCAGTTGGTTGTGAGCCCAACCGTTCGCGCGCGCGTTTGCATGCTTCGGCTTCATACCGAAGCCCGCAGCAAACACGCAGAAGCGCGACGACGACGTCATTGAGCCGACTTTGCTCCTCGGCCGCGCGCCGGTCAAGATCGGTAACTGCTGGTTGTGATGGCCCCGCCGGTCTCATAGGCTGGTCGCCACCCGCCGGGGAGTGGATGGCCTCGCGATACGCTGCAGCGATTTGTTGTGTGATCGCGCTGGGTCTGGGCTGTGCGCCGGTCCCGAAACCCGCCGGCACGAGCGCACCCGAGACGATGCCGCAGCGCGACTCGCCCACGCCCAAGCCGACCGCCCGCTGGCCGGATACGCGGCAGCAGGACGTGGTCGAGGTGCTGCACGGCGTCGAGGTGCACGACCCCTATCGCTGGCTCGAGGACGCGAGCAGCCCCGAAACACAAGCGTGGGCAAGCGCGCAGGACCGCTTCGCGCGCTCGCAGCTCGCCGCGCTGCCGCAGCGCAAGCCGCTCAAGCAGCGGATCGCGGCGCTGAGCTACATCGACCGGGTGTTTCCACCGGAGCGGCGCGGCCAGCGCTACTTCTATGAGCAGCAGCGCGCCGATCAGGAGAAATCGGCCTTCTACGTCCGCGGAGGCGCGAGTGGTGAGCCGCGCGTCCTGCTCGACCCGAACACGCTCGCCGGCATGAGCGTGCAGGCGTTTCGTGTTTCGCCCGACGGCGAGCGCGTCGCGTTCCGGATGAGCGTGAGCAACACCGACGACGCAGTGCTCAAGGTCCTCGACGTGCAAAGCGGCGCGTTCTCGGAGCTCGATACAATCCCGGACGTCCGCTACTCGAACCCATCGTGGTCGCCCGACGGCAAGAGCTTCTATTACACGCGCATGCCGGCAAAGGGCGCGCTCGATCTCGGCCAGCGCGTGGCCGGCACCAAGGTGTATCGACACGAGATCGGCGCTGCGTACGAAAACGACGAGGTCATCTTCGGCGAAGCAGGGGACCCACGCGTGCTGCTCGGCGCGGACATCTCGAGCGACGGCGATTTTTTGTTCGTCTACAAGGTGCACGGCTGGGACAGCACCGAGATCTTCCTGCGCGATCTTCGTAAAGGCGCGCGCGCCGAGCTTCGACCGCTCATCACCGGCGAGAACGCGCGCTTCTACGCGACGGCGTTTCGCGGCCGGATCTATGTCCACACTAATTACGGCGCGGAGCGCTGGCGAATCCTGTGCATCGATCGACCCACCACCCGTGGTGGTCCAGTGCACGTCGCGGATCTGCGTGAAGTGATCGCCGAGGATCCGGAAGCCGTGTTGAGCAGCTACGGAATCGTCGGCGGACACCTGGCGCTGCGCTATCTGCGCCGTGCCTCCACCGAGCTCAAGATCGCAACGCTCGACGGCAAGGCGGTGCGGCGCATCGACTTCCCTGCGCTCGGCAGCTCGGAAGGTCTCGTTGGCGACGAGGATGAAGACGAGGCTTATTACAGCTTCGAGTCGTTCTTACAGCCGCCGACCATCTATAAGATCTCGGTGCCCGACGGCGCATCTACGATGTTCGCACAAGCCGCGTTGCCCGCGGACCCGGCACCGTACGCGGTCGAGCAGCTCACGTTTCCTAGCCGTGACGGCACGCAGGTCACCATGTTTACGGTCGCCTCGCGCCAGCTCGTGCGCGACGGTCAAACGCCTTGGCTGCTGATCGGCTACGGCGGCTTCAACGTCAGCGTGATGCCTCGCTTCGATGGTGCGCTGTACGCATGGCTCGAAGCGGGCGGCGCGGTCGGCTACGTAAATGCGCGCGGCGGCGGCGAGTACGGCGAGGCGTGGCATCGCGCCGGAATGCTCACGCGCAAGCAAAACGCGTTCGACGACTTCAGCGCGGCGGCCGAGCACCTGGTCAAGGAGCGTTACACCCAGCCGAGCAAGCTGGCGATGTGGGGCGGCTCGAACGGAGGCCTCTTGGTCGCGGCCGTGATGACGCAACGGCCCGAGCTGTTCGCTGCGGTGATCTGCCAAGTCCCGCTGACCGACATGGTTCGCTACCACACGCTCGGAGGCGCGCGCGGCTGGACGCGCGAGCTCGGCTCGGCCGACGATCCGGAGCAACTGGCGGCGCTGTACGCGTACTCCCCGTATCACCACGTCGTCGATGGCACCGCGTATCCGGCGTTGCTCGTGCTCAGCGCCGATGCAGACGATCGCGTCGACCCGATGCACGCGCGTAAGCTGACCGCTTCGGTGCAGCACGCTACGAACAGCGACCGACCGGTCTGGCTGCGCATCGAGGCCAATGCCGGTCACGCCGGCGCGGGCATCGTCGCCAATAGGGTCGAGCTCGAAACGGACGCGTACGCGTTTCTGATCAACGCCTTGGGCGCCGTCACGCGTTAGTCACCCGCGTGTGCTCTAGGGTGCGCCACGCCGATGTTTGTAATCGGCTGAAATGCGGTGCCACTTGACACTGGTCGGTGCGCAGGAGGACAACCGTCGCGGCTTTTTCAGCCACTTGAACCCCGCTGGAGGAATCAAACATGTCCGATCAGGTCGCCAAGTTTTTCGCCGACGTCTACTCGAACCGCAGCCTGCAGGGCGCGTTGAACTACGCGTTGGCCAAGGCCAACCCGGACGTCGTCATCGAGATCGCCAAGCAAAAGGGCTACAAGTTCTCGGGTAGCGACCTCGAGTCGGTGATCGAAGGCGGCAAGGGCGAGCTCTCGGAAGCCGCTCTCGAAGGCGCAGTCGGCGGCGCGCTCTCGCTCAGCGCGGCGAAGCTCAGCACCTCGGCGCTCAAGACCTCGTTCTGGAACAGCATGATCCGCCCGGGTGGCCTCGCCGCCACGTTCGGCCTCACGATTCCCGGTCCGTCGTTCGTTCAGGTCGCGTCGCCCGAAGGCCGCGAGCAGCCGGAAATCGGCACCGAAGCGCCCGCGAGCACGGTCTCGGCCGTCGACGCGTTCGCTGCGCTCAGCGAAGACTGAGCCGTTCGCGCTCCACGCGGCGCGACTTTCGTTTCAAAAACCCACGCGCCGCCGTTTCCGAGGCCTAGCTGTTTCTAGCTAGCCTGCCTCGGAGGCAGCGGCGGTGTCGTATAGGGAGCAGAATGACGCAACACCGTAGGGTTCAGTTCGTCGTCAAGGTCAGTAAGCACTGCAACCTTAGGTGCCGCTACTGCTACGAATACGCAGAGCTCGGCAACAAGCAGCGCATGACCCCCGAGCAGCTCGAGACGCTGTTCGCGCACGTCGCCAGCTGGCACGCGAAGCTCACCGAGCCGACCCAGGTCGAGTTCGTCTGGCACGGCGGCGAGCCGCTGCTCCTGCCGCCCGAGTATTACTACCAGGCGTTCGAAGCGCAGAAGCGCATCTTCGGCGAGCGCGCGTTCGTGCTGCGAAACGTGGTGCAGACGAACCTCACGGTGCTCGACGACGCGCGCATCGAGCTATTGCGCGCGTTCGATGGCGTGGGTGTCTCGATCGACCTGTACGGCGCGCTGCGCGTCAACGCCGGCAACGAGGACTCGGTCAAGAAGGCGCTCGCGAACATGGACCGGCTGCGCGCGGCCAAGGTGGACTTCGGCTGCATCACCGTGCTGACCAGCGCGAACCTGCCGCACCTCAAGAAGATCATCCGCTTCTACGACCAGCTCAAGGTCTCCTCGGTGCGCATCCTGCCGTTGTTCGACGGCGCCGCCGAAGGCCAGCACAAGGGCTACGAGATCACGGCCGCCCAAGTGCTCGAAGGCTTTCAACTGGTGTTCGAGGAGCTGCTCGCGCTCGACAGCTCGTTGCGCGTCGAGCCGCTGCACCGCTTTCTCAATCAAGTCGTGCATCACCACACGCCCGACGCCGCGCCCGTCATCTACGACAAGCGCAGCTGGGAGCCGGTCTACGTGGTGAACCTCGACGGCGACTTGTACAGCTACGCCGAG
>Ga0193752_1002687_pt1 | contig 13001 bp, 1 predicted proteins | sample H1c1metaG_FD_144924 | JGI IMG/M metagenome (GOLD analysis project Ga0193752, IMG submission 144924) | Soil microbial communities from a riparian zone of the East river system, Colorado, United States - H1c1 | ecosystem: Environmental > Terrestrial > Soil > Riparian zone | place: USA: East River... | reverse complement strand
GACTACAAGGCGCAGAACGAGTACCGCAACGATCTCATCAAGCTGCACAAGCCGCTCGGGATCGCGACGTGGGCCTCGATGACCGTGACCCTCGGCCTGGGCTTCATCCAGTACTACAACCTGTACGGATTCTTCGCCGGCCAGGGCGACAACCCCTGCGTCAAAGGCGACGCCATCTTCGGACAGAGCGCCTGCAGCGGCCGGCCCTGGCCGCACACCCTGTCCGCCTCGCTGACCACCGGCCTGTACACGAGCACATTCGTGCTCTCGATCCTGATGCCGGACCCCGACGACCTATCGAGCGGCAAGGGCGAGTTCGCCTCGACGCTGCGCCTGCACAAGTTCCTGCGCTGGATCCACTTCGGCGGCATGGTCTCGCAGGTCGTGCTCGGCGTGATCATCGGCTCGGGCCTGCTCGGCCTCGATCGCGCGAACGACTACGACACGCTGCAGACGCTCGCGACGGTCCACATGGCCACCGGCGTGATCACCTATGGCGCGCTCACGTGGGCCGGCGCGCTCATGACGTTTTAGGTCGCGAGCCGGGCCGCGAAGAACGCAGCCGACTGAGCGGCGGACGCCCTAGTTTTCCGTCCTTGCCACAGCGCGCAGCCCGCCGTTACGATGCGCGCTCCTCGGGTGCGTGCACAGGCGTCTTTTCCGCCTGTTTTTGCACCGTCGCGGCGCTGAAACATGGCCAATCCATCGACCGAGAGCAAAGCGGCCGTAGAAGACACTAAGAGCAAACGTAAAACAGGCGACGAGCTTCGCCTCGCGCAGTACCTCGGCATCCTGCGCGACGACGCGTTCGATGCTGATGCGCTGGCCGGCGTTCGCGCACTGATCGAGGAGCCGGGCGGTGAAGCACGCACCGCGCGCCTCGGCGACAATCCAGTCCGCCTGCTCGAGAAGGCACGGCAGGGCCACGAAGAGCGCGGTGAGCTGGTCGCGGTCGCGCACCTGCTCGAGGCCGAAGCGCAGCTCGTGAGCGACGACGCCGGATTCGCCGGCAAGCTGTGGAAAGAGCTCGGCCGAGTCCGCGCCGAGGCGCTGCTCGAGCCTGAAGCCGCGCACGCGGCGTACGAGAAGGCGCTCGCGCTGTTGCCTGGCGACACCGAGATCGAGGAATCGATCCGCCGGCTCGATCAAGAAGAGAAGAGCTGGAAGAAGCTGCTCAAGCGCTTCGAGGAAGAAGCCGACGCGGCCAGCGAGCCGCGGCTCAAGGCCGTGCTGCTCACCGACGTCGCGGCGCTGACCTGGCAGTACAAGAAGAAGAACCGCGAGCCCGAGACCGAGAAGCTGCTCCGCGCAGCGCTCGCCTCCGACCCGGCGTACCCGCGCGCGACGCAGCTGCTCGATCACACGCTGCGCCAGCGCGGTGCGTTCGGACCGCTGGCCGATCTGCTACTCGACTCCGCCGAGCACGCGGGCACGCCGGCGGCGCAAGCCGCGCTGTACGCGCGCGCCGGCCGCACGCTGTCCCGCGACTCGAAGGAGCCCGCGCGCGCCGCGGCGTGCTTCGAGCGCGTGAACGATCTGCAGCCCGGCAACGCCGAGGCGATGGCGTTCTTGAGCGAGCACTTCGGCAAGCAAGAGCGCTGGGACGATCTGGCCGCGCTGTACGAGCAGACGCTGGCGACGCGGCCCGAGCCCGACGTCGAGCAAGCGATCCTGCTGCAGATCGGCATGACGCACTACCGCATGCGCGGCCGTCCCGACGCAGCGGAGCCGTTCTTCGCACGCTTGCGCCGGCTCGACCCGGCGCACCCGGCGATGCTCGACTTCTATCGCGAGCACTACGCCGGCAGCGGCCGGCTCGAGGACTGGCTGATCGTGCTCGCGGACGCCCAGCGGGTGGCCACGACCGACACGCAGCGCGCCGAGCTTGCGCTGCTCGCCGGCCGGGCCGCGCTCGACAAGCCGGAGCTGCGCGACAAAGCGATCGAGTCGTTCCGCCTGGCGCAACGCCTCGATCCGAAGAACCGCGGCGTCAGCGCTGCGCTGCGCGAGCTGTACCTCAAGGCCGAGAAGTGGAACGCGCTCGCCGACGTGATCAAGGGCGAGATCGAGGCGACGCCCGACAGCGAGCTGACCACCAAGATCGGCCTCTTGCGCGAGCTGCACGTGATCTACCGCGACCGCCTGCACATGGACGGCATGGTGATTGGCACGCTCGGCCGCATCCTCAAGCTGTCGCCCGGCGATCAAGACGCGCTGACCGAGCTGGCGACCAAGTACGAAGGCTCGGGCCGCTTCAACGAGCTGATCTCGATCTTGAGCGAGCGCGCCGACGCGCTCACCGACAAGGTCGAGAAGGTCGACGGCTACCTGCGCGTCGCGCGGCTGTGGATCGAGCGCTTCCAGAACTTCAACCAAGCCACGGTGCCGTTCGAGAAGGTGCTGGAGCTGGATCCGAACAACCGCGAAGCGCTGTCGCAGCTGCGCGGCATCTACGAGAAGAAGCGCGCCTGGAAGCAGCTCTACGAAGTGCTGCGCCGCGAGCGCACCGTCGCGAGCGACCCGACCGCGCGGCTGCACTCCACGATCGAGCTGGCCAAGCTGGCCGCCGATCGGCTGCAGAGCTACGCCGAAGCGATCGCGCTGTGGAAGGAGGCGCTCGCGCTCGATCCCGCAGCGCCCGGTGCGATCGAAGCGCTGCAAAAGCTGGCCGAGCGTGACCGCGACTACGTCACGCTCGCCGAATTGCTGGAGCGCGAGGTCGAGCGCGCGCAGAGCAACGAGGACAAAGTGCGCGCGCTGCAGAAGCTGGCCGCGCTGCGTGCCGAGCAGCTGCAGGACGCGCCCGGCGCGCTCGCGTGCTGGCGGCGCATCTTGGAGATCGAGCCGCGCCACGGCCGCGCCCTGCGCGCCGTCCGTGATTCGCTGCTCGCCGCCCGCGACTTCGACGGCCTGACCGCGCTGTACGCGCGCGCCAACGACGACGAAGGCTTGCTCGACGTGTTGAGCAACGAGGCCGATCGCGTCGAGGACACTCAGCTCAAGGTCGCGCTCAGCTTCCGCGCGGCCGACGTGCTCGAGCAGCGGATCAAGGAGCCGCTGCGCGCCGTGCGCAGCTACGAGCGCGTGCTCTCGGTCGATCCGAGCAACCTGCGCGCGGCCGGCGCGCTGGCCGTCGTCTACGAGCAGGAAGAGAAGTGGGGCCGCCTGCGGGCGATGCTCGAGGTCATGCTGCGCGCCAGCAGTCAGCCGAGCGACCGCGTCCCGCTGCTCAATCGCCTGCGCGAGCTGTGCATCGTGCACCTGCGCGAAGGCGACGCGGCGCTGACGTACGCAGCCGATGCGTACCGGCTCGCGCCGGACGACGTGGCGGTGCGCGAGGCGCTCGAGAAGTCCGCTGCCGCCGCGGCAGGCTGGGAGACCGTCGTCACGCTGTACTCGGAGCGCGCCCGCAGTGCGCCCGAGGAGGCGGCGCTCGAGCTGCGCCGTCGCGCGGCGACGATCGCGCTCGGCAACCTCGGGAAGCCCGCGGTGGCCGCCGAGCAGCTGCGCTTCGTGCTCGCGCAACGCCCCGAAGACACCGAGGTGATGGGCACGCTCGAGCGCATCTATCGTGGCGCCCAGGACGTGATGGCGCTCCATACGCTGCTCGAGCACCGCTTGCAGCACGTGCCGGACGAAGGCATCCGCGTCGCGACGCTGCGCGAGCTGGCCGAGATCGAAGAGACCGTCGGCGGCGACGCCAACGGCGCGGCGGCGCGATTGCGCGCGTTGTGCGAGCTGCGCCCCGATGATCGCGAGGCGCTCGCGGGCCTGGACCGGTTGGCGCTCGCTGCCGACCGCCATGAAGAGCTCGCCGACGTGATCGAGCGGCGGATCGCGATCGAAGGCGACAAGACCCAGCAGATCGAGCTGGGCTCGCGCCTGGGCCTACTGTTCCTCGACAAGCTCAAGGAGCCCGAGCGCGCGATCGGCGCGTTCGAAGGCGTGCTGGACCGCGAGAACGCGCACGCCGGTGCGATCGCTGCGCTCGAGCGCGTCGACGAGCAGCACGACGAGCTGTCGTCGCGCATCCGGCCGACGCTCGAGGTCGTTTACGAGCGCACCGGTCGCTACGACAAGCTGCTCAAGCTGCTCGAGAAGCGGCTCAAGACCGAGAAGAACGATCAAGAGGTGCGCCGCCTGCGTTTGCGCATCGCGGAGATCAGCTCCGGCCAGCTCGGCGATGCCGCCGGCGCGTACGGCGCGCTGGAAGCCGCGTTCTTCGAGCAACCGAGCGATCGCGAGCTGTGGGATCGCTTGGCCGACGCCGCGGAAGCGGCGGGACAGCAGCGCGCGCTCGGTGGCGCGTACAGCACGGCGATCGAAGCCGGCGATGTCGACGAAGAGGCACGTCTCGAGCTCGCGGTGCGCGCCGCGAAGCTGTTCGACGAGGTGCTCGGTCTACCCGAGGACGCCGAGCCGCTGCACAAGCGCGTGCTCGCCGCCGACCCGCAGAACGAGCGCTCGTTCATCGCCCTCAAAGAGCTGTACACGAGCGGCGAGCGCTGGGACGACCTGCAGGTCCTGTATCGCAAGCGGATCGAGGAGACGCTCGACGCCGAGACCAAGCTCGAGCTGCTCTCGCAGCTGTGCTTCCTGTTCGAGGAGATCCTCGACCGGCCGGAGCGCGCGATCGAGACGTACGAGCAGATCCTGGCGCTCGATCCCGCGCACGCGGTCGCGCGCCGCACGCTCGAGCGCTTGTACGAGCGCATGCAGAAGTACCGCGAGCTGGCCACGCTGCTCACCGGCAACCTCGATCACGCCGAAGGCCAAGAGCGCATCGACGTGATGCTCAAGCTCGGCGACCTCTACGAGATCAAGCTGGCCGAGCCCGGGCCGGCCGTCGATCAATACGAAGGCGTGCTCGCCGATCAGCCGCTGCACCTGCGCGCGCAGCACGCGCTGGCGCGTTTGCTCTCGGTCAGCTCGCAGCGCCAACGCATCGCCGAGATCCTCGCGCCGCTGTACGAGACGCAAGGTGCGTACGCCGAGCTGGCGAACGTCTTGTCGATCCGGCTCGAATCGATGGAGACCGACGCCGAGCGCGCCGCGCTCTCGCTGCGCATCGGCGAGCTGCACGAGCACAAGACGCGCGACGCCGAAGCTGCGCTGTCCGCGTACGCGGCGGCCGTGGAAGCCGATCCGGGCCTCGAGACCGCGCGCTTTGCGCTGCGCGACTTGGCGGCGACGCGCGAGACGTTCCGCCAGCGCCGCGCGGCCGTGCTGCGCATCGCGGTCGACAAGATCGCCGGCAAAGACCCCGCGATCGAAGGCGACGTGCTGCTCGAGCTGGCCGTGCTGCTCGACGAGTATCTTGGCGACCAGGACGGCGCGGCCCGCGCGTACGAGCGCCTGATCGAGCTCGACCCCGGCAACACCGACGTGGTGCTGATCGCGGCGCGTGCGCTCGAGCGCATCCACACCACGCGGGGCGACCACCCCAAGCTCGCGATCGATCTGCGCCGCCAAGTCGATCTCGAAGGCGACTCACAGGCGCGCGCCCGCATCATGGTGCGGCTCGCGACGCTGCTCGAGGAGACGCTCAAAGACGCGCCCGGCGCGATCGCCGTGCACATGCTGCGCCTCGAGCAGGACCCGGCGGACACCGGCGCGATGCTCGCGCTCGAGCGGTTGTACGAAGGCCAGCAGCAGCACAAGGACCTCGTGTCGGTGCTGAAGATGCACGCCGAGCACTCGCGCGACGACGCCGAGCGCCGCGCGCTCACCCGCCGCGCCGCGACGCTGCTCGACGACAAGCTGAGCGAGCCCGTGGCCGCGATCGAGCTGTGCCGCGACGTGCTCTCGAGCCTCGGCCCCGACCGCGAGACGCTCACGCTGCTCGCCGGCCTGTACGAGCGCGCCGAGCGCCACGCCGACCTGCTCGACACCTTGATCGAGCTCGAGCGGTTCATGACCGAGTCGACCTCGCGCGCCGAGCTGCAGCTCAAGGTCGCGGAGCTGCTGCGCACCCGGCTCGACGACGCGCCGCGCTCGCTCGGCTACTACGAGAGCGTCCTGCAATACGACTCGCAGAATGTCGAGAGCCTGGCCGCGCTCGAAGCGCTGATGAAGAGCGAGGATCCGGACTTGGTGGTCCGCGCCGCGCGCATCGCCATCCCGCGATACGAGAGCGCGAGCGCGTTCGAAAAGCTGATCACCTCGCTGCTCGCGCTCGAGCAAGCGGAGAGCGAGCCGGCCGAGAAGCTCGCGGCGCTGCGCCGCGCGTCCGAGGTCGCCGAGAACGCCGTCGGCGACAGCGCGCGCGCGTTCGAGTACATGGCGCGCGCCGCGCGCGTTGGCCAGCAAGACCCTTCGCTGCGCAACCTGGCCTCCGAGCTGGGCCGGCTCGCCGAGAACGCGCAGCGCTTCCCGCAATACGTCGAGCTGCTGCAAGAGCTGGCGCCGGAGGTCTATGACGGGCAGCTCAAGGGCGAGCTGTACCGCCGGATCGCCGAGGCGGCCGAGCAGAAGCTAAGCGACCCGCGCCTCGCGCTCGCGCAGTACGGCAAGCTGCTCGACGAGCAACCCGACGACGCGCACGCGTTGAACGCGTCGATCCGCATCAACGAGCAGCTGGGCGATCACCGCGCGCTGCTCGAGCTGCTCTCGCGTAAGGCCGAGCTCTCGAAGGACCCGGCGGAGCGCGAGCGGATCGTGTTCCAGCGCGCGGCGCTGCTCGAGAACGATCTGAAGGATCGCGAGGGCGCGGTCGCCGTGCTCGAAGAGCTGATCACCGAGCGACCGGTACCGGCCGCATTCGCCGGCCTCGAGCGGCTACTGACCGCGCTCGAGCGCAACGATGACCTCGCAGCGCTATACGAGCAGCAGCTGGAACGCGAGGTCGGCTCTGCGCTCGACGCGCGCTACAAGCTCGCCAAGCTCTCGCTCGAGCGGTTGAACGACACGCCGCGTGCGATCGAGCATTTGCGCGACGCGCTCACCGACGACTCGAACCACGCGCCTTCGATCGGGCTGCTCGAGCAGGTGATGGAGCAACCGGGCGAGTCGCGCGCGATCGCGGCCGAGATCCTCGAGTCGGGCTATCTGGCGCGGCGGCAGTGGCACAAGCTGGTCGCGGCGCTCGAAGCCCGCGTCGAAGGCGAGAGCGACGCCGACGAGCGCAAGCGCCTGCTCGTGCGCCTCGGCCAGCTGCATGAAGACCAGCTGGAGGACTTCGACGAAGCGACCGCGGTGTACGCGCGGTTGTTCCGCGAGGATCCGACCAACGACGACACCTGGGAGACGTTGGGCCGGCTCGCCAAGGTCGGCGGCAAGTGGCAACAGCTCGTCGAGATCCTGGCCGCGCCGGTCGAGAAGGGCGGCGGCGAGGACCTCGGAGCGCTGGCCAAGCACGCCGGCAAGATCGCCGTCGACAAGCTCGGCGCGCATCAGCGCGCGGCCAAGCTGTTCGCGCACGCGCTGGCTGCCGAGCCGAACGATCGCGAAGCATTCGTCGCGCTCGAGGCCGCGCACCGGGCCTCCGAGGCCTGGGATCAGCTGCTGCCGCTGTATCGCCAGCAAGCCGACGACGCCGATGGCGACGCACAGCGCGCCGCGCTCCTGCACAAGCTGGCCGAGGGCCAGCGCGAGCTGACCAAGGATCGCGCCGCGGCGATCGACACGTATCGCGAGCTGATCGACCTGCGCTCCGATGACACGCAGGCGGTGCGCGCCCTCGAAGCCTTGCTCGTCGAGGCCGAGGACTGGAAATCGCTCTCCCTGCACCTGCGCGAGCGGGTCGATCTGGTCTCTGGCACGCCGGACGAGCTGCTGATCAAGCTGCGCCTGGCCGAGCTGCTCGAGAACAAGCTCGAGGACACGACCGGTGCGATCGACGTGCTGGAAGACGTGGTGCGCGTCGCGCCCCGCGACAAGCGCGCGCTGCAAGTGCTCGAGCGCTTGGTCGCCGACATCAGCCACACGCCGCGGGTTACCCAGATCCTCGAGCCGCTGTACCGCGAGCAAGGCGAATGGAAGAAGCTCGTCGCGGTGCTCGAGGCACAGGTCGAGCTGTCGAACGACGTCGACGATCGCGCGCGCTTGCTCGGCGAGATCGGCGAGCTGCACGAGCAACGCGGCCGCGATACCGGCCACGCGCTGCGCGCCTGGTCGCGCGCGCTCATGGTCGACCCGGGCAACGACGCTGCGCGCGGCCACGTCGAGCGCCTGGCCTCGGCGCGCGGCGCCTGGGATGAGCTGGTCGCGGTCTACGAGGCCGTGCTCTCCAAGCTCGAGGACAACACCGTCGCCACCGCGATGCTCGCCACGCTCGCGCGCGTGCATGACGAAAAGCGCGGCGACCCGCGCTCCGCGATCGGCGCGTACGAACGGCTGGCCACGCTCGACGCCGATGATCCGGCGCCGCTCGACGCGCTCGAGTCGCTGCACTTGATGGTCGGTGACTGGGGCGGCCTCGCGCGCGTGCTCAGCCGCCGAGTCGATCAGGCGTACTCGCCGCAGGAGAAGGGCGAGCTGCTCCGCCGCCTCGGCTCGATCAACGAAGAGGTGCTCGGCGACCGCGCCGCAGCGATGGCCGCGTACGAGAAGGCCGTCAGCGAAGACGACAGCGACGCGCTCGCGTACGAGGCGCTCGACCGCCTGTACACGCGCGAGAAGCGCGTGCCCGAGCTCGTTGCATTGCTCGGCCGCCGGATCGAGCTGGCCGACTCGAGCGACGACCGCGTTGGCCTCGGCCTGCGCCTGGGCACCTTGCTCGACGTCTCGCAGCGCCGGCTGAGTGACGCCGTCGACACGTACCGCCGCGTGCTCGACGAAGATCCCACGCACGTGCAAGCGCTGGCCGCGTTGGCTTCGCTGCTCGAGCGGGAAGGGCGCTTCCGCGAGCTCCTCGAGGTGCTCGCGCAACAACGTTCGGTCGCGCAGATCGACGCCCAGCGCGTCGCGTTCTCGTACCGCGCCGGCGACATTCTCGAGAAGCGCCTCGACGAGGCCGACGAAGCGATCGAGCGCTACGCCGAGGCGCTGCTGAGCGACAAGGGGCACGCACCGTCGATCGATGCGCTGATGCGGCTCGGCAAAAGCGAGCAACATCGCATCCGCGTGCGCGAGATCTTGGAGCCGCTGCTCCGCGAGCAAGAGCGCTGGAACGACGTGATCGCGCTGCTCGAGGCGGGCCTGCCCCACATCGACGATCCGCACGAGCGCCGCACCGAGCTGCAGCGCATCGCCGAGACCCATGAAGGTGGCCGGCACGACAACGCCGCGGCGTTCACTGCGCTCAAGCGCGCGCTCGCCGAAGATCCGAGCGACGACGGCATCGCCGACGACCTCGAGCGGCTCAGCCGAATGATCGGTGACTTCGCGCCGCTCGCCGACGTGCTCTCCGAGCAAGGCGCACGCGCCGCCGATCCGAGCGCGGGTGCGCGCCTGTACCGCCGGCTCGCGCGGATCTGCGAGCAGGAGCTGCGCGACGACACGCGCGCGATCGAAGCGTTCGTGCACGCCTCCGAGCGCGACGACGATTCGGTCGAGACGCTGGTCGATCTCGATCGCCTGTACGACAAGACGCAGCGCTACGAGGAGCTGCGCGACATCGTCGAGCGACGCGTATCGGTGACGGTCGATCTCGCGCAGCGTTCGGAGCTGCTGGTGCGCCTGGGCAACCTGCGCGAGCAGCACTTCGACGACGGCCGCGGCGCGCTGATGGCGTTCCGCGAGGTGCTCGAGGGCGAGCCCGGTAATGAAGCCGCGCTCGCCGGCCTGGAGCGGCTCGGCCATCGTGAGGCGCTCGCGTTCGAGGTGCTCGAGCTGCTCGACGAGTGCTATCGCAACACCCAGTCGACGGCGAAGCTCGCGGGTCTGTACGACCTGCGCATCAAGCTCGCGCAGACCGACGGCGAGCGCATTCGCTTGCTCCGCGAGGCGTCGATCATCTGGGAGCGCGACCTCGGCGACCCGGTGCGCGCGCTCGCGCAGCTGCGCCGCGTGTTCGAGATCGACCCGAGCGACGACGACACGTTGCTCGCGATCGAGAGCTTGGCCGCCGACACCAAGAGCTGGGACTCGCTGCGCGGCTTGATCGAAGGGCTGGTGACCAGCTCGTCGATCGAAGGCCAGCGCAAGCGCGAGCTGTGCCTGCGCGCGGCCGAGTGGTACCGCGACAAGCTGCACGACCCGGCGGCCGAGGAGCGCTGCGTGCGCTGGGCGCTCGAGGTCGACACCAGCGACGTCGAGCTGCGCGACCGCTTGGTCAACCTGCTTCAAGCGCCGGGCCGCGAGCGCGACCGCGCGATCGCGCTGCGCGACTGGGCGGACGTCGAGCCGAGCGCGGAGCGGCGCAAGGCGCTGCTGCGCGATGCGGCGGCGTTGCTCGAGCACTCTGCTTCGGATCTCGAGGGCGCAGCTGCCAGCTGGACGGCGCTGCTCGACGGCGACCCGCGCGACGTCGCTGCGCTCGCCGAGCTCGAGCGCATCCGCGGCCAGCAAGGTCGGCCGCGCGACGTCGCTGCGCTGATCGAGCGCCGGCTGCAGCTGGCCGGCAGCCCCGAGGAAGAGAACGCGCTGCGCTATCGCTTGGCCGAGGCGCAGCGCGCGCTCGGCGAGGACACGGCTGCGATCGCGACGCTGCGCGCGCTGCTCGGGCGCGTGCCGGGTCATCCGACGGCGCTCGACGCGCTGGACGAGATGTACACGCGCGCCGAGCGCCACGAGGACCTCCGCGGGCTCTTGCGCAGCCGGCTCAGCACGACCGAGGACTACGAGACGCGCACCGCGCTGCGCTTGCGCTTGGCGGCGCTGGCTGAGACGCGCTTCGCGGATCGCGGCGATGCGATCGCGCAGCTGCAAGCCGTGATCGACGAGTCGCCCGGCCACGCTACGGCCGACCCGGAGCTGGAGCGGCTGTATACCGCCGAGGGCCGGACCGCCGACCGCGTGTTGCTGCTGGGCAGGCGTGCCGACGCTGCGAAACAGCGCGGCGACGCTGCGGGCGAGGCCGCAGCGCTGCGTGCAGCGGCCGAGCTGTACGAGCGCGAGCTGTCCGACTTGGCCAGCGCCGCGCGCAGCCTCGAGGGCGTGCGCGCGCTCGAGCCGCACGACAAGAGGACACTCGAGGCGCTGTCGCGCCTGTACGAGAGCCTCGAGCAATGGGCGCCCGCTACCGAACGCCTGGGCGAGCTGCTCGCGCTCGAGTCGGGCGACAATGCCCTCTCGCTCGCGCACCGCATCGCCGGCATCGCCGAAGGCAAGCTCTCGGACATCGGCCTCGCCGAGGGCGCGCTGCTCCGCGGGCATGCGATGGACCCTTCGCACGAGCTGACGTCGCGTTCGCTGGCTGCGCTGTACGAGCGCCACTCGATGCACGACAAGCTCGCGAGCTGGCTGATCGGGCAGGAGCCGCAGGTCTCCGACCCGAACAAGAAGCTCGGGCTCTTGCTGCGCATCGCCGGCCTGCAGCGCCAGCAGCTCGGCGACGCCGGCGCTGCCGCGAGCACGCTCGAGCGCGCGATCGCGCTCGCGCCCGACGACCGCGACGTGCTCATGCAGCTGTGCGACCTGTACATCGTCGCCGGCCGCTCCAAAGATGCCATCCCGCTGCTCGAGAAGATCGTCGCTTCGTACGGCGGCCGCCGCGCCAAGGAGCTCGCACTGTACGAGCACAAGCTGGGTCAGGCGTACGAAGGCCTCGGCGAGAACGCCGCCGCGCTCAAGCACTTCGACGCCGCGTTCAAGGTCGATCTCACGAGCGTGCCCATTCTGCGCGACCTCGGCCGCATGTGCATGGTCACCGGCGACCTCGAGCGCGCGCAGAAGACCTACCGCGCGTTGCTCTTGCAGCGCCTCACGCCCGAGATGGGCGTCACCAAAGCCGACGTCTACTACCGCCTCGGCGAGATCTCCTTCCGCCAAGGCGACAAGCTCAAAGCCAAGAGCATGCTCGAACGCGCCGTCGCCGAAGGCGGCGGCCACCCCGAAGCGTCCGCGCTGCTCGCCCAGTGCTAAGGGTAGCAAGTCCCTGACGGCTCAGGCCGCACAGCGCGCGCGAGCCACTGAAGTTGTGCCTGGCCGGATAGGGGACGGTTCTCGGAAGTTCAGTTTTGGCCGCGCGGGTTTCAAATAACTGAACTTCCGAGAACCGTCCCCAAAGCTCGGGCACAATGGCGGGCATGCATGAGGGGTTCGTCGACGTCGATGGCACGCTCACGGCCGCGCGGGACGCCAAGGTTTCGGCGCTCGACCGCGGCTTCCTCTACGGGGACAGCGTGTTCGAGGTGATGCGCACGTACGACGGGCGGGCGTTTCACCAAGAGCAGCACCTGCTGCGCCTCGCCAGCTCATGCGAGCGGCTGCGTATCCCGATGCCGATCTCGATCGCCGACCTTGCCGCCCGCGTGCAGCGCGTGGTCGATGCCGCGCGCATGCAGCTGCACATGCCGGACTGCAACGTCCGCGTCACGATCACGCGTGGTGTCGGCCCGCTCGGCTTGCGCTTGCCGAGTGATCCGAAGCCTACGGTCCTGGTCTACGCGCTGCCGCTCGAGCCGCCGAAGGATGCGGTCTACGAGCAGGGTATCGAGGTCGGCCTGGTGCACGTCGGCCGCGCGACCGACGGCACCTCGGCGGCGGGTGCCAAGACCAGCAACTACCTGACCTCGGTGCTCGCGCTGGACGATGTCGCCAAGCGCGGCGCCCAAGAAGCGATCGTGGTCGGCGCGCAGGGCGAGCTGATCGAAGGCGCGACCAGCAATCTGTTCATCGTGCGCCAAGGCGCGCTCGAGACGCCGCCGCTCTCCAGCGGCATCCTGGCCGGCATCACCCGCGCCGCGATCATCGACCTGGCAAGCCGGCTCCACATCCCCTGCAAGCAGCAGACGCTGACCTCCGCGGACCTGTACGGCGCCGACGAGGCCTTCATCACCAGCACCATCCGCGAGCTGCTCCCGGTCGTGCGCGCCGACGGTGTCACCGTCGGCTCCGGCGCCCCCGGCCCGATTTACGGCAGCCTGCTCACCGCCTATCGGCAGCTTGCGCGCGCTCAC
>Ga0193752_1002686_pt1 | contig 13007 bp, 11 predicted proteins | sample H1c1metaG_FD_144924 | JGI IMG/M metagenome (GOLD analysis project Ga0193752, IMG submission 144924) | Soil microbial communities from a riparian zone of the East river system, Colorado, United States - H1c1 | ecosystem: Environmental > Terrestrial > Soil > Riparian zone | place: USA: East River... | reverse complement strand
AGATCGTGCCCTGCGCCAGCCATTTCGCGTTGGCGAGCTTCTGTGATTCTTCGTCGAAGATCTCGACGAACAGGTTGCCGATGACCTTGCGCTTGGCTTCGGGATCGCTGATGCCTTTCAGTTTCTCGAAATAACGTTCATGCGCATCGACGCGGATCACCTTCACGCCCAGGCCATGGTGGTCGGATGCGCCAGCGAAAGTCGCCATCACCTGATCGCCTTCCTGCCAGCGCAGCAGGCCCGTGTCGACGAACACGCAGGTCAGCTGGTCGCCGATCGCCTTGTGCAGCAACGCGGCGACGACGGACGAATCGACACCGCCCGATAGCCCCAGGATGACTTCGTCGGAACCGACCTGTTCGCGAATGCGCGCGACCTGGTCTTCGATGATGTTGGCGGCTGTCCACAGTGCCTCGCAGCCGCAAATGTCGACCACGAAACGCCGCAACATGGCTTCGCCGGAGCGCGTGTGCGTGACTTCGGGGTGGAACTGCACGCCGTACCAGCGCTTGTCGTCGTTGGCGAAGGCCGCGACCGGCACGCGATCGGTCTTCGCGGTGACGGTGAAGCCCGGCGGCGCCTGCGACACATGGTCGCCGTGGCTCATCCATACGTCGAGCCGCGGCGGTGCGCCGGGATGGTCCTTGAGGCCTTCGAACAGGCGATCGGCCGCGACCAGCGTCACTTCCGCGTGCCCGTATTCGCGCGATTCGGCGGATTCGGTCGCACCGCCGAGCTGCTTGGCCATCGTCTGCATGCCGTAGCAGATACCGAGCAGCGGCAGGCCGCTGTCGAAGACCTGTTGCGGCGCGTTCGGCGCGCCATGTTCGGTGGTCGATTCGGGGCCGCCCGAAAGAATGATGCCCTTCGGCGCGAATTTCGCGATCTCGGCCGGATCGTGGTCCCAGGCCCAGATCTCGCAATAGACGCCGATCTCGCGGATGCGCCGCGCGATCAGCTGCGTGTACTGCGCGCCGAAATCGAGGATGAGGATCTTGTCGCTATGGAGATCGGTCATGTGGGCGGGAGTCGTGAAGTCGCAGTAGCGGATCAGGAAAACATCATTGTCGTTCCGAGCGCAGCGAGGAACCTGCTCCCTTCGCCCGCTTCGTCACGTGCACGTAATACAGGCCCCTCGCTACGCTCGGGACGACACCGGCGCGCACCGCATCACCCCATCCGGTAATTCGGCGGTTCCTTGGTGATCTGCACGTCATGCACATGGCTCTCGCGCTGACCGGCGCCGGTGATCTTCACGAATGTCGGCTTCTTGCGCATGTCCTCGACCGTCGCGCAGCCGACATAGCCCATTGTCGCGCGCAAGCCGCCGGCAAGCTGGTGCACCACGCCACTGAGTGGGCCGCGGTACGGCACGCGGCCTTCGATGCCTTCGGGTACCAGCTTGTCGGCGTCACTCGCGTCCTGGAAATACCGGTCCTTGCTGCCCTGCTCCATCGCCCCCAGGCTGCCCATGCCGCGATAGCTCTTGTAGCTGCGGCCCTGGAACAGTTCGGTCTCGCCCGGCGATTCCTCGGTGCCGGCGAACAGGCCGCCGATCATCACCGTCGATGCGCCGGCAACCAGCGCCTTGCCGATGTCGCCGGAATAACGGATGCCGCCATCGGCGATCAACGGGATGCGGTCCTGCAGTGCCTCGGCGACCATGTCGACCGCGGTGATCTGCGGCACGCCGACACCGGCGACCACGCGCGTAGTGCAGATCGAGCCCGGGCCGACGCCGACCTTCACCGCGTCCGCGCCCACGTCCATCAGCGCCAGTGCGGCATCGCCGGTGACGATGTTGCCGCCGATCACCTGCAGTTTCGAGAATCGCTTCTTGGCCCAGCCAACGCGATCGATCACGCCCTGCGAATGGCCGTGCGCGGTATCGACGATGATCACGTCGACGCCCGCGGCCGCCAGCGCCTCGATGCGTTGCTCGGTGTCGCCACCGACGCCGACGGCTGCGCCGACCAGCAGGCTTTCCGATGCGTCCTTGGCCGCGCTCGGATTGTCGCGCGCCTTCTGGATGTCCTTGACCGTGATCAGGCCGCGCAACTCGAAGCCGTCGTTGACCACCAGCACCTTCTCGATGCGGTGCTTGTGCAGCAGTTGCAGGACTTCCTCGTCGGACGCGCCTTCGCGCACGGTGACCAGGCGATCCTTCTTGGTCATCACGTTGCGCACCGGATCGTCGAGGCGGGTTTCGAAACGCATGTCGCGGCCGGTGACGATGCCGACCAGCTGCCCGCCGTCGACCACCGGCACGCCGGAGATGTTGCGTGCGCGGGTCAGCTTGAGGACTTCGCCGATGGTGGTCTGCGGGCCGACGGTGAACGGCTCGCGGATCACCCCGGCCTCGAAGTTCTTGACCCGGGCGACTTCGGCCGCCTGGCGCTCGGCGCTCATGTTCTTGTGGACGATGCCGATGCCGCCGAGCTGGGCCATCGCGATGGCGAGGCGGAATTCGGTCACCGTGTCCATGGCCGCCGACACGATCGGCAGGTTCAGGCGCAGGTCGCGGGTCAGCCGGGTGGCGAGGGAGACGTCCTTGGGCAGGACGAGAGAGTGCGCCGGGACGAGCGAAACGTCGTCGTAGGTCAGTGCTTCAGCCTGGATGCGCAGCATGGGCGGTCCGGTGGGGATGAAGCCCGTCATTGTACCGCGCCGCGGGAAGACTTCCCACGCGGGTTGTCGCCGGAAGCGTCTTGTAGGAGCGACGGAAGTCGCGACAGGACCTGCCGGTCGCGGCTTCCGCCGCTCCTACAGGAAGCTAGTTCGCGGTGTCGCCTGCCGCGTCCGCGGCCTCGGCGGCTTCCAGCGTGTTCTGCATCAGCGTGGCCACCGTCATCGGGCCCACGCCGCCCGGCACCGGGGTGATCCAGCTGGCGCGCTGCGCGGCCTCGGCGAAGCCGACATCACCGACCAGGCGGCCGTCGTCGAGCCGGTTGATGCCAACATCGATCACCACAGCGCCCGGCTTCACCCAGCCGCCCGGGATCAGGCCGGGACGGCCCACCGCCACCACCAGGATGTCGGCCTCGCCGACGTGGCGGCGCAGGATCTCCGGCGGCGTGAACTTGTGGCAGCTGGTGGTGGTGCAGCCGGCGATCAGCAGCTCCAGCGCCATCGGCCGGCCGACATGGTTGCTGACGCCGACGATGGTCGCGCTCTGCCCGCGCACCGGGCGGTCGGTGTAGGCCAGCAACGTGGTGATGCCGCGCGGCGTGCACGGGCGCAGGCCGAACTGGCGCAGCGCCAGGTGGCCGACGTTCTCCGGGTGGAAGCCGTCGACGTCCTTGCGCGGGTCGATGCGATGGATCAGGTGGGTGGCGTCCGGAATGCCCGGCAACGGCAGTTGCACGAGGATGCCGTGCACGGCGGGATCGGCATTGAGGCGGTCAATCAGTGCCAGCAGGTCGGCCTCGCCGGTGCCGGCAGGCAGGTCGAAATCGAAGGCCTGGATGCCGACCTTCTGCGCCGCGCGGCGCTTGTTGCGGACATAGGATTGCGAGGCCGGGTCGCTGCCCACCAGCACCACCGCGAGCCCCGGTCGCGACCTGCCCGCCGCCAACCGCACGTCGACCCGCGCCTTGAGCGTGTCGAGCAGGTCGTCGGCGATCCGCTTGCCGTCGAGGATGCGGGCCATGGGTACGGCTGTATCGGTCATGCGTGCGGTGATGGCTGTCGTTGCATTCGCGGGGCGCCATTGTCCCCGATTCCGCCATCCCTTGTAGGAGCGCCCCTTGGGCGCGATGCTTGATCGGGAAAGCCGCATCGCGCCCAAGGGCGCTCCTACAGGATCCATGCATGATCGACCACGAAACCACCGGTATCGAGGCTGCGGTCTTCCGCCGACTGCTGCAGCACCTCGTGCACGAACGCCCGGACGTGCAGAACATCGACCTGATGATCCTCGCCGCCTTCTGCCGGAACTGCCTGGGCGACTGGTACCGCGAAGCGGCCGAGGCGCGCGGCATGGCGATGACCAAGGACCAGGCACGCGAAGCGATCTACGGCGAGCCGTTCGCGCAATGGAAGGCGAAGCACCAGTGCGACGCGACACCGGAACAGCTGGCCGCCTTTGCCGCCACGCAGCACGGCAAGGACTGACGATTGCTCAGGGCCGTGCCGGCGTTCCCGGCGGACAGCGCGGCAGGCTCGAGCCCACGACGCAGTTCACGCAGCATTGCGTTGGCGGCGGATTCGCCGGCACGGGCACCGCCCGCGGTTGCAGTGGTGCCGCGGTTCCGGCCGGGCAGCGCGGAATGCCGGAACCCACCAGGCAGTTCACGCAGCATTGTTGTTGCGAAGGCTGTGTCATCGGCTGCGGTGTCATCGACGGCGCCAACGGCAGCGATGGTGCCAGCTGTGCCAGTTGTTGCGCTGGTTTGAGTTGCAGCAACACCGCCCAGTCCTGGCGACTGGCGTTGCAGGCGCGCGGCGCGTCCGGCGAGCATTCCGGATCCGACAACATGCGCATCGGCAGGTCGGCGAACTGGCCGCCGGGCGTGAGTTTCAGCAGGCGCATGGTGACGCCGTCGAGGACATTGCCGCCGATCGAATAGGCGATGCCGTCGTTGCCCGGATTGACCGCGACCACGATGTCGCAATGCATGTTGAGCCCGGAATCGCTGGTGCTGAGCATGCCGGCCAGTTCACCGAACCCGTAGATGCGCGACGGTACGCGCACGTAGCAGAGCAGGTCGCCTTGCGCCGGGCGTGCGGAGGCCGGATTGGCGATCTGGTAGGCGTTGCGGGTCGGATCGCGATAGGCATCGCGCACGTAACTCACATGGCTCGGCGACCCGTTGAAACCCGGCACCTGGGCACGACGCATGACATAGGACACGAATGCCGCCGACCACGGCGTATCGACCACGAAGGCACGACAGGCCGGCGATGCGTACTGGTTCATGCCGGCGTAGGCGCAATCGCTGGCACCCGGGCGCATCGAGGCCTGCCCGAGCATGCCGCTGTCGCGCCAGTAATCCACGACACGCCGCCAGGCGGGCTCGCCATTGGCAAGCAGTCCGGTCTCGGCCTCCCGCACCCGCGACCCGGCCATGCGGCCGTCGAGATCGATGAAAGGGCGGTACCAGAGCTGGTGTTCCTCGCAGGCCACCGCTGCAATGCGCGTGGACACCAGTTGCGATCCGGTCTGCGCGCGCAGCAGCGGGCAGACGTCGGCAGCCACCGCGATCGCGGAAAATCCCAGCAGGCACAATCCGAGCGCGAACCGTCGTGGCAGCTTGATCTTCATTGGAGGCGGGATCGATTGCGGAACAGTCCGCAGCCTAATCGATTCGACGCCGTCCGCCATTCACATGGCAACGACCTGGTCAACGATTGCGGCAGAAATCACCGAACGAACGCACCAGCGCCGTCGCGTGCAGTGCGTCCAGGTTTCGCAGTGCGGTTGTCCGGCCGATCGCATCGGCCAGTCGCGTGCGGCATTGCGCACCACGCGGCATGGACAGGGCCTGTGGCAGCAGGCGCAACATGCCGGCGTTGAGGACGTCGAGCTCCTTGCGGATCTTGCCCAGGTCGTCGGCTTCGGTCGCGCCTCGCGTGTCGCCGTCGAGAAGCAGCCGGTACTGCACCAGCTTGTTCGCCTCGATTTGGGCACGGAAGAAATCCCGGGCGACTCCGGGGTCGACCCCGAGCTTCCCTGCCCGTCCGACCAACGACGAAAGTTGTTCGGATTCGCGTGCGGTGTCCTCGACCGGCTTTCCGGACGCACGCTTGCTTGCGGCCACCGCATCGGCCAGCTGCACGCGTTGCGCGCTGAGCCCGGCAAGTGCATCGAAAGCTTCGCGTGGCGCATCCGCAGCCTGGCGGGCGAGGCACGACAATGGCCACAGCAGCAACAACACGATGGGTATCGACCAACGCATTAATCAGCCTGCAGCGCAAAAGGCGGCGTAATCGATGTAGCCCGGGAATGCCCTCCCCTGCGCGCATACCGGGCAGTCCGGGTCGGGCAGCAACCGGGTCTCGCGGAAGCGCATCGACAGCGCATCGAAATGCAGCAGGCGACCGGCCAGCGGTTCGCCGATGTGCAGCAGCAGCTTGATCGCTTCGGTCGCCTGCAACATGCCGATCACGCCGGGCAGCACGCCGAGTACGCCGGCCTCGCTGCAGTTGGGCGCGGCGTCCGCTGGTGGCGGTTCCGGGAACAGGCAGCGATAGCAGGGCGCGACACCGCGATGCCGACCGGCATCGAAGACGCTGACCTGTCCCTCGAAACGATGCACGGCGCCGTACACCAGCGGCTTGCCCAGTTTCACGCAGGCGTCGTTGAGCAGGTAGCGCACCGGGAAATTGTCGGCGCCGTCGAGCACCACGTCGACGTCCTCGAGCAGTCGCTCGACATTGTCCGAAGTGACGCGCTCGGCGATCGCCTCGATGTCGATGCGCGGATTCAGCGCGGACAGGCGCGTTTCCGCCGAATCCACCTTGGACATGCCGGTATCGGCGTCGGTGTGCAGGATCTGCCGTTGCAGGTTGCTGCGCTCCACCACGTCGTCGTCGGCGATGCGCAGGTGGCCCACGCCCGCGGCGGCAAGATAGAACGCGGCCGGAGAGCCGAGTCCGCCGGCGCCGACCACCAGGATGCGCGCCAGTTCCAGCCGCTTCTGTCCGCGCGGACCGACTTCCGGCAGCAGCAGGTGCCGCGAATAGCGATCGTGGAAATCATGGTCGATCTCGACCGCGGGCTTGCTGACCGGAAACCCGTCGATGATCCAGCGGCTGGTGCCGCCCCGCACCGAGGCAATGTTGTGATAACCCAGCCGCTGCAGCACTTCGGCCGCCAGCATCGAGCGACCGCCGCTCTGGCAGATCAGCAACAGCTCGGTGTCGTGGTCGGAGACATGGAACGTCGGATCGGCCTCGAGTTCGGCACGGGCGATGCCGCGCGCGCCTTCGGCCATGCCGAGCTCGCGTTCGTGGTCTTCGCGCACGTCGATCAGGACGGCGCCTAGCGACTGCCGGTCGTGGGCCTCGCGCGGGGTGATCTCTGGAATCGCCATGGGGCGATTATCGCCCATCTGCTTCCTCCTTCCTGCGCAGAAGGAGAAACGTCAATAAAGCAGCACTTCGACCACGGTGCCCTGCGGATAATCGCGTGCCCCTTCATCGAGCACGATCAGCGCATCCGAATCAGCGGCCGCACGCATCCGGTGCGAGCCGTCTGCCGGATTCGGCCGCACCTGCAGGCTGCCATCCTCGAGCGAACCCAGGCGGCCGCGGAGGAATTCAAGTCGTTCGTGGGTCTTGCGCCATGGCGTTGCCAACCGTGCGCGCCAGGCCAGCCGCGGTCCTGCCCTGCCCTGCAATGCATCCAGCAGGCTCCGACCGAGCGTGAGATAGGTCGCCAGCACCGACACCGGATTGCCCGGCAGGCACAGGAACAGCGCATCGCCGAGGCGACCGCCACTGGCGAGCAGCAACGGCATCCCGGGCTTCATCCGCACCTTCCAGAAATGCACCTCTCCCTGCGCCTGCAGCAGCGCCGGGATGTGGTCCTTTTCGCCGGCCGACACCGCCCCGCAGGTGATCACGACATCGAAGGCATTGCCGGCATGGCGAAGGGCGGATTCGACCTGCCCGGGGTCGTCCGGCAGCGTCGGCCAGGCGACCGGATCGAGGCCGTCGCCGCGCAGCAGGCCCATCAGCTGTTCGCGGTTCGAGTTGTAGATCTGCCCCGGCGCCAGTGGCAGTCCGGGTTCGACCAGCTCGTCGCCGGTGGTGAACACCGCCACGGTCGGGCGACGCGCCACGGTGAGGTCGGCGAGTCCCTGCGACGCCGCCAGCGCGATGCGCGTCGGCGTCAGTGGGTCGCCGGCCTGCAGCACATGGTCGCCGACCTGCGTGTCCTCGCCGGCACGACGCACGTGCTGGTGGGGCTCCGGCACCGCCAGGACCTGCACGCGCTCGCCATCCAGTCGCGTGTTTTCCTTCATCACGATGGTGTCTGTACCCGCCGGCAGCGCTGCGCCGGTGGTGATGCGGGCGCACTGGCCCGCCCCGACCACGAGGTCGAGCGCAGGACCAGCGAACTGTTCGCCGACCAGTTGCAACGAAGTTTCGCGATCGCCACCCAAATCGGCATGGTGCAGCGCGAAACCGTCCATCGCCGAGTTGTCGAAAGGCGGTTGCGCGATCGTGGCCACCACGTCCTGTAGCAGGATGCGCCCGTGGGCGCGCGGCAATGCGACTTGTTCGGATGGCAGCCGGCGCTCCATGGCGATGCGCTCGATGATCGCGCGGGCTTCGACGAAGGAGATGCGGGTCGGAAACATATGGCGCGGCACCTGCCTAGAGAACGATGCCCGCTGCGGCGAGGTCGTCGGGTGTGTTGAGGTTGCCGAAGCGCATGCCGTCGAAACGCACGCGCGCCATGCCGAGCCGCGATTGCAAGGCGTGGATGGTGTGATCGCCGTCGGCGATGGCACCCGCCACGGCGTCGCGCAATGGGCCGGTGCGCCATAACGCGACCAGCGGTTGCGATCCGTCTTCGTCTTCGGCCCAGGCGCCATGTGGCCCTGCAGCGAGCAAGTCGCGCACGAGGCCATCATTCACCGACACCGCGTCCACCGGGAGGGTGAGCAGCCATTCGCTGTGGCACTCGGCAGCCAGGGCATCGAGACCGCCCAGCGGACCGATATCGGCAACCCGATCGTGGATCGCGCGCAGGCCATGGGAGAGGTAACGCTCGGCGTTGCGGTTCGCGCTGACGATCGTGGCATCGACTTGCGATTCGAGGCGCTGCGCGAGCGCCAGCACGAGCGGTGTTCCGTCGCGTTCCAGCCAGGCCTTGTCGCGGCCGCCCAGGCGCGTGGCGCGACCACCGGCGAGGATGCCGAGCATGATCCCGTCGTGGCGCGAAGGGACGAGGTGGGTGGTCAAGTTGCGGCCCCCGGATCTGACAGGACGAAGTGGCTGGATCCCCGCTTGCGCGGGGATGACGTCGCGGCTAAGCCGCGCTGAAGCGCGGACCCGGCGCCAAAGCCACTGGATCCCCGCCTGCGCGGGGATGACGTCGCGGCAAAGCCGCGCTGAAGCGCGGGCCGCGTCGTCACTTTCCGCGCTTGACGTGCCGGATCAGGCGTTTCTTCTTGGCGACCTGGCGCTCGGTGAGCACGTTCTTGTTGTCCTTGTACGGGTTCTCGCCTTCCTTGAACACGAAGCGCACCGGCGTGCCGACCAGCTTGAAGCGCTTGCGGAAGAAGTTCTCGAGGTAGCGCCGATAACTCTCGGACAAGGTACGCAGGCGCGTGCCATGGACGACGAACGTCGGGGGATTGCCGCCGCTGGGATGGGCGAAACGCAGCTTGGGAACGTGCCCGCGCACGACCGGCGGCGGGTTCGTCTCGTAGGCGATTTCCAGCGCCTTGGTCACTTCGGACGTGCTGAACTGGCGCGTCGCCGACGCATGCGCGCGGTGGATCGCACCGAACAGCTCGCGCAGGCCGGAGCCATGCTTGGCGCTGATGCGCACGGCCTCGGCCCATTGCACGAAGGTGAGCTTGCGCGACAGCAGCGCCTCGACCTGTTCGCGCTGGTAGTCGCTGAGCCCATCCCATTTGTTGACCGCGACGACCAGGGCGCGGCCGGCATCGAGGACGGCGCCGAGCACGCTGGCATCCTGTTCGGTCACCCCTTCGCTGGCGTCGAGCATGATCACCGCAACCTGGCACTGCTCGATCGCCTGCAGGGTCTTGATGATCGAGAACGTCTCGACGGCCGCTTCGACCCTGGCCTTGCGGCGGATGCCGGCGGTGTCGACCAGTCGGTACTTGCGGCCGTCGCGCTCGAGGTCGACCGCGATCGAATCGCGGGTCGTGCCCGCGACGTCCGAGGCGATCATGCGTTCCTCGCCGAGGATGCGATTGACCAGCGTCGACTTGCCGACGTTGGGGCGGCCGACGAATGCCAGGCGCACGCGCTCCGGATCGTTGTCGAGGATTTCGGTGTCGCCATCCTGCGGCAGCTTCCCCAGCACCTGCGCCAGCAGCTCGTCGATGCCATGGCGATGCGCCGACGAGATCGCGAGCACATCGTTGAAGCCGTAACGCGAGAATTCCGCGAGGGCGCCACGCACATCGAGGCCGTCGGTCTTGTTGACGACCAGGAACGTCGGGCGTGCGGTCTTGCGCAACCAGCGCAGGATGTCGTCGTCGACGGCAGAGGCACCTTCGCGGCCATCGACCACGAACAGCACGAGGTCGGCCTCCTCCGCGGCGGCACGCGCCTGGCGCGCCGTGGCGCCGGCCAGCCCGCCGCTTTCAAGATGGATGTTCTCGCCGGCGATGCCACCGGTATCCACCAGCACGAACGGCCTGGCGTCATCGAGCCGGCAAACACCGTAATTGCGGTCGCGGGTCACGCCGGGCTCGTCGTGCACCAGCGCATCGCGGGTGCGCGTCAGCGCATTGAACAGCGTCGATTTTCCGACGTTGGGGCGACCAACCAGGGCGACCAGAGGGAGCATGGCGGGAGCCGGGAATCGAACATGGGAAACGGGCGTCCGTGGACGTCGCAGGTTTCCCGATTACTCGATTCCCATTCCTGATCCTTGTTGATGGCAGAACACATCGGCTGATGACCGATGCGATGGACTGGCTGCAAGGCAATCGCAGGTGCGATCACCCCACTACGTTATTTCATTGCCCGACGCGATACGCGCTGAGGCCGCCGTCGGTGTCCTCGGCGACGAGGATGCCGTCGGCAACGACCGGCGTGGCGCGCACTGCATCGTGGCCGGTGCGTTCACGCGCAGCCAGTTCACCGGTGTCGAGCTTGAGCCAATGCAGGTAACCATCGAAATCGCCGACCACGGCGTAATCGCCCTGCACTGCAACCGAGGTCAGGTTGCGCCGCGCCAGGACGGGCTGCGACCACAGTGACCCGCCGCTGGCCTTGTCGAGCGCCCACACCGTGCCGCTCGGATCCGACACCACGACGCGATCGGAAGCCACCCCGACACGACCGGAACCACCGCTGTCGTGCGCCCAGATCGGGCGCCCGCTCGGCGCATCGATCGCCATGGTCTGCTTCTTGAAGCTGGTGGCATACAGGGTGGTGCCATCGAGGGCCGGAGCGCCATCGACATCGGCCATGCGGTCGAGCTCGGTACGACCATCGGGCTGGGCCACCACCTGGCTCCAGAATTCACGGCCGTCGGCCAGGGCGAGTGCGGCAACGGTGCCGTCATCGTTGCCGACGAACACATAACCCGGCCCAAGCGTCGGGGAATCGTTGCCGCGGACGGTCAACGTCGGAAGATCGTGGTTCCAGAACCAGCGGCGTTCACCGGTTGCCGCGTCGAACGCGGTGACGCGGCCATCGTTGGAACGTACGAACACCATGCCCTGCCCGATCGTGGGCGCGGCAATCACCTCATTGGTGACCTTGGCTTTCCATTTCTCGGCACCGGTGCTGGCATCCAGCGCGATGACGTCGCCTTCGAGCCCGCCGACCACGACAAGTCCGTCAGCGGCGCCGGGGCCACCGGAAAGCTGGAGGTCGGAATCGTAGGTCCAGATCTTGGCGCCGGTCTGCAGGTCGAAGGCATGCACGCCGCCCTTGACCGCAGCTGCGTAGACATGGCCATCAGCGACCACCGGACCCTGGCGGGCACCGAGCCGGTCCTCGCCCTTGCCGGCTTTCGCCGACCAGAGCTTGCTGATCTTCGCCGTCGGCGTGAAGTCGGTGAGTTCGGCCGGCTCGTTGGCCTTCTTGTCCTTGTCCTTGCCGCCGAACCAGCCCTTGACCGTGCTGCAGCCCGCCAATACAAACACGCATAGCAGGAGGATGGCGAAGCGCTTGAAGGTGCTGCCGGACAGGATCGATACGGGTTTCATCATTGCGTTCTTCATCAAGTCCGCGCCTCGGGTTTGGCGGGCGTGCCGCCGACGTCGGTGAGTTTCAGTTCCACCAGGCGGCGCAGCGGTGAGGCGACGTCGAGCTTGGCAAGGGTATCGGCATAGGACTTGCGCGCATCGTCGCGCTTGCCGAGCGACAGCTGCGCGTCTCCGCGCGCTTCGAGGCTGGCGGGATCATCGGCGTCGCCCAATACCTGCAGCGCTTCCTGTGCCTTGCCGGCATCGATCAGCAGGCGTGCGAGGCGCTGGTGGACGATCTGCTGCAGGCCGGGATTGGAGGATCCGACAGCTCGCAACGTGGCGATGGCCGCGTCGCGCTGCCCGGCATCCAGTTGTCCCTTGGCGAGGTCCAATGCAGCGAGTGGTGCATAGGGAGTATCCGCAAGTCCGGCGATCCGCGCCTGCGCCTGCTTGAGGTTCTTTGCTTCGAGGCTTTTCAGCGCAGCCTGGTAGTCGTCGCTCGCCTGCAGGCTGTTCGTCGCCTGCTGGCCCTTCCACCACTGCCAGCCAAGGATCAGTGCCAGGCCGAGGATCACGCCACCGATGAGACCGGCGCCATTGCTGCGTAGCCAGGCCAGGACTCGTTCACTTTGTTCGTGCTCGTCGAGCAGATCGTCGATCGCCATGCTTTCTCTCGCCCGGCATGCAGCACGGGCCATATGGGGGAATGATTAGGCCCGGAGCGGGCCGACACTATCAGACCCGCCGCACGAAGATGCCGGCCGGCCTGATGGGATTCATGCGCCGTTGCCGGTAGGCAGGAACCTCGCTGGACCCGTTTGCGGGTCAGTCGGAGACCGGCGCGAGGGAACCGTCAGAGGATACCGTAAAGCGCGCCACGTTCGCGCGCATGTAAGGCGCGAGGTCCTCCACCTCGCCACCGCTCTGCAGTTCGACGGCGGACGCATTGCCAAGCACCATGCGGCCGACCTCGCCCGCCGAATAGGTGCGGGTATCGCCCGCCTTCAGCAGCGCTTCCTCGATGCCGTGGCCGTCAGGTGCGACGATCTGCACCCAGCTGTCGCCGGCAAAATGCAGGGCCAGCGCGGGAGCCGTTTCATGGCGCTGCGGCAGTGACGCCATCGACGCGACCACCGTGGATGGCTCGCGGGAGGC
>Ga0193752_1002685_pt1 | contig 13007 bp, 10 predicted proteins | sample H1c1metaG_FD_144924 | JGI IMG/M metagenome (GOLD analysis project Ga0193752, IMG submission 144924) | Soil microbial communities from a riparian zone of the East river system, Colorado, United States - H1c1 | ecosystem: Environmental > Terrestrial > Soil > Riparian zone | place: USA: East River... | reverse complement strand
CGTCTGTGAATCGGATTCCATGGTAGGCATGACCCGGGGTACTTCTGCTGCGCACTTTGCGCGCGCTGCCCTGGAGAGTATTGCGTTTCAGACAAGAGATGTCTTAAAGGCCATGGAATCCGATTCACAGACGGCAATAAAGGAATTGCGGGTCGATGGGGGAGCCACTGTAAACAATCTCCTGATGCAGATACAGGCCGACGTGCTGGATGTGAAAGTGGTGAAACCTGAGATCATAGAAACCACCGCCATGGGCGCTGCCTACCTCGCGGGCCTGGCCGTCTCATTCTGGAAAGACGTTTCCGAAATTGAACAGCAGTGGATCGTTGACAAGGAATTTACTCCGGCAGATAATCCTTCTTTGTCGGTCAAGAAATGGGACAATGCAGTTGAAGCTGCAAAATACTGGGCCAATCTTTCTTCTTAATTCATCTTTAAAATCAATCTATGTCACCCTTTGCAGCGGAACTCATTGGAACTATGCTACTCATTCTCTTAGGAACAGGGGTGGTGGCGAACGTGGTGCTCAAGGGCACGAAAGGATTCAATTCGGGATGGATGGTCATCACTACGGGATGGGCACTGGCAGTTTTTGTGGGCGTGGTCTTCGCCACACCCTACAGCGGCGCTCATTTGAACCCGGCAGTGACACTGGGGCTGGCACTTGCCGGCAAATTCGCCTGGTCAAAAGTGGCTGGCTTTATACTCGCCCAGTTGCTTGGTTCGATGGCGGGAGCATTCCTGACCTGGCTTGTTTACTTCGATCATTTCAATGCAACAGAAGACGCCGGCACTCAGCTGGCCGTATTTAGCACTGGCCCCGCGATCCAGAATAAGCTGTTCAATTTTATTAGCGAAGTTGTCGGAACCTTCGTGCTCATGTTCGTCATCTTTTATTTTTCGGGTGCTGAATTCACCGGCGAAAAAAAACCGATCGGCCTCGGCTCACTGGGAGCAGTGCCCGTGGCCTTCCTGGTCTGGGCCATCGGTTTGTCACTCGGCGGTACTACAGGTTATGCAATCAATCCGGCCAGGGACCTGGGGCCGCGCATAATGCATAGTGTTTTGCCCATCAAAGGCAAGGGCAGCAGCGACTGGAAATATGCCTGGGTACCCGTTATCGGCCCTTGTATTGGTGCGGCGATTGCCGCTGGTCTTTATGGCTTATTACAGTGATGAACCTGGTTTTCAATATTCAACTTTGCGATGCCGTTTTTGCCGCACAGGTAACGTTAAGATAACGGCGTGGGAATTATAAATTTCTGTAGCTTGGTCAAAACTCTACACCATGGACAGCAATTCAAATTCACTCAACTGGTTTGAGATACCTGTTACCGACATGCCAAGAGCCCGGCATTTTTACCAGGTCGTTTTCAGCATTCATACCGAACAAATGGATATGCCACAAATGCAGATGGCAGGATTTCCTGGCGACGCCTTCAGTGGTAAAGCATTGGGGGCACTCGTAAAAAGCGACATGCATATACCTTCTCAGGAAGGAGTTGTCATTTATCTAAACGCGAATCCCGACCTCAGCACTGTTTTGGATAAAGTGGAACAAGAGGGCGGAAAAATCGTGCGTCCAAAAACACAGATCACAGAGGAAATCGGGTATATGGCTTTCTTTATCGACACTGAGGGCAACAAGATCGGTATACACTCACAGGGTTGAGCCAACAGGATAATAGAAACACAACGCAGGATTAATCTTCTCTTTATAATGATTTGCTTCATTTGTTCTTCTGCCGGAAGAATTCCATGAACAGAAAAAATCATTAAAATGGAAGACCTGCTTTTTGAAGATTTTCTGGATTACTCCAGGCAGGAAAACTTGCAACGGTTTGAATTAAAATTCATTGACCCGATTGAGATTGGCATAGCAGAAAAATTCCAGTTCGAAAACCTGCTGGCAGATTACCGCAGGGGAAAAACTTTGGAAAACGCTTGCTATTATTAACTGGGTTAATGGACCTCCTGGGTAACCAGCAATTTTTCTTCAAGCTGGTGTTTTTCATCTTCTGTGAACGAAGAAATGTCCAGGATCCCAATGGCGATCTTTCGCAACTTCATGATCTGCTCTACACTGAGTACGGGTAAGTACTGATACAACTGCATGTAGTCTGATACTCCAGGAACTGCGGATGTCATAGAAGTTAATTTGTAAACGCTAAGTAAAGCAAAAGCGCGAAGAACTAATATTAACTTTCGTGATTCTTATACAGGACTTGTGCACCTTTCGCGGGCTCTGAATAAAAAGTTCTTTTTGGTGGAAATTTTTGCGATTCAATGATTTTTATCCTTCATCTTTGATTATTCTTTAAGTATTAATATGTTTGCAACATATGGCATGATTCTTTCATACGACATTGCCTCCTCTTATCTCCCGTAGAAATACAAAGGTTTCATTCCAGAGATTTAATCGTCACAGTTCACAGAAAGTTCATATAGAAGATATGATCGGTTAATACAGCAGCTGGAATTTTGCGCTTCGAAAACCAAAGTTGACTCTATGTATAAGAATTTACTGTCTGCAATTTTCTTTCTTCTCTTTGTCAGTATTTCCATTCAACTCAATGCCCAGACTACACAGGCCTCCATTTCGGGGACGGTTTCTGGTGAAGATCGCAAAGTACAGGTGGGCGCTACAGTATCGGTACGTAATGAATCCACGGGCTTCATTACAAAGACCATCACCAATACGCGAGGTGAATTCACATTCAAGGAATTGCCGCTTGGAGGGCCTTACACGGTGAATGTAACCTACTCGGGCTTCGGTGACCAGAAAAGAACCGGCTATACGTTGAACCAGGGTGACGCGGTTCGCGTTGATATCCCCATGCAGGTGAAGGAATCTAGCCTGGAGGTGGTACAGATCGTCGGATCAGGATTAAAAAATAAAATCGAAAACATTGGTGCTGCCACCGCGGTCTCAGCGAAAACAATGAATGTACTTCCCGTCAATGGACGAAACTTCACCACCCTCATGGATCTTTCACCTTTAAGTCGTGGTGGTACAATTGCGGGTCAGTTGGGCTCCTCCACCAATTACACCATTGATGGAATGAACGCCAAGAATCCCACCTCGGCAGGATCGACTACCAGCAGAAGCGGCGCCCCTTATTCTATCTCCATTGAAGCCGTGCGTGAATTCAAAGTGGTGACCAATCAGTATGATGTAACCTATGGAAGAAGTGGCGGAGGCACAGTAAGTGCGGTAACCAAGTCCGGAACCAACACCATGCATGGTTCGGTGTTCGGCTATGGAAGAGCAAACTGGTTGTCCAGTCAGTATGACATTCGGGGCAACAAACGCGACAACGACTATTCTACCTACCAATATGGATTTTCGTTAGGCGGGCCCATCATTAAAGACAAACTTCATTTCTTTATGGCATGGGACCACCAGCAGGATAACCGTTCACTGGTGATTGCAGACATCAGGTCGGCGGCGGACGAAACCCGTTTCAACGCTACGCGGGAAACCCTCGATAATTTTGTTGCTATCGCAAGGGATAAATACGGGGTATCAGGCAAACCACAGTTTGGCAGCTTTGACAAAAGGCGCGGGTCCGATGCGGCATTCCTTCGACTCGACTGGCAGATCAACAGCAGAAACCTGTTGACGATCCGCGATAATTTTACCAATGACAAAAACAAACTTGGCCTGGTAGACAACACTTCAATTAATCTTTATGAATCAACGGGCGATGATTACAATCGCGACAACAGCCTGCTGGCCACGCTCCGCACTTCCGTCAGTCCAAGACTGACCAATGAACTAAAGATCCAGCACCTCTACACTTATCAGTCGAGCGAACCCGGCGAAGAATTACCCAGCGCGAATATTCCGAGGGCGATCGTCGAAAACGTTCCTTCAACAATAGATGGAGTAGTAAGGTCTACAACCATTCAGCTGGGGGGACACCGCTTCGCCCAGGAAAAATTCGACAACCATGTATTGCAACTTGTAGACAACGTCTATTATAACACCAACAAGATCAAATATACATTTGGCGTCGACGCCATGTACACCAGATCGCATTCCTTGTATGGAAGTGAAGTGAACGGCAGATTTCATTACAATGGGCTTACCGCATTTGAAAACAATGAACCTTATCGCTACTACCGTGAAGTGCCGCTGGTGCCGGATCCCAGCGTAGTTGGAAATATTTTCAACTTTGGTCTCTATGGTCAGTTGCAGACAAAACTTGCGAAAGGACTGGAGCTGATCGCCGGTCTGCGGTTCGACTATGCACATTATCCTTCATCACCGCTTAACCAGGTGGTCTTCGAAGACCTGGGAGTGCGGACCGACAATAAACTCAAGTCTTTCGTTGTCCAGCCACGGTTTCAGTTTACCTGGGACGTGAATGAGCAACACTCGGATTATATCCGGCTCGGTGCAGGCGTTTTCGCCTCCGACCTCAACAATTATGTAACGATCAACAACCTGGTATTTGATGGATACCATTCCGCAACAGTAGATGTAAGGGCTCCGAATATTCCGCCGGTTGATTTCGCCGCTTACCGCGCCAACCCATCAACCATTCCGACGCTTTCACAGTTTCAATTGCCCACCATCAACACTAATGGGCCGGATGCACAGGTGCCGGTGATGTACAAAGCGAATATTTCCTACAGTCATTATTTCACCGCGAAACTAAAAGTCGGTATTACAGGATATGCCACGCTCGGCCGCCATAATTATATGTATGTCGACAGAAACATGGTGAAAGAACCCTACTTCAGACTTTCCAATGAAGACAACCGTGGCGTCTACGTGCCAGTGGAAACTATGCCGGCAAACGGCGCAGGCGATTGGCTGCAAGGCCGCATCAGCAACAGGCTGGGACGTGTGCTGGAGTTGAACAGTGATGGAAAAGTGAACCAGTTTGCGGTCGTGATCGACGGAACTTATCAATACTACAAGGACGGCGACGTCACTGTGAGCTATACCTGGAACGACACCCGGGACAATACCTCATTCAATGGGAATGTGGCCAATACGGCCACGCTTTCCCTTCCCGTGAAAGACGATCCGCGCGACCTCAGTAAAATGAGTTATTCGGATAATCAGTTCCGTCATAAAGTTGTCGTCTATGGAACAGTGCCGACATTTTTGGGTATCAGCATTGGTGTTCGTTATTCCGGAATCGGTGGAACCCGCTATTCGATGTTGTCAGGTGCAAACAGCAATGCAGATTTTGTTTCCAGCACCAACGACCTTGCCTATATTTTTGATATCAACAATGCTTCCGTTCCGCAAAATGTCAGGGATGGACTGACAGCCATTCTCAACAATCCCGACGCCAGCGAAAGCATCAAGGAATATATAAGAAAATATTCAGGAAAGATTGCCGACCGGAATGCCGGGGTGAATGGATTTTATGGCATCTTCGATCTGAGGATCGCGAAAAAATTCGGACTCCGTAAGTCGCACCAGATCGAAGTGTCGGGCGATATTTTCAACGTGGCCAATATGCTGAACAAGAAATGGGGTGCCTTCAAAACGCTGGGCAACCAATCCCTGTACGGAACAGGAATAGCGGCTACGGAATCAAGTCCTGCTTTGCCTGCATTTGACAAGGAAAACCGCCAGTTCAATTACCGGGTGAATACCGCCGGGGTGGCGAATCCTTCGGGTGATCCCTTCCAGATCCAGTTAGGGTTGCGGTATATCTTTTAACTATTGCAGATCTCATTTTATGAAAAGGGTTTCGGTTATTTTGCTCATGCTCAGTATCGCAGCAGGCGCATCATCTCAAAAACAATTCCTTAAGGAAGGACATCGCGGTTGTCGCGGGCTGATGCCCGAGAATACGATTCCTGCGATGAAGAAAGGGTTGGATCTTGGGGTTGATGTGCTTGAAATTGATCTGGTGATCTCGAAGGATAAAAAAGTTCTGGTGTCCCATGACGCGGTGATGAATTCAGAAATTTCGCTCAAGCCTTCGGGTGACACGATCTCCAAAGAAGAACAGAGGAAACTCATCCTGTATGGGATGAACTATGCAGAAATCAGGAAATATGATGTTGGAAGCAAGCATCATCATGAGTTCCCGCAGCAGCAAAACTTCCCGGCTTACAAACCGCTGTTTGCGGAGTTGATTGATTCAACAGATGCTTACGCCAGGCAAAAAGGGATGAAGCCGCCTTCTTATAATATTGAAATCAAATCCAACCCGGCCACTGATGGTATCAATCAGCCACCGCCCCAGGAATTTGTCGACCTGGTTGTTGCGATATGTAAAAGCAAGGACCTGTTTAAGAGGATGAATATACAGTCATTTGATCCCCGGCCCCTTCAACTCATCCATAAGCAATACCCGGATATCGTACTATCCTATCTCACAATGAATTCCAAATCAATAGAAGAGAATTTAACCACCCTGGGTTTCAAACCGAACATCTACAGTCCGAATTACAAGACAGTGACCAAAGAATCGGTGAAATATTGCCACGACAATGGCATCAAAATCTTACCCTGGACCATCAACACAAAGGAAGAAATCGAAGCCATCCGAAGCCTCGGCGTTGATGGGATCATTTCCGATTATCCGAACCTGCTTTGAATCAGAACAGAGAGCGAAGAAACAGGAACAGGAACAGGAACAGGAATGGGAACAGAAACAGGAACAGAAACAGGAATGGGATGAGTGCTTGGCAGACAGGCTTTGCCGCGTTTGCGTGAAATGAATCCAAAAGAAAGGGTTCAATTGACGAAGCTGACCACCTCGGCGACCTGAACAGGATATGTAGATTTAGATTAATTTCAACAGTCTAATCTACATTGCTGTTATGAGAGTCATACTGTCCATCCTCATCTTTTCATTTTGTTTTACTGGTCTCCACGCACAGTCCGGGTCGATTGGTGTCTTTACACACAATGAAGACATCGGTAATCCCAAACTGAAGGGAGACACGCGATATGACGCGGCTACCAAAACCTATTTTGTAAAAGGAGCCGGATACAATATCTGGTTCGCCCGCGATGAATTCCGGTTTCTCTACAAAGAACTCAGTGGCGATTTTACCCTCAGAGCGAATTTCCAGTTTGTGGGCACAAAAGGCAACGCCCATCGCAAAATGGGCTGGATGATCAGGGAATCTTCTGATGAAGCTGCCGCCAGCATCAATGCCTGTGTGCACGCAGATGGACTGGTGGTGCTGCAGTGGCGACCACTCAAGGGTGATTCCATGCGGGACCCGGAAGGGGAGATATTCTTTCCCAAAAAAGAAGTCTACCAGGTTATCGAGATGGAAAGAAAGGGCAACAACGTCACGATGAAGGTTGGTCAGCCAGGAGAAGCGCTACAATTGGTAGGCACACACGCCATGCCCAATTTCAAGGATCCCGTGCTTGCGGGTTTGTTTATCTCTTCGCACGATGAAGGCGCTATTGAAGAAATGAGGGTCTGGAATGTGAGTATTGTCGAAACTGCGGGAAAAAAAGCAAGGGAGCCTGAAGAAAAATAGGCCAGAGCAGCGATAAACTCTCTTCATCCACCCCTAAATCAATCGACAATGAAACACATCCTCTTGTTCTGTCTTACACTTACCCTGGCTTCTTCCGGCTTTGGACAATCATCCTCCTCGTTTAATAAAGCGCTGGCGGATTCTCTTGGGGCCGACGAATATGGCATGAAGCAATACATGCTGGTAATACTCAAAACCGGCGCTGATACCAGCGCCGGCAAAGAAAAAACAGATCAGCTTTTCCGGGGTCACATGGCTAATATCAACAAAATGGCGACCGACGGCAAACTGGTGGTGGCTGGTCCCTTTGGAAAAAATGACAGGCGATACAGGGGCATCTTTATTTTGAATGTAAAAACGGAGGTGGAGGCAAAATCACTGCTGGCCAATGATCCTGCGATCAGCGGCAAGCTGCTGGCAGCTGAAATCTATCCCTGGTACGGCTCGGCGGCCCTGCCCATGTATCTCGACGACCACAAAAAAATTGAAAGCGCAGCACCCTAGGGGGGTGATTTTTCATCTTTTTAAAGAAATAATTTAAAATGATGTTAATCTTTTGAAAAAATATCTGAAATTCGTAGGACCTCCAGGAACACAAAGAGCAGCTGCCGGTTCATAAGTAAGAAAGAATACTATTCCTGATTATACGATCGTGCACAGTTGTCAACGCGATCACCAAAAACTGCTGAGTTATGATGAAATCTACCATTGCATTTTCATGTTTATTCCTGTGTATGCTCGGTTCGGTCTTCGCCCAGAATGCCCGAACGGTCACAGGAAAAGTAACATCTCTCAAAGACAAGTCCGGTATTCCCGGCGTTTCCGTTGTAGTTAAGGGTTCTTCCCAGGCAGTTGTCAGCAACGCAGATGGCGTGTTTTCAATTAATCTGCCCCAAACGCGGACTGTGCTGGAAATCTCCTCTGTGGGATTTACTACCCAGCAAGTAACAGTGGGACCGTCGCAGACTTCAATTTCCGTTAGCCTCGAAGAAAATTCCGAACAGATGGGGGAGGTGGTCGTTACCGCGCTTGGCATCACCAGGGAAGCCAAGACACTGGTTTATGCGGCCCAAACGGTGAAGCCCGCTACTCTTACTGAAGTGCGTGATCCAAACAATGTGCTAAACTCCTTAACGGGTAAAGTAGCAAACGCCGTAATAACGCAGGGTTCGGGTGGACCCGGCAGTGGCGCCCGCATTGTGATGCGTGGCAACCGTAGTATCCAGGGCAGCAACAATGCTCTGATCGTTGTGGACGGCGTACCCATTACAAACGGAACAAACAGTACTGCAACCAGTGATTTCGGGTCTGTTCAGAGTTCAGATGGTGCATCCAATATCAATCCCGATGACATCGAATCGATGACCGTACTTCGTGGTGCGTCTGCCGCGGCTCTTTATGGTAGCCAGGCCGGTAACGGAGTGATCGTAATCACCACCAAGAAAGGACAGAAAGGTAAACTCTCCGTTTTTCTCAACTCAGGAATCGCTTTTGAAAAGCCATTTGCACTACCAAGGTTCCAAAACAAATATGGACAGGGCAATGGCGGTACCCGGCAGGACACGCTTACTTCCGGCGAAAGCTGGGGCGCTGCAATGAATGGTGAGTCTGCCATCAACCATCTTGGTGAGTCAACAACTTACAGCTCACAACCCGATAACGTAAAGGACTTTTTCAGAACCGGAACCACACTTAATAATTCCATCGGTATATCCGGAGGTTCGGATAAGATGCAGACCTATCTGTCCTATGCCAACAGTGCCATACAGGGAATTGTTCCAAAGAACAACCTGATGCGCCATACTGTGAACCTGAGGCTGAGCAACCAGATCAGTTCCAAGTTCTCCACCGATGCCAAGGTCACCTATATCAGCCAGGACATCGACAACAGGCCAAGAACGGGTGAAGAAAATGCGCCGGTGATCGACATCTACCAGATCCCGAGGAATGTTCCCCTGGCTACAGCTAAACAATATGAAACAGTAGAGGGAGGCATCCCAACACCAACAGCCTGGCCGAGCACACTTAGCTCGATCTATCAGAATCCATACTGGGTGATCAACCGGACCGCAATCAACGAAACGCGTGACCGTGTCATTGGTTTTCTGAGTGCAAAATACCAGATCGCACCATGGCTGGATGTAACTGGCCGTGCGAACCTGGACAGGGTGTTTGACAGGACCGAAACACAATATTCAGCGGGAACGATCTTGTGGGCTTCACAAGCAGGTGGCTATTATCAGAGAAGCACTATTACCACAACCCAGAAATGGTTTGATCTTATACTGAATGGGCAAAACGATATCACCAACGATCTCACCATCGGTTATCACGTAGGCGGGATCTTCCAGGACAATAGGTTTGACCAGCTCGACGCCATTGCAAACGGGCTGAATATTACCAACAAGTTTAGTATCGACTATGCCACTAGTCCAAGGATTGAAGGAACTGCGGAATCCCAGCAGACTCAGTCTGTGTTCGGACAACTGAACCTTTCCTTCAAGGACTTCCTGTTCCTCGATGCGAGCCTGAGAAACGACTGGACCTCACCCTTGCCCACGCCCTATAGTTTTCAGTATCCTTCAGTCGGGATCTCGGCAATTATCTCCGACATGGTTAGGCTTCCTACATTGTTTTCTTTCCTGAAGGCCAGTGTGAACTATGCTGAAGTTGGTAATGGTGGCCGTCCCGCGATCAGAAACAGTACCTATACATATGCACAGGGTGCGGGAAGTGGATTCCTGACACGTGACGCAACACTTCCAATTCCTGGTCTCAAACCTGAGATCGTAAAGAATATTGAAGTCAACCTCGATGCGAAGTTCCTTGCCAACCGTTTGGGACTGACCCTGTCTTTTTACAAGAGTAATTCCACCAACCAGTTGCTTCGGATTGGACTGCCTACTGCCACTGGGTACAGTGATAAATACATCAATGCCGGTGATATACGAAACACAGGATTTGAAGTGGTCGTCAATGGTACACCTGTTCAGAATGACCAGTTCACCTGGGACCTGACGTTGAATTTTGCGACCAACAAGAATAAAATTATCAGGCTGAGTGAAGACCTTAAGGAAACACAGCTTGCAGGTGGTTATGGCCGTTCAGCCACGCCGCAGGTGAAGGAGGGTGGTAGCTATGGTGATCTCATCGGACTTGGTTGGGCAAGATCAACAAAGGGTGGATACCAGGTCACAGCTGCGGGTATTCCGGTAGCTACCACGGACAGGATCTATCTTGGAAACTTCAATCCAAAGTCTACACTGGGTTTTTCAAATTCCTTTACATACGGAAGGTTTGGCCTGAGAATCCTGATAGATGGACGGATCGGGGGTACCATGGTTTCCGGAACAGAAATGAACCTGGCCTTCAGTGGAATTCCTGAAGCAACCGGAGATTATCGCGAAGCCGGTTCGCTCAATCTCAACGGTCAGGATGCCGATGGCAACCCCATCTCGGCTACCACCACCGCACAGGATTTCTGGCAGATCGCTTCCGGTAAAAGATATGGTGTTGCAGAGTTCTTTTCTTATGACATGACCAATTTCAGGGTCAGGGAACTTTCCTTTGGTTATGATATTCCAACAAAGGCCGACAACAGCAAGTTCATCAAGAAAGCAAGAATATCCTTTGTGGCCAGGAATCTTTTCTGGTTGTATCGCGGAAGCTCCAAGCTGGACATCCCAATGATCGGCACACGTAAAATGTGGTTTGATCCGGACATGAGCCTGGGGAATGGAAACTTCCAGGGCATTGAATATGGTGCACTTCCATCGACAAGAACCCTTGGTGCAAACCTTCAATTGACATTCTAAATCCTGATCGACCTAAAGAAAATAATTATGAAAAGAATATATTTTAACTCATTGGGCACGGTCACTACACTTGCATTGGCCGTTATGGTCCTGTCGACCTCGTGTACAAAAGATTTTGAGGACATCAACACCAATAAAAAAAAGGTTGTCGCGATTGGTCCATCTGAACTTCCCTTTCTTTTTTCAAAGGCCCAATCGGTGGCTACCATCAACCAGGGAAACTACCAGGTGGCTCAGAATCTCTTTGCCGACCAGTATGCGCAGTATTATGCCTGTGTCGCCACTTATTTTCCTTCTGACAGGAATGTGATCAGAATGGATTGGGTCGGCGCGGCTTTCAATCCGATTTATACCGAGGTGGTTCCGCAGTTGCAGACATTATTTGCAAATACAGATCCTTCCAGTCCCGAATATGCACTGTCAAATGTGATCTGGGTGCTGGCCTTCAGCAAGGTCACCGACTATTGGGGACCGATCCCCTATTTTCAGGCCGGAACGCCTGGTAGCTCGGTTCCCTACGATGCACAGGAGCTCATCTATGATGACTTCTTCAACAGGCTGACTGCCGCAATTGAAGTGCTGAAAGCAAACACCGGGGCCAAGCCATTCGGTTCAGCAGATCTTATCTATGGGGGAGATGTTTCGAAATGGCTGAAGTTTACCAACACCCTTCGCCTACGCCTCGCGCTCCGGATATCCAAGGCCGATCCTGCCAGGGCCCAGGCAGAAGCGGAAGCTGCGGTTGCAGATGGCGTGATGATGAAGAGCCCGGACGACGACGCCTTGATAAAGAGAAGCGTGAAGGGCGATGATGGCAACGGTTTGTCCATCATGTCCGACTGGAATGAGTTCAGGATGAGCGCATCGATGGAGTCTTATCTCAAAGGATATGAAGATCCCCGCTTGCCGGTTTATTTTCTGCCGGTTGGTGCCACCCAGGCTAATCCCGCGGGCAATGGACAATACAATGGTTTACGAAATGGTCTTTCATCAACTCAGTTGACCCAGACCGTTAACCTGGCAACCAACAATTCGCATGTGGGTGCCAGATGGACTTCTCCTGCATTCGGAGGTGTTGGAAATCACAATGAAACTCCACAGAATGTTTTAGAATCTGCAGAAGCTTATTTCCTCCGTGCTGAAGGAAAATTGCTGAACTGGAACATGGGATCTGAATCCGCGAAGGAGTTGTATGAAGCCGGAATCACCAATTCATTGGCACAATGGGGTATCTCTGCTGCAGATGTGGTGTCTTCCTATATCAGCAGCACCAAAACACCGATAGCACCGGGTGACTTCCTGAATTCACCCCCCGTGGCTACGATTCCGGTGAGTTGGGCAGCGGACGAGGCTACACAATTACAACAGATCGCCACACAGAAATGGCTGGCACTCTTCCCAGACGGAATGGAAGCCTGGGCTGATTTTCGCCGAAGCCGTTACCTGAAATTATATCCTGTAGCCAATACTGACAACACCGACATCAAGAATACGACCACCGAATACATCCGGCGCATTCCCTTCCTCGAGAACGAGACTATCGTAAATGGTCCCGCAGTTGAGGAAGCAAAGAAACTACTGGGTGGTCCTGACAAGGTCACCACGCCACTATGGTGGGATAAGAATTAAACATGATCATGTCTTATGAAATATTCCATTGCTCCGGCAATGGAATATTTTATTTATATAGCATCCTGAAACTATTCGTATGGTCAG
>Ga0193752_1002684_pt1 | contig 13008 bp, 14 predicted proteins | sample H1c1metaG_FD_144924 | JGI IMG/M metagenome (GOLD analysis project Ga0193752, IMG submission 144924) | Soil microbial communities from a riparian zone of the East river system, Colorado, United States - H1c1 | ecosystem: Environmental > Terrestrial > Soil > Riparian zone | place: USA: East River... | reverse complement strand
AAAATATGTTTAAAAACAAATACTTATGGTCTACTCCCACTCAATCATAAACGGCACTTGTAAGCCATTGTTAAATTTAGAATTTTTTCGTACTAGTATGGTTTATGCCGTCAAATCTACCGTCATTTTTCTTTGGTGTTCAAAGTAACTTTCACCTTCGATCTCCTACTATTAATGACATCCAATATCCCGATAGAAGAGCTCTTCCAGATCATTCGATAGTTACACCAGCGTGTTCTGCGACCATCGCGCGTGAAGGTGTTGTCTCATGCGGTGTATTCCATCCCCAATGCCAATCTTAGACGTCATCATGCCCTCCTGCCCTCGCCGGCTAAAAGGCGTCACTCTAATTGGTAGGTGCCATCACAAGGCGGGCCCGCATTTATTTTAACCAAGCTACGCGATGGGTGGGAAGTTCGCCATTGGCTTCAATAACACGCGCTCGATCTCGTTAAGATACTGCCCGCGCTTAACCAATGCCGTCCGCTGATCAGCTTTCGCAAGAAGCGCTGCGAAGCTACTGCGCTCCTGATCTCCTTTCCACCTCGCCTCTGGCCGCGACCGGGAAATTGATGGCATTCCCACAGGGATTCGATGTTAACTCCGGGGCTATAATCGCCATTGCTTCGTCAGGGCGGTTGACGGCGGTTGACGCACCGCGCCCCCGACATCGCCGCGCCGACTCATCCTAAGTCGGCGCGTGACGAACTGCTTAATACCGCGCTTTATTAGCGCAGACCTAACCGCTTTGCGACGGCAACAAACGCCCCGACCACGACATTGGCGAGTGCCAGGTTTGCTAGCGCAAAGTTGCGCTGGCCATCGGACAAGTCCAGGGCGGCTATGCTAGAGGCGGTTGAGATTCTCTCAGTATTTCTGATCGTGCTCGCCGTCGACAGTTTCCTTCAGCATCACCTTTCTGATCACGTCCTCCTCCGAGATGCCCAGACTCTTCGCCTGTTCGGGAATCTGTTTCTCGACCAGCGGCGTGCGCACGAAACCGGGGCAGATTACGTTGGCGCGCACGCCATGCGCCGCGCCTTCCTTGGCGACGACCTTGCTGAGCCCGATCAGTCCATGCTTGGCGGTGACGTAGGGCGCCTTGAGCAACGAGGCTTCCTTCGAATGCACCGAACCCATATAGATGATGCTGCCGCCGCGCCCTGCCCGGTACATATGCGGGAGGCACGCGCGAGTCGTCAGGAATGCGCCGTCCAGATGAATCGCCAGCATTTTCTTCCACTCGGAGTAGGTGAATTCCTCGATCGGCTGTACGATTTGGATGCCCGCGTTGCTGATCAGGATGTCTACAGCGGAGAACGCGCCAATTGTGGCGGCGACCCCGTTGCTGACGGCAGTCTCGTCGGTGACATCCATCGCGATGCCGATGGCCTGGCCCCCGAGATCGCGAATCTGCGCAGCAGTAGCGTCGGCGGCGTTTTTGTCGAGATCGGCGACGGCGACCATGGCGCCCTCGCGTGCAAACAGGAGTGCGATGTCTTTGCCGATGCCGCTCGCAGCACCGGTAATGAGCGCAGATTTGTCTTTGAGTTTCATGTTCGAGCCCTTATCGGAAAAGGATCAGCGTGACAGATCGACTACCCGAACCCCGTTCTCGACCTCCGTCGCCTTGAGCCAGTCGCGATGGGCGCAGGTGCGCCGCATGTCGTCGAGGCCGGCCTGCCAGAGCTCGCCCACGGTGGTGCGGGAGAATTCGTAGTCTTTCGAATTTGCGGAGTGGGCAAAGCGCCGGTTGATTAGATGGGCGATGGTGATCTGGCGCTTCTGGCCAAGCTCCGCCTGTAGTAGCTTGTAGTCGGGGTCGTCGTGCAGGGCGGGCGGGAGCTTTTTCATGAGCCGGCTCAACGCACGGCGCAGATTCTCGAGCTCCTGCACGCGCTTCGTGTTGGAGCGCGTCTTGCTCGAATAGCGGATGTCCTTCTCGCGCTCGAGCACCTGGTCGAGGTTCGCCGGGAGCTCGCCCTTCGCGCTGTACAGATCGACCTGGACGATCAAGGCATTGAGGTTCGGCGAATCGTCCATGACGTGCCACAACGGCGAATTGGAGACGATCCCGCCGTCCCAGTAGTGTTCGCCATCAATCATCACGGGCGGGAAACCCGGCGGTAGCGAGCCGCTCGCCATGATGTGATCAGCGCTGAGCTTCCGCTCGCGGTTATCGAAATAGACCGAGTTGCCGGTGTGTACGTTGACCGAGCCGACGCTTAGGCGTACGCGCTGCTTGCGATTCAGGAAATCGAAATCGACCAGCTCGTCGAGCGTGCGGCGCAGGGGCGAGGTGTCGTAGATGCTAAGTGCCTCGGGCGTAGCATCTGGCGCGAACAAGGCGGGAGGCATCCGCGGAGAGAAGAACCCCGGCACGCCGAAGGTCGCCGCGGCGAGGGCGCTAAGGCGGTTCAGCCCCATGCGCAAAGGATCGAATTGCGCCAGTCCGGTCGACGGCATACCAGACGAGACTCGATTCCAGAATTCGCACAGCCGTTCGAGCCTTCGCTCGACGGGGTTTCCCGCAATCAACGCACCGTTGATCGCACCGATCGACACGCCGGTCACCCAATCTGGCGCGATTCCCTGCTCCGCCATCCCCTCGTAGACACCTGCCTGGTAGGCGCCTAGCGCGCAGTACCAAAACTGTGTGATCGTGCGCCACCATGCTCGACTCGATGTTTGTGTGTGTGCCTCGCTACTGTGCAGATAGTATCTGCTGACTTCGATCTCGAGGGCCATGGCTGCCCTAAGAAGGTTTGCTTAGCGTGATCGGCTTGTGCTTCAGGTAGATGTCAGCCGACGAGCTGATTGTTGCAGTTGTTGCAACTAAAGACAACCTGCCGCCTTGAGGCGCTTGCCGATTTCTGCGATCTTTGCTTCGCCTTTGTTGAGCGCCTGCTTGCTCGTATGGACGGAGTAGTTGCCGAGCACGAGGTCGTGGGAATGCTTGACAGCCGAACCCAGGATGAAGCCCGTGTCTTCGAGGGCGTCGAATTCGAGGGCAGCGTTCGACTCTTCGAATACCGCCAGCTCGCCCTTATCCACGATCTCCGGTGTAGCCAGCTTTCCTTCGTGCACGGCGACCCAGGCGACGGTGTGATTATCCGGTGGCTCGTAGCGCCATTTCTTGCCCTTTCTCAGGGCAACGTCCAGATAGTTGATAGTCGTTGGTGCAGGGACCTTGCTGGCGGCTTTGCCAAGGCGGCCGAGGATGACGCGCGCCGGACCCTGCGACTGGAAGTGCTCGCCTCCGAGATAATGTGCTTCGGATTCGATGCTTTCCAGCTCCGGAGGAAGAGCGATCCATAACTGGTAGCCTTTGGCGCGCGCGGTTCCCGCTACACCGCCGGTATGCCAGACGCCGCCCGCGGCACGCATCCATTTTAGTTCCGGATGTCTCTTCATAGTAGACCTGGCCCTCGAGCAGGAGCGTCAGCGTTGCAATACCGGAATGCGGATGAAAACCAGTCGCCGGCATGCGCTTCGGATCGATGTCGAAATAATCCAGAAACACGAAAGGCTTGATGAGCCCGCCCACGTCGGACGGGCTGACGAGCCGCGTGATAGGGCCATGCGAACGTCCGCGCGTACGATGGGCGACGCGGCGAGGGCGTGCTTGCATTGTCGTCCTGGAGGCACTCGCTGCAGGCATGTTCATGTCGATACCTTCTGTCTTTGCGCGTCGCTTTTCGTGCTTCGCATGGTCTGTAATGCCCCGCCCCACGCGACGAGGTCATTGAGCATCGCATTGACCGCTGCCTCCTGATGAGGACCGGGTTTCAGAGTGGAAAAATTCTCGAAATCGGTAAAGAGCGACAAGGCGACCTGGGCACGGACGTCGGCAACCTTGATCTCGCCCATGATGAGCCGCAGATGCTCTACCGCACGTGTTCCACCGACACCGCCGTAGCCGACAAAGCCCGCGGCCTTGTCGTTCCACTCGCGAAATAGAAAGTCGATCGCATTTTTTAACGCGCCAGAAGTCGAATGGTTGTACTCGGGTGTTACGAACACGAATGCGTCGAAAGTCGCGATCTTCGCGGCCCAGGCCTTGGTGTGCGGCTTTGCGTACTGATTCATTGCGGGAGGAAGCGCTTCGTCGAGGAGCGGTAAATTAAAGGCTGCGATGTCCACCACTTCGAACGATGCGTCGTTGCGTTTGGCAGCGATGTCGTAGACCCAGTGTGCGACGGCTTCGCTTTTGCGACCGGGACGAGTGCTCCCGGTGACGATGGCTATTTTCAGCATATGTGTTCTCCTAAAGGGTTTTGGCTGAGCCGATACAGCTACTCGGCTCGAAGGACAGCAATACAATATCGCTCTGCGCTCAATCGTGGTAGCCTATATTTCTCGATATAAACTATCGTTCTGGTCGATATATGCTTGATGCCGTTTCGCTCGATCACCTTCGCATATTTATTGCGGCAGCCGATGAAGGGAGCTTCTCCGCTGGCGGACGCCGATTGCGAAGAACGCAATCCGTCATCAGCCAGACGCTTGCGAATCTGGAGACGCAGCTTGGCGTCAAATTGTTCGATCGATCCAGCCGCTCGCCGATCCTGACCCGTCAGGGTGCGGCACTGCTTGCGGAAGCGCGCGCGGTCGTAAGCGGTATGGATGTTTTCAAGGCCCGCGCGAAAGGCCTGTCAGATGGCCTTGAGCCCGAGCTGAGCGTCGTGGTGGATGTGATGTTCCCGCTCGAACAGCTCACCAGCACCATAGCGCCCTTTCAAGCAGAATTTCCGGCAACACCTCTTAGGTTGTATGTCGAAGCGCTGGGTGCCGTTTTGCAGCTGGTGCTGGAGGGTCGCTGCGCCTTCGGGGTGATGGGCTCTCTCCCCACCGCTCCCACGCAGCTCACACGCGAGCGCCTGCTCGGCGTAAAAATGCTTTTTGTCGCGTCCCCAACGCATCCTCTGGCGTCGCGCAAAGGCCCTATTCCAGCGCGTGTCCTTGCGTAACACAGGCAACTCGTCCTCACGGATCGTTCTGAGCTGTCGCAAGGAAAAGACTTTGGCGTTTTTTCGGCCTTCTTGCGCGCAGGTCTGGGCTGGGGCGGGATGCCAGCGGGCGTGATCAAAACGGATATAGCAAATGGATCGTTGGTGAGAATTGACCTTGAAGATGTACCCAACGCCAACCTTGTCATAGCAATGTCAGCAGTGTACCGGACAGACACTCCGCCCGGCCCAGCTGGTCGCTGGTTGATTGAGCGCCTCAAGTCGACTATTGCACCGCGTACAAGCGTTGCTAAAGCGAGGCGCAAAGGGCGAAGGTAGCAACACTCGTTCACCCAGCCACAAAAGGACCTTAGATGCTCGATTGGATTCCGATAGTAAAGGTTGTATTGCCTTACATAGCGCCAATCTTTGAGGCGGCACTGCCTGCGTTTACAAAGAGAAAAAGCGACAAAGCTGATCCCGTCATCAATCAACAAATAAACGAACTCCAGGAAGCCGTCAAGAAGAATGCCGAGTCCATCACGGCGCTCGCTAAGGCATTGGAAGAAGCGGTAAAAGCCAATGACCAGGTAATGAGGCGTACACGACTACTCGCGGTCACCGCCATTGGAGTAGCTACAATTTCGCTCGCACTTTCGATCTCGACATATCTCCGATGACCGTCGTCAACCTCCTCTCCTTCGAAGCGAGTCCGGCTGCGGCAGAGGTAGGACATGGGGCCCGTGGCGTCATGGTGTTAGATTTGATTCCGGCATTGACTGCTCCTCGGCCAAAGCTGCCGCTGCCTCTGTGCGACATGGGCGACGGGTAAAGGTCCTTCGCCGGCCATTTCACACGAATTTAGATCCAATGACAGCGTTCGATTGCGATGTATGCGTACGCCAGACTTAAGTAAGCCGCTTGACCCGCGGCCTCATGAACGTTGGCCATCCGTCGCCGGGGTGTCACTTTCCAATTGGCTATGATGTTCCACTTGTCGTCGACGGCGCGCCACGTTTCGCTCGAGTGCTACGTCGATCGACTTCCTGTGCACTCAAAGGATTGCATGGGCTCTTAGGAGTTCTCAGGCAACAGCTTTAGCTTGTCCACCATCCGGCAGAGACCTTCGAGAGACGCGGCTTTCACCTTCCGCATCATGTTACTGCGATGCACTTTCACGGTGGTTTCAGTGATGCCCATCTCGCTGGCAATCTGCTCGATCGCCGATCGAGTAGTGCTTCGAATCAAGGGGGGCCATTTGGACTACTGGATTTCCATCATCCTGATAACCTTCGTCCACTTCGCCGCCTCTATTCTGATTATCGAAGCGACTTCATCGGGTGTGCCCGGCGAGCGCTCGACGCCCTGTTTGTCGAGGACTTCGGACACGTCTGGTTGGCTCATTCCCTTCCCGACTTCAGCATTGAGGCTCTTCACAATAGCCGCAGGGGTACCAGCCGGCGCAAACAACGCGCTCCACGAATTGACTTCAAAACCCGGGACGCCGGCTTCAGCGATCGTCGGCACCTCAGAAAGAAAGCGGGAACGTTTAGCGGTGCTGACACCCAGCACTCTCAACCTGCCCGACTTCAGGAAAGGCGCCGCCGTCTGGGAAGCGGCGAACATGAGATGCACCTCGCCTGAAATCAGCGCCGTGAACGCCGGCCCCCCACCTTTGTACGGCACATGAGCGAGCCGCACGCCGATCATATTCGCGAAAAGCTCGGCAGCCACGTGATTGCTCGTGCCGAGCCCGCCGGAGCTATAGTTGAGAATGCCAGGTTGGGCTTTAGCCAATGAGATGAGTGTCTTCACGGAGCGCGCAGGCAGCGACGGGTGAATCACCAATACTAGCGGATAGGACACGAGTAGTGTGACAGCCTCGAAGTCTCTGACAGGATCGTAAGAAGAGTTCTTGTGGATAGCTGCATTCATCACGAACGCACTCGGCGTGGCGAGCAATGTGTAGCCGTCATTGGGTGATTTTGCCACGAACTCAGTGCCTACCATCCCACCCGCGCCTGGTCTGTTTTCGATGACTATCGGCTGCCCGAATGCGGCAGTCAGCTTTTGGCCGACAAGGCGCACAATGGATTCCATACTGCCGCCGGACTGGAACGGCACGATGATTCGGATCGGTTTGCCAGGATATGCCTGCGCGTGTGCGATAGCAGGCAGGAAGCCCAAAGTCGTCACCGCGAACGCAAGGATCGAAACACGCAACGAAGTAATCGTTCTCCCGCAGGTGATGGAGTAGAAACTCATTTCGACGCGGTTTATATTCATGACAGGACCTGCTTATTGTGTGCGGCGAATAAAACCAGACTCAATTCAAGCGGGGTGTTGCTCGGTTTATTATGGACATTAGCGCGATGGGATAGTAGGCTCTAAAACACAGAAACGTTATGATCATATTCTGAAACCCGCAAAAGGAATGGCAGTGAAGAACCCTCGTCTTACTGGATATATCGCAAGCGCGCTCGTTCCCTATAACGAAGATTTTAGCATTAACGAGCAGGAGTACATCAAGCATCTCAAGGAGATTGGCAAGGCGGAGAAGTTATGCGCCGTCTACGTGAATGCCTTGGTTGGCGAAGTCTTTGCACTAGAGCCGCACGAGCGCCGACGGTTGCTCGTGCTAGCGAGACAGACAATACCAGCCGAAATTCCGATCATGTCCGGCGTGATCGGCAACCGCATGTCGGAAATCGTTCAGTCCGCAAACGAAGCGAAAGAAGCGGGAGCCAACATCATTGAGGTGATGCCACCGTTCGATGTCCTATGGTACCGAAGACTGATGGAGCGGGAGGACGTGCCCTATCAGTTCTTCAAGGAGCTTGCCAAGGAAGTAAACATGCCAATGTCTATTTTCAAATACACGGCGGAGCGGGGCTTGGCGTATTCCAACGACACGCTGGTAAAAATGGCAGACGACATCGAGCAGGTCGTTGCGATGAAAACATCATGCCTGACATGCGCTGACTACTATCAGGTATGGAACAGACTGAAAGGCAAGCTCTCCATCTTCGTCACCGGTGGAGACACCGTAGATATGCTCGGCATGATGATGATTGGTTCCGACGGCGCACAAGCTGGGATCATGGCGCTTGGCCGGCAGAACTGGAGTCGCTTCATATCGCATTGCCTTGAAGGGAAATACACGGAGGCGAGAAACATTTATATGGACAAGTGCGCACCTATTGCAGATCACATTTTCGGTGCGCCATTGCGAACCTCCCGCCCGCATCGGTCGGGCTCGACTACGGCACTCGTTAAAGAAGCCCTCGTGGCGACTGGCACATTCTCAAATGCAAGTGTGAGGTCACCCGATGTCGGTGCGAACAAAGAAGAGCGCGAAGAAGTCAGAAATCTCCTGAAAAGGCTCCAGTTGCTGTAGGAGTAAAGTTGGCCAGTATCGCGAATCTGATCGCGGTCGCGAAGGTACGGCCGTCATTAAGGGTCTGAGACACCAACGGCAGCAATTCGGCCCAAACGGACGTTGACAACCTGAGTCATTAACGTCCGCAATGGTTAGGCCACCGGTCGTTGGCCAAAAGAACGTCCCGAAGAACCTCTTCCTGTTTTCCCGAATGCGTACTCCCGAACCTGAGCCGTCCTCCCTGTTTTGAAAAGCGGACGTTAACGCCTTGTTGAGCGGCGCGTGCGGCACCGCATGAGCAGCAACACCATTACAGGCAAACCACTCATGTTGACTCGCGTCCGTTCGAACTAGAGTTAGGAGATCATTTCGTGTGGGAAGCTGCCGCAACTCGGGTTCGCCGCAATCCAGCCACGCGGATAGCTTCGGCCACCGTGCCGTCGGCCTTCGCTTCCTCAACGAAAGCTTTTAGGTACTCGGTGGCGGCTATCTTTCCTTTTGGCGTAGCAACGGCGTGTTGGATCACGGTGTAACGCCCTTCCAGCACGCGTGCGCCCGGCGGCATTCGATCGGCGTAGAGCGAGAGCATGTGCGCGTTCTCTGCATAAGCGTCAGCTTTTCCGGATGTCAGAGCCTCAATCGCGGCTTCTGCGCCACCCGGCAGCCGCAGTATCTGCGCCGACTTCAGGTTACGGCTCAGAAACAAGTCGGGCACGCTTCTCTCTGACACCGCGATAGTCACCTCCGATCTGTCGGCGCCCTCGACCGCTGAAACTTTGGATTTTGCGGTTACCAGATAAGTATTATCGACTTCCATGTACGGCGGCGAAAAATCGACGTCCTTAGCCCGAGCGGGATCATAGGCGAGAAATGTGATGTCCCACTCATTGGTTCCGAAGCTTTTCACAAGCGCCGCCGGGTTGGCATATCCAACAGGTTGGAAAGGTACGCCTAACCGCTGCGCTAATGCTTTTCCAAGATTAATCGTTACGCCCCGCAGTTCCCCCGTACTCGAATCTTTCGTCACAAACACTTGATTTGACAGTATCAGCCCGACGCGAAGCTTGCCGGTTGACGCGATTTCAGCGCGTGCTGCTGGAGGGACATTGGGTGTTGAGACGCAGCCGCCAATCAGAACAAGCGCAAAAGCAATTAGCGCATACGCGTTGAGTCCCCGAAAAGGATGCTGTTGCTTGCTGATCATGTCGATCTCCTAACGGGAAATATAGACTCGAAAGGGCAAATACAAAACTACCTGCATCGTCGGAAACTTATTGTTTCTAAAAGAAAATCATATCGTTAGAAATGAATTTGAGATTCTCTTATTTTATTCAAGACACGAAATAAAGAATTGCAATAGCAAATCAATATGTTAAGTCTGCGCAATGTTCCCACGTATCTCAGAATACGATTTGCCACGACCATCGAATGACCACTTTGAGGAGACTTTTTTCTAATACCGCTTCTGGCCGCGAACCACCTGCCAATACTCGCACAACGCAGCCTGCGGCAATTTTGCGGCCGACGGCTATTCGGATGTAATATCAATTTCAGTACTCGGCCAGGACCCGCTGCTGGACATACCGGTCTACTTGCTGGTAAGCAGATATTCACGCAGCACCGGCTTGAACGAACAGTTCGATTGCTGCTACGTGGGCTGGTAGTTCTGCTACAACTGCCAGACACCGTGATTATTGCCGCCTAGTAGGTAGATGGCGAATCTGCCGTGACCCGGAATTTCCATCGGCGGGACAGCGATCACGCCGCCGGATTGAACGACTGCGGCGATGGCCGCATCGATATCATCCACTAGCCAATAGGGCCGCACCACGGGCTCCTCAGTCTGACGTAAGGGCGCACGCACTCCCACAAGCCCGCCGCCTGCCAATGTAGCAGTTCGCGCGTTACCGAGCCCAGCTTCAGGTTTGCCGAATTGAACCTTGTGTGCAGAAGCGTATGCGGCACAAACCGCCTCTACTTCCTTCGTCACTATCTCGAGATATTGAATCTTCATGATTCCCTTTGGACTCCAGTCCACGTGTTGAATGAAGCGGCTTTGCCTATAGCAGCATGATCGATGGAGCGATGAAACCGGTGAAGGTCAATCGATGAAATAGTCGTTGCATCATGATGACTCTCCTTGAACCGCTGAACACTGGCGCGAGTAAATACGCTATTTTTTTATGACAGCGGCACCTAGTGGCATGGGTTGCTCAACGCCACCAGTCGTAGGGCGGTGTTTGGGGCCACCCCGCGGGTGAGTCTTCCCAGGTCTCTTGTCTACCGAATGGCGTCAAATCCAGATAGCTCCAGACCGTACCGAGCATTTCGTCGCCACGGCCGCTGGTGAAATAAGTGTGGTAGACGCTATCGTCATCGTGCAGAAACACGCTGACACCCGACTTCTCTTCCTCGCCCACGCTCATGCCGAAATCGGTGTTGAAGTCATTGCTGAAGGACGAGTACCAGGGAACCGTCCAGCCCATGCGATGCTGATACGTCTTCAGTTTGGAATACGGCGCACGCGATACGAGGACCATCCACGTATCGCGCGCATGCAGGTGTGAGAGATAGCCGATATTGTCCACACTCATCGAGCAACCCACACAGCCTTCGTTCCAAGAAGGACCGAACATGACGTGATATAGGATCAGTTGCCGGTGCCCCTCGAACATATTGACAAGGCGAACCTTACCCTGATCGCCCTCGAAAACATAATCTTTGTCGACCTTCACCATGGGCAGGCGGCGGCGCTCTGCAGCGAGCGCGTCGCGCGCGCGGGTAGCGGCTTTTTCTTTGACCAAAAGTTGGCCTCGCGCCAGTTGCCATTCGGCCTTCGAAACGATTCGTGGAAGGCGGTTTTCGTGCTTACTCATGCTGATTCTCCTCTTGGCTAGGAATTGAACTCGGTGACAATTCCTGCAGTTGGTCACTCGGTCGCAACCGATTCTTCACCAGAACGGCGGTGACTCCACCGATGGTCGTAGCACCGAGCAGCACGATCGCGGCCGTGGTCAGGCATGCGGGACACATGTTGCCCTCCATTCACTTTGCCAGCGGATGGTGAGTAACCTGATCAGCGTAATGGCGGGATGAAAAACGAAAGATCCTGGAGTAAGAAGTATCAATACGTACACCCACCACTTTTTTGGGTTGCCGGGTATGGCGGCAGTCAGATAACGGCTCACGTCTGGTTCCTCTAATTAATCGATTGCTGTTACTCACTAGTCGGTTGGCGAAGATGGAATTCGACACACGCTGCTGCTGATCATATCCGTCTCTCGTGCCGCGGCTTGTAAGGCGACACCCACCATCGGGCTGACGAATTTCTATGGTTGTCGCGCGCGAGAGACCACGAAACCTCGCGGCTGCATGCCTGCGTGGGGCGCTAAATCTTAGGTTGTGGTTTCGCGCCGCCGTTGACGCCCCAAGGCGTGCCAAAGCGATCAGTGACCATGCCGAAGGAATCTGCCCAGAAGGTTTCACCCAGCGGCATTGTTACCTTTCCACCCTCGGCCAAGGCGTTAAACGCGCGTCGGCCTTCGGCAGCTGTGGAGTAGGTTAAAGCCATCATTACGCCACTAACGCCTTGGTAGGGAATACCCGGCGGCGTGTCGCCAGCCATCAGCTCGAAATCCGGATGAACGAGGTAGGCATGCATGATGCGGTTGGCGTGGGCTGGCGGGCAAGGCTGGTCACCAGGGACTTGCCCGTAGGTAATATGCGCTTCGAGCTTGGCGTTAAGCACTTGCGCGTAGAACTTCATGGCTTCCGCGCAGTTGCCGTCAAACGAGAGATAAGCATTAAGTTTTGGCATGTTCATTCCTTTCGGTGAGATTTGGCAGTAGGTCGTCAGCGCGCATTGCTGTTGACAGGGAATAGTCGTTCGCGATACCTCGAAATCGACATGACACGGTCGCCTTGATAACATTGTGTGTTGCTAGCCACATTCAACAGCTTGGGCTACTTAATTCTTTCCGCGTTAGAAAAGTATTGCGACGCATTGGGCATACGGCAAGTTCCCAATACCCAGCGATTCTCTACTCGGGTACGATTTTGCGGAGGGTCGATTCTTGCTGTATCGTCGAATTCCATTACGACTGATCAGTTTTACCAGGAGTTTCGGCGATGGTAGGCCGTGCACTTGCTCAGCATGCATCTTGCGCCAACATCCAGGACGTATTGACTGGGGCGCATCGTATTAACCTCAAATGGCGCGAATTGGAGGTTGAATACGCTTGGCTGCCACCGTTTACCGGACTGGCGGCGACCCGTCCGAATCGCATCGAAGTGGTCTTCTCGCAACACGATGGGGTAGCCGTCGAGCATGAAGGGAGAACCTATGACATTGCCTGCCAACCGGGCGGCACATACGCAGTGGGCGCGGACGGCACACGGCTGCTGCGAGTGCGCGAATACAGTGATACCTTGGAGATGTACCCAAGCAGCGACTTGTTGCACGCCGTCGCGGCGGAGCGTGGATTATCGTCATTGCCCATCGAACCGACGCTTCGGGGGCATCAATGGAAATTGTTTGTGAGGGACAGCGTGTTTCTTTCGCATGCACATTTCCTGCGCCGGGCTTGCATGGGGCAACTCACGCTTTCGGACATTCAGGTATCTACGCTTGCGCATCAACTGGTCTGGCATATCGCCGATACACAAATCGGACCGCATCGA
>Ga0193752_1002683_pt1 | contig 13010 bp, 11 predicted proteins | sample H1c1metaG_FD_144924 | JGI IMG/M metagenome (GOLD analysis project Ga0193752, IMG submission 144924) | Soil microbial communities from a riparian zone of the East river system, Colorado, United States - H1c1 | ecosystem: Environmental > Terrestrial > Soil > Riparian zone | place: USA: East River... | reverse complement strand
CCACGATGCAGGGGCGCTTCGAAGACGAGGGCTGGCGCCTGCGCAAGGACGGCTCGCGCTTCTGGGCCAACGTCATCATCACCGCGCTGCGCGACGACGACGGCCATCTGCTCGGCTTTTCCAAGATCACGCGCGACCTCACTGTCCGCCGCCAGGCAGAGGAGGAGCTGCGGCAGAGCGAGGAGCGCTTCCGCCTGCTGGTCGAGGGCGTGCAGGACTACGCCGTGTACCTGCTCGACCCCGAGGGCATCGTCGTCAGCTGGAACGCCGGCGCGCAGAAGATGAAGGGCTACCTGCGCGAGGAGATCACCGGCAGGCACATCTCCGCCTTCTACCGCAAGGAAGAGATCGAGGCGGGCCGGCCCTGGGAGGAGCTCGCCGCGGCGCGCCGCACCGGCCGCGCCGAGGACGAGGGCTGGCGCGTGCGCAAGAGCGGCGAGCGGTTCTGGGCGCGCGTGGTGGTGACCGCGCTCTACGACCCCGACGGGCGGCTGCGCGGCTTCGCCAAGGTGACGCAGGACCTGAGCCAGCGGGAGTACGCGCGGGGCCTCGAGACGACGGCGCAGCGCGTGAACGAGTTCATCGCCATGCTGGCGCACGAGCTGCGCAACCCGCTCGCGCCGATCCGCACGGCGGTGCACCTCATGGAGCGGCTGCCCGCCGGCGACCCGGGACACGAGAAGATGCGCAGGACGATCGAGCGCCAGAGCGCGCACCTGATGCGCATCGTCGACGACATGCTGGACATCGCGCGCATCACCCGCGGCACGCTGTCGATCGAGCAGGGCAGCGTCGACCTGGCCGAGGTCGTATCGCGCGCGCTGGAGATCGCCAAGGCCAGCGCTGGCGAGGTGTCGCACGAGTGGCACGTCGAGCTGGCTCGCGGGCCGCTGCGGGTCGTCGGCGACACCGGCCGCCTCACGCAAGTAGTGGCGAACCTGCTCACCAACGCGACGCGCTTCACGCCCGGCGGCGGCAGCATCCGGGTGAAGGCATGGCGCGAAGACGGGGACATCGTGCTCACCGTGCGCGACAGCGGGCGCGGCATCGCGGCCGAGCACCTGGAGACGATCTTCGGCATGTTCGTGCAGGGCAAGGACGCGTTGCACCGGGTGGGCGGCGGCCTCGGCGTCGGCCTCGCCCTGGCGCGGCGCATCGCGGATTTGCACGGCGGCACGGTCGAGGCGGCAAGCGAAGGCGAGGGCAAGGGCAGCGAGTTCACGCTGCGCCTGCCGGCCGATCCGCAGGCGCCGGCGGAAGTGCCCGCCGGCGCTGAAGGCACCAAGCCGGCGCCGGAGAAGGCGACTGCGCGGCGCGTGCTCATCGTCGACGACAACCTCGACGCCGCGGCGACGCTCGATGAGTTCATGCGCTCCCTCGGGCACGCCACCCAGGTGGCGCACGATGGTCCGCAGGCGCTGCTGATGGCCGATCAGTTCAAGCCCGACGTGGTGCTGCTCGACATCGGGCTGCCCGGGATGAGCGGCTACGAGGTCGCGCGGCGTCTGCGCCAGAGCGGGCGGACCATGAAGATCATCGCCGTCACCGGATGGGGCAACGAAGCCGAGCGCAGCCGCTCAGCCGAGGCCGGGTTCGACATGCACCTGGTCAAGCCGGTCGACGAAGCCGCGCTGCAGCACATCATGGAGCAAGGCGGCAGCGCCTCGATCCACTAGCGGCCTACCGTCGGGTCGTCCTGCGCGCCGCGCTCGCCACGCTGGCCACCAGCTCGGCGGACTCGACCGGCTTGGACAGATGCAGGACGAAGCCCGAGCGCAGCGCGTGCGTCCTGTCCTCCGAGCGCGCAAACGCCGTCAGCGCGATCGCGGGCAGGTTGGCCAGCACCGGGTCGCGCAGGGCGCGCACCCGCTCGAGGAGCTGGTAGCCGTCGGCGCCGGGCATGCCGATGTCGCTGACCAGCAGGTCCGGCCGTGCGCTTTGCAGCATGGCGAGCGCCTCGTCCACGCCGGCGGCGGCGAGTACCTCGGCGCCGCATTCCTCCAGCAGCTGGCGCAGGAGATTCCTCGCGTCCTCTTCGTCATCGACCACCAGCACTCGCAGTCCGGACAGGTCTGCGATCCGGTAGTCCGCGACGGCAGCGGAAACGCCCGCCGCATGGCCGCGCCGGCCCTCGCGATGCGGCCGATGCACCGCGGTAAGGGGAAGCGTCAGCGTGAAGGTGCTGCCGCGCCCCTCTCCCGCGCTGTGCGCCCGAATCGTCCCGCCGTGCAGCTCGGTGAGCTGCTTCACGATCGAAAGGCCGAGCCCGAGTCCGCCGTAGGTTCGCGTCGTCGAGGCGTCGGCCTGGCGAAACCGCTCGAACACGTGAGCGATGAACCCGGGCGCGATACCGATGCCGGTGTCGGCCACGGTGATCTCGACGTGGGAGTCGACCCGCTGCAGTACGACCTGGACCTTGCCGTCCTTCGGCGTGAACTTGATCGCGTTCGACAGGAGGTTCCACACCACCTGCTGCAGCCGGCCCGGATCGCCCGACACCGGGCCGACGAACGGATCGAGGACCGCCTCCAGCCGGATGCCCTTGGCGTCGGCCGCCGGCCGGACCGTCTGCATCGCCGCCTCGATGAATGCGGCCGGCTCGACCGGCTGCACCTCCAGGCGCAGCTTGCCCGAGGCGATGCGGCTCATGTCGAGGAGGTCCTCGATGAGCTGCGTCTGCACGCGCGCGTTACGCTCGATGATCTCGACTGCCTTGCGCAGCTCCTCGCGGCCGAGCTCCCGGCGCTGCAGGATCTGCGACCAGCCGAGGATCGCGCTGAGCGGCGTGCGCAGCTCGTGGGAGAGCGTCGCGAGGAACTGGTCCTTCAGCTCGCCGAGGCGCTCGGCCTCGGCGCGCGCGGCGCGCTCGTTCTCGAGCGCCACGTTGCGCTCCGCCTCCACGCGCTTGCGCTGCGTGATGTCCTCCACCACGCTGATGAAGCGATGCGGCGCCCCCGCCTCATCGCGCAGCAGCGTCACGCTGGTCAGCATCCAGACGACCGCGGCGTCCTTGCGGAGGTAGCGCCGCTCCCGCGCATACTCGGAGATCTCCCCCGAGAGAAGCCGCTCGACGTCGGCGCGCGTCTGCGGCAGGTCCTCCGGATGGGTGAAATCGAAAGCGGTCAGCGCCCGGAGCTCGTCCTGCGAGTAGCCCAGCAGCTCGCACAGGCGCCGGTTCGCCTCTAGCAGGCGGCCGTCCGGCGCGATGATCGCGATGCCCGCGGCGGCGTGCGCGAAGACCGCGCGCAGGACCCTCTCGTCCTGCGTCACGTCATCAGCCCGGCGGGGAATCGACCCATCCGCCGCACAATAACCGGACAGAAAAGCATTAGCAAAGAGCGCGAGCGCGGATATTGCATTGCAGCTTGATTTTTCCAATGCGCCGGTCCACCGTTGTCGCGACAATCCAACGGGAGGTGAGGCGACCATGAAACTACGCGTTATCGTATCGTCGCTTGTCATGGCCGGCTTTGCCACCGGCGCCGCGGCGCAGTCGAGCATCGAGAAGATGAAGCAGATGCGGGTCGCCAGCACGGACCTGAACCTGCCGACCATCCCGCAGACCGGCAAGAACGCCGACGCCATCCGTAACAACCTGAAGAAGATCAACCTGCCGCCCGGCTTCGAGATCAGCCTCTACGCCATCGTGCCCGATGCGCGCCACATGGCGGTCGCGCGCTCGACCAACATGCTGTTCGTCGGCACGCGCAAGACCACGCTGTGGGCGGTCACCGACCGCAACAGCGACGGCGTGGCCGACGAGGTCAAGCCCTTCGCCCCGTCGCTCAACTTCAAGCAGCCCAACGGCGTGTGCTGGACCAAGGACGGCTTCCTGATCGTGGTCGAGCACAATCGCGTGCTGAACTTCCCGGCCGCCGAGTTTTTCTACGAGGGCCCGGACGTGGCGGTGATCGAGGTCGTGCCGCAGGGCGGCCTGGTGCCGGTGGAAGAGGAGTCCTACAACCATGGCGCGCGCACCTGCCGGGTCGGGGATGACGGCAAGCTGTACGTCACGCTCGGCCAGCCCTACAACGTGCAGCCGCAGGAAAAGATCTCGCTGTACGAGAAGCTCGGCATCGGTGGCGTGGTGCGCATGGATCCGTTCAACGGCGGCGGCCGCGAGGTGTTCGCCCGCGGCATGCGCAACCCGGTCGGCATCACGGTGAACCCGAAAGACAAGACGCTGTGGGCCACCGACAACCAGACCGACGGCATGGGCGACGACACGCCGCCCGGGGAGCTGAACCGGCTCGCCAAGCCCGGCGCGCACTACGGCTATCCCTGGTTCAGCGGGCGCACCAAGGTGACCGACGAAGCGGCGGGCTACAAGCTCTCGCAAATGAAGCCGCCGGCCGACCACGTCTGGCCGCAGGTCGAATACGCCGCGCACACTGCGGCGCTGGGCCTCACGTTCTACGACGGCAAGAGATTCCCCGCCAAGTACCAGGGCGGCGTGTTCGTCGCCGAGCACGGGTCGTGGAATCGCAGCAAGCCCATCGGCTATCGCATCATGTTCACCTCCCTGAAGCCCGACGGCACGGCGGACAAGACCGAGGTCTTCGCCGATGGCTTCCTCGACAAGGAGACCGACATGGCGCTGGGACGGCCGGTGGACGTGGCGCAGATGAGGGACGGCTCGCTGCTGGTCTCGGATGACTTCGCCGGAGCGATCTATCGCATCGCTTACACCGGTCAGTAAGGCGCTGGCCGTCCTGATCGTCGCGCTCGCTCCGGTGGGAGCGGGCGCCGCCGACGCAGCGGCGGGCCGCGCGAAAGCCGCGGCTTGCGTCGTCTGCCACGGGCAGGATGGCTACTCGACCTTGCCCAACGCGCCGCACCTTGCCGGACAGCCGGCGGTGTACCTGGAAGAGCAGTTGAAGAACTACCGCAGCGGCAGGCGGCAGCACGAAGTGATGACCCTCATCGCCAAGCCGCTGAGCGACACGGATATCGAGAACCTCTCGGCCTGGTACAGCTCCATCAAGATCAACGTCGTGCTCCCTTAGGCGGGAGCGCTGCTTGCTACGCCGAGGCCATGGCTAAATACGGCAAGAAAGCTCAACGCAAGGTGCGGCGTGCGATGCACGAGCGCAAGCACGGCACGCTGCGCAGCGGCGGCTCGGGCAAGAAGGTCACCAGCCGCAAGCAGGCGATCGCCATCGGGCTGTCCGAAGCGCGCCGCGCCGGCGCCAAGGTGCCGCGCAAGCGCAAGGGCAAGAAGCGCAAGTAGCTACGGGCGGATCAGCGCCAGTCCGCTCGCCGGATCGTAGACCCGGTCCAGGTGGGCGGGCGACTGGGTGAGGATCACTTCCAGCGTCGGCCGCACGCGCGCCTCGAGCAGGTGGCCGCCGCGCGCGCTGCCATCGCGCCGGCCGAGCACGACATGCGCGTGGATCTTCGGCTTGCCGTCCTGCGACGCGATATCGCCGACCAGCGCCAGCACCTCGACCTGCTCCTTCACAGGGATGCGCTCGTAGTCCTTCTTCTCCCAGTCGAAGTAGCCCAGCACCGCTTCGCTGAAGGCGCCGATCGCGGTGAAGCGGCAGGCGCCCAGGTTGTTCTCCTGGGCGTAGCGGTTCAGGCCGCCCACCGGGTCCTCGCCGGTCTCGAAGATGAGCGCGACGGTGCGCTCAGCGTGGTCGCTGAGAACCTTGGTGCGCATCAGCCCACGCCCAATTCGAACGGCACGAACAGGGCGCCTTCGCCGCGCCGCACCAGCAGCGCCACGCTATCGCCTTTCTTGTGGCGCGCGATCAGCTTCTTGAACTCCTCCAGGCTGCCGAACTTGTCCTGGCCGACGGCGACGATGACGTCGCCGGGCTGGATCTGGCTGCGCGCCGCCGGCCCGCCGACGATGTCGGCGACCACCAGCCCGTACTCCACGCCGAGCGCCTTGCGCCCTTCCGGCGGCAGCTCCTGCACCGACAGGCCGAGGTCGTCGCTCGCTTCCTTGGCGGCGGGCTTGCGCGACGCGGTGGCGGATTCCGACGGGAACTCGCCGACGGTCGCGGTCAGCTGCTCGCGCTTGGCGTTGCGCCAGACCTCGATCTGCGCTTTCTGCCCGGGCTGGGCGGCGGCGACCAGGCGCGGCAGCTCGTTCGGATCCTCGATCGGCTTGCCGCCGAAGGCGAGGATCACATCCCCGGTGCGCAGGCCGGCGCGCTCGGCCGGGCTGCCCGGCTCGACGCCCACCACCACCGCACCGGCGGGCGCGTCGAGCCTGAAGGACTTGGCCAGCTCCTTGGTCATCGGCTGCACGCCGATGCCCAGGCGCCCGCGCGTCACCTTGCCGCTCGCCTGCAGCTGCTTGGCCACATTGAGCGCCACCTCGATCGGGATGGCGAACGAGACGCCCATGTAGCCGCCGGTGCGGCTGTAGATCATGGAGTTGATGCCGATTACCTCGCCCTTGAGGTTGATCAGCGGCCCGCCGGAGTTGCCGGGGTTCACCGCGACATCGGTCTGGATGAAGGGCACGAAGGTCTCGTCGGGCAGCGCGCGGCCGGTGGCGCTGACGATGCCGGCGGTGATGGTGTTGGCGAAGCCGAAGGGCGAGCCGATCGCGGCCACCCACTGGCCGGGCTCGACCTTCGAGGAATCGCCCAGCGTGATGGTCGGCAGGTCCTTCGCCTCGACTTTGAGCAGCGCGACGTCGGTGCGCTTGTCGAGGCCGACCACCTTCGCCTTGAACTCGCGCTTCATGTCGGCCAGGCGCACGTTGACCTCGTCGAAATCGGCGACCAGGTGCGCGTTGGTGAGGATGAAGCCGTCGGCGCTGATGATGAAGCCCGAGCCCATGCCGCCGCGGGGCTGGCCGCCGGGACCGCCGGGCCCGCCCGGCGGCAGGTCGGGGATGAAGCGGCGGAAGAACTCGAGCATCGGATCGCTTTCCTGCTGCTCCTGGCCGCGCCGCGCCTGCGGGGCGGCCTTGTTGGTGGTGATGATGTTCACGACTGCCGGGCCGTCGATCTTCATGAGCGAGGTGAAGTCGGGCAGCGATACGGCCTCGCGCGAAGGCGCGGGAGCGGCGGTGGCGCCGGCGCCGGCCGATTCGCGCGCCGGTGGCGGTTGCTGGACGGAGAACTCGCAGCCGCCAAGGGTCAGCGCGGCAGCGAGGAGCAAGAGGGGGAGGGGTTTCATAGTGGGAAGCTTCTTGCAATCTACGTGCCCCCCCGAAAAGGCGGAGAATCACGCCATGCCGTACTCGGTCGAGGGCAAGCTGGTGGTGGCGATCTCCTCGCGCGCCCTGTTCGACTTCGAGGAGGAGAACCGCATCTTCGAGCGCGACGGCGAAGCGGCCTACATCGCGCTGCAGTCGGCGCGCCTCGAGGTGCCGGCCCGGCATGGCGTCGCTTTCCCGCTGGTGAAGAAGCTGCTCGCCTTCAATGCGCCCGGGCAGAGCCGCGTCGAGGTGGTGGTGCTGTCGAAGAACGACCCGGTGTCCGGGCTGCGGGTCTTCAAGTCGGCGCAGCAGGCCGGGCTTGCCGTCGAGCGCGGCGTCTTCACGCGCGGCCGCAATCCCTACGAGTATCTGGGGCCGCTGAAGGCGAACCTCTTCCTGTCGGCGAACGAGGCCGATGTGCGGGGGGCGCTCGAAGCGGCGGTGCCGGCGGCGCGCGTCTACCCCGAGTCGGCCCAGGCGGCGAGCCGGCATGCAGGGGAAGTGCGCATCGCCTTCGATGGCGACGCGGTGCTGTTTTCCGACGAAGCCGAGCGCGTGTTCCAGAAGGACGGCCTCGATGCCTTCACGCGGCATGAGACCACGCACGTGCTGACGCCGCTGCCGCCGGGTCCGTTCAAACCCCTGCTGGAGGCCCTGCACCGGCTGCAGGCGGAAAAGAGCCTGCCGATGAAAATCCGGACTGCTCTGGTCACCGCGCGCAGCGCCCCGGCGCACGAGCGCGCGATCAACACGCTCATGAACTGGAACATCGCGGTGGACGAGGCGATGTTCCTCGGCGGCCTCGACAAGGGGGCGTTCCTCAAGGCCTTCGAGCCGGATTTCTATTTCGACGACCAGAGCGGCCACATCGAGTCGGCGCGCCTGCACGTCGCGGCAGGCCACGTGCCCTTCGGCGTCGCCAATCTGAAGCGCTAGCCCACGCTACATGAACAGCTCTTTCGGGTCGACCTGCAGCTTGGTCTGCTCGAGGGTGCGCTTGATGCGGTAGGGCTCGTCCGGGGCGTGCTTGGGGTCGCGGTCGAGGTCGAGGATCTTGTGCGGCCGCATCGGCACGCCCTTGGCGTCGAGCACGATCATCACGCGCGGCTTGAGCCGGCGCACCAGGTTCTGCGTGATCACCAGACCCACCTCGCCGGAGTTGAGCTCGACCACCGAGCCCACCGGGAACACGCCGACGCACTGGATGAACTGCTCGACCAGGTCGGGGTGGTAGCCGGTGCCGCGCTCCTTGTAGAGATAGCTCAGCGCGGCCGAGGGCGAAAGCGGCTCGCCCCTGGGACGCTGCGCGGTGAGGCTGTCGAAGGCATCGGCGATGGCGGCGATCGAGCCGTACAGGCCGATCTCCACGCCTTTCAGGCCGCGCGGGTAGCCCGAGCCGTCCTGCCTCTCGTGGTGCAGGATGGCGAGGTCCAGCAGCCGCGGCGGGATGCCCGGGGTGGCCTTGAGGATCTCCGCGCCGAGCTGCACGTGCCGCTTGAAGATCTCGGCCTCCTCGGGCGTGAGCGTGGTGTTCTTCTCCATGATCGAGGCGGGCAGCCTGGTCTTGCCGACGTCCTGCAGCAGCCCGACCAGGCCGAGGAGCTCGAGCTCCTCGCGCTCGAGCTCGAGGAAGCGCCCGAACACGATCATGTAGATCGAGACCTGCAGGGCGCGCGCGTGCGCGGCGGCGCTCTTCTCGCGCAGGCGCGTCACCAGCAGCATCGCGTCGGGATTGCGCACCACGCTGTCGGTGAGCTGCGTCACCGACTCCTTCACGTCCTTCGCCTCGAGCACGCCGCCGGGCTTGGCGATCGGCTGCAGCAACTCGCCGACGCGGTCGACGCTCCGGGTGTAGACCTTGGCCGCCTGGTGGTACTCGACCTCTACCTTGACGGCCTCGACGTACTTGGTCTGGCCGCGGATCTTGAACTGCGCCGCCGGCGGGCGCGGCGCGTCGACCCGCTCGGTGCGCTCGATGTCGATGAAGACGTGCTTGCAGAGCTTCTTCAGCGCCTCGAGCTGCTTCTCGGTCTTCAGGTGGAAGCCCTGGAACATGAACGGCGTCTCCGTCCACGGCCGGTCCAGCTCCGCGACGAACATGCCGAATTGCAGCTCCCCGACCGTGACTTGCTTGCGCTGCATCTAGCGGCGAATTCTAAGGCGTTATGCGGCCTTCCTGAACGCCATGGCAGGCCACAGCGTCGATGACAGGCGGCCGCTCGGCGCGACAGCGCTCATTGGCGTGCGGGCAGCGCGGGTGGAAGGCGCAGCCCGACGGGGGCGCCAGGGGGTTGGGCACTTCCCCGGCCACCGGCACGCGCGCCTTGCCGCTCATGCCCAGGTCCGGCACCGCGTCGAGCAGCATGCGGGTATAGGGATGGCGCGGCCGCGTGAACAATTGCGCAGCCGGGGCCATCTCGACGATGCGCCCGAGGTACATGACGCCGACCCGGTCGGCGATCTGGGACACGACCGCCAGGTTGTGCGAGATCACGAGATAAGTCAGGCCGAGGCGGCTCTGCAGCTCGGCCATCAGGTTGAGGATCTGCGCCTGGACCGAGACGTCGAGCGCCGAGGTGGGCTCGTCGCACACCAGCAGGTCGGGCTCGCCGGCGAGCGCGCGGGCGATCGAGATGCGCTGGCGCTGCCCGCCGGAGAATTCGTGCGGGTACTTGTCGCCGTCCTCCGGGGACAGGCCGACCTGCGTGAGCAGGTTTGCGACCTTTTCTTTTACACGGGAAGGTGATCTTTCCAACTGCAAATGCGTGATGGGCTCGGCCACGATCTTGCTCACCCGCCAGCGCGGGTTGAGGCTGGCGTAGGGGTCCTGGAAGATCATCTGCATGCGCCGGCCGCGGAACGCGATGCGGCCGGCGCTCGGCGCATACAGGCCGACGATGAGGCGCGCCACGGTGGACTTGCCGCAACCCGACTCGCCGACCAGCGCGAGCGTCTCGCCCTGGCGCACCGCGAAGCTCACGCCGTCGACCGCTCGCAGGCTGCGGCGCGGCTCGCCCTCGAGCACGCGGTTGAGCCACGGCCGCGACACGTCGAAGTCGCGGCTTACGCCGTCGAGCTCGAGGAGACTCATCCGGTTCGACCCCCTGACAAGGGGGTCGTGACCCCCGCGTACGCGGAGGGAACGGGGGGTTGATTGTTGTGGCTTGAAAAAAAAGAAAACGCGAACCCCCCGCTCGCGTTGCTCGCTCCCCCCTTGTCAGGGGGGCGAAGAAGCCCGCTCATCGAGAGGCGGCGTGTAGCCAGCATGCAGCCTCGCTTGCCCCCGCCGCCATCAGTGCAGGACGCTCGACGGTGCAGCGCGCGAAGCGCTTCGGGCAGCGCGGGTTGAAGGCGCAGCCCGGCGGGATGGCGTTGAGGCGCGGCATTGCGCCGTCAATTTGAACGAGACGGGTTTTAGCTTGGAAAGAAGAGATCTTGGGTATCGAGCCCATCAGGCCGGCGGTGTACGGGTGCTGCGGCGAATGGATCACGTCGCGCACCGGCCCGATCTCGACGATGCGCCCGGCGTACATCACCGCGACGCGGTGCGCGGTCTCGGCGATCACGCCCATGTCGTGCGTGATCAGCATGACGGCGGCGCCGCGCTCGGCGGCCAGGCGTTTCAGCAGCGCGATGATCTGCGCCTGGATCGAGACATCGAGCGCGGTGGTCGGCTCGTCGGCGATCACCAGCACCGGCTCGGCGGCGAGGGCGAGCGCGATCACCACGCGCTGGCGCATGCCGCCGGAGAACTGGTGCGGGTAGTGGTGGAAGCGGCTCTCGGGCGCCGGGATCCCGACCTCGGCGAGCAGCGTGAGCGCGCGGCGCCGCGCCTCCTCGCGCCCGGGCGCGAGGTGCGTCAGGATGGTCTCCTCGAGCTGGCGGCCGACGGTGTAGAGCGGGTTGAGCGAGGTGAGGGGATCCTGGAACACCATGCCGATGCGCCGGCCGCGGATGCGGCGCATTTCCTCGTGCGCCAGGTTGTCGACGCGCCGGCCCTCCAGGCGCACCTCGCCGGCGGCGACGCGCCCGGGCGGCTCGAGCAGGCCGATCACGGCCAGGCCGGTGATGGACTTGCCGGCGCCGGATTCGCCGACCACGCCCAGCACCTCGCCCGGCGCGATGGAGAAGCTCACGCCGTCGACCGCGACCAGCGTGCCGCGCCGGGTGGGAAACTCCACCTTCAGATCCTCGACCTCGAGGATCATCGCAGCCTTGGATTCAACGCGTCGCGCAGCCAGTCGCCGAGCAGGTTGACCGACAGGACCAGGATCACCAGCGCGGCGCCGGGGAACACCGTGATCCACCACTCGCCGGAGTAGAGGAACTCGTTGCCGACGCGGATCAGGGTGCCCAGCGACGGCGTGGTCGCCGGCACGCCGACGCCGAGGAAGGAAAGCGTCGCCTCGGTGATGATGGCGATGCCGATGTTGATGGTGGCGATCACCAGCACCGGGCCCATCACGTTGGGCAGCACGTGCGACAGAAGGATCGCCAGCGGTCGGCGCCCGATGACGCGCGCCGCCTGCACGTACTCCTTGTTCTTCTCGACCAGCGTCGAGCCGCGCACGGTGCGCGCGTAGTCGACCCATTTCGACAGCGCGATCGCCACGACCAGCACCGCCACCGCCAGGGCATCGTGCGCCTCGGCCGACAGCGCGATGCGCGCTACGCCGTCGATCAGCAGCGCGATCAGGATCGCCGGGAAGGAGAGCTGGACGTCGGCGATGCGCATGATCACGGCATCCACGCGGCCGCCGAAGTAACCGGAAATCAATCCCAGGCTCACGCCCAGGAACAAGGCCAGCAGCACCGACGCCAGGCCGACGATGAGCGAGACGCGCGCGCCGTGCAGGATGGTCGACAGGATGTCGCGCCCCTGGTTGTCGGTGCCCAGGAGAAACGCGCCGCGACCGCTCTCGGTCCAGGCCGGCGGCAGAAAGGCGTTGTTCAGGTCGAGGCCCGCCATGTCGAACGGGTCCTGCGGCGCGATCCACGGCGCGAGGGCCGCGCCGGCCACGCACAGGACGGTCAGCACTGCGGCAACGACGGTGACCGGCGACCTGCGGAAGCTCCAGGCCAGGTCGTGCTCCCACAGGCGGGAGAGGAGACTGGCCCGGAACACTCGAGACCCGGACTACTTGACCGTCGCGAAGCGCGCCTGCGGCCGGTCGTCCGGGCTGTAGGAGATGGTCACGCCTTTCTTCATCGCCCAGGGCCGCATCTGGTGGTGCAGCGGCACGTAGTAGGCCTGGTCGCGCGTGCGCTCCAGGCCTTCCTTGAGCAGCGCGTCGCGCGCCGCCGGGTCGGTGGCGATCTTGATGGCGTCGATGGTGTTGTCGAGCTTCGAGTCGCTGATGCGCCCGAGGTTGAAGCTGCCGTCGGCGCCGGTGGTCTTGGTGCGTACCAGCGACTGCAGCGTGTAGAGGCCGTCGAAGGTCGCCACGCCCCAGCCGAGCATATAGGCGCTCGAGTCGAAGTTGAGGATCTTGGGGATGTAGTTGGCGAACGGCATGGCGTTGAGCTTCGCCCGGATGCCGGCCTTGGCCCACATCGACACCAGCGCCTGGCAGATCTTCTCGTCGTTGACGTAGCGGTTATTGGGGCAGTCGAGCGTGAACTCGAAGCCCTCCGGGTAGCCGGCCTCGGCGAGCAGCTTCTTCGCGCCGGCGACGTCGTACTTCTGCACCAGGTCGATCTGCTTCGAATGACCGTGCACGCCGGGGGCGATCATGATCCCCGCCGGGATCGCCAGGCCGCGCATCGTGACGCGCCTGATCGCCTCGCGGTCGACCGCCATGTTGAGCGCCTTCCTTACGCGCACGTCCTTGAACGGATTCTTGCCCTT
>Ga0193752_1002682_pt1 | contig 13012 bp, 17 predicted proteins | sample H1c1metaG_FD_144924 | JGI IMG/M metagenome (GOLD analysis project Ga0193752, IMG submission 144924) | Soil microbial communities from a riparian zone of the East river system, Colorado, United States - H1c1 | ecosystem: Environmental > Terrestrial > Soil > Riparian zone | place: USA: East River... | reverse complement strand
GCCCCTATGTGAGTTCCACAAAATCAATGACCGGACACGAGTGCTGGATGGCAGGGGCAAGTGAAATAGTCTATTCCGTGCTGATGCAGCAAAATGACTTCATCGCACCGAATATCAACTTCGAAACCCCCGATGAAGATTCAGCGAAACTGAATATTGCAAAAAGTACCATCGAAAAAAAAATAGATATATTTTTGTCCAACTCCTTTGGTTTCGGAGGAACGAATTCGTCACTGATCATCAAAAAAACGACCTAAATAACCCCCTTATGCAAAATGAAGAGATAATTCAGAAAATCAACGAATTCCTTGTAGAAGAGTTCGAAACCGACCCGGACAAGATTCAGCCTGAAGCCAATCTGAAGGAAACGCTTGAGTTGGACAGCCTGGATTACATTGATCTGGTCGTGATTATTGAAAGTAATTTTTCTTTTAAGGTCAAGCCCGAGGATTTTACCGGGATTGTCACCTTTCAGGATTTTTATGACTATGTGATCTCCAAGGTAAATTCTAAAGAACTGGTCTGATGGCCGGCTGGCAGGGGAAATCAAAGGGAACGACCCTTGGATACAGGATCTTTGTTTTTGTCCTCAGGAAATTTGGTGTACTGCCGGCTTATTTCATGCTTCGTTTTGTGGCTTTGTACTACATTATCTTCTCCCCGGCAACAACCAGAAATATCTACCGGTATTTCCAAAGTGGCCTGGGTTATGGCTCCCTGAAATCCATTGTCAGCACTTACAACAATTATTATCTCTTCGGCCAGGCGATCATCGACAAGGTGGTGATCATGTCCGACTTCCCCAACAAATTCACATTTCATTTTGATGGGGAAGAAAACCTGAAAGAGATCGTGGCCCAGAACAGGGGTGGTTTATTACTCAGTTCACACATTGGCAACTGGGAGATCGCCGGCCATCTGCTGAACCGGTTGGAAACCAGGATCAACCTGGTGATGTTCGATGCCGAACACGAACAGATCCGCGAATACCTCAGTTCGGTAACAGGGGGAAGGAATCTGAACGTGATTCTGATTAAAGACGACCTGTCTCATATCTATGAAATCAACGATGCATTCCTCAAAAATGAGTTGATCTGTATGCATTCGGACCGCTACATAAAGGGCAACAGGACCATTACGGCAGAATTCCTGGGCAGCCCCGCGAAGTTCCCGGCCGGTCCCTTTGTGCTTGCTTCCACCTTCCGGGTTCCTGTGTCCTATGTGTACGCAATGAAAGAAACAAAATATCATTATCATTTTTCTGCCTCCAGGGCGATCGCCTATGTGGGGCAGAACAGGGATACCGTCATGAAGAACATGCTTGCTGATTATGTGACCGAGATGGAAAGAAAGGTGAAGGCATATCCTGAACAATGGTATAACTATTATAACTTCTGGCAGAATTGATACTCGCAACTGCAGATACCATCCAGACGCTGATCCCTCAGCGTCCGCCATTTGTGATGATCGATGAACTGCTATACTTCGATGAAATCCGCACTGGTACCAGCTTTATTGTCCGGGAAGACAATATCTTTACGGTCGGAGGAGAACTGACGGAACCGGCGCTGGTAGAGAACATTGCCCAGACCGCCGCCGCGAGGGCCGGGCATTATGCAAAGAGCAACAATGCCCCGGTGATGGTTGGGTATATCGGCGCGATCAAGGACCTTGAAATCCTGTTCCTGCCCCGAATTGGCGATGTGCTGGAAACTGAGATTGAAATTGTGAACCAGATATTTGATGTTACCCTGATCAGAGGCGTTGTACGACTAAGTGGGCGGGAAGTCGCAAAATGCGAAATGAAAATATTTATCAGTAAAAACACATAAATCTCTCAACATGAAACAGTATTTCAACTGCCTTGCCGCCATCCTGTTTACCTGCTTTGCAGCAACATCTGCCATTGCACAGACCAGCAGCGACGTCTATGGGGGAACCAGCGATATCACCTGGCTTGGAATGGATTTCACCCAGGTAAAATTCGTTGGCACCGCCACCCAGTTCAAAGATGCAGGTGAAATTTCAAACAGCGATTTCAGGGATAAATACATTCCCGCCTGGAATCAACTTTTTGTGAATGAACCCAAAAAATACAATGTTGCGGAAGCAACCCGCCGTACAGAAGTTAAATATGCCGTCGATGTTACCGACAAGGTGAACAGCAAGATCAAGAAAGATTTCTTCAGCACTGGTTCAGAGGAATACAGAACCCTGAATGAATCAAAGGTTGCCGACCTGGTGAAGAACTATGATTTTGATGGAAAAACAGGCATTGGTTTGATTTTCTTCATCGATGGTATGAGCAAGGGTAAAGATGAAGTATCCGGATGGCCAACCTTCGTGAACATGAAAACAAAAAAAGTGATCCTCACCTCCAACCAGACTGGAAAGCCCGGTGGTTTTGGTTTCAGGAATTTCTGGGCTAAAGGCTTCCTGGAAATTCTCAAGGATGTAAAGGCCGACTTCAAGAAAAATAAATAGCAGGAATCCCGGACAGGTATTGCAAAAAACACTGAAACATACGATAGAATTCGAGGTCAGGTTCAGCGAAGTTGACCCGCTTGGTATCGTTTGGCACGGGCACTATATCCGGTATTTTGAAGACGGGCGCGAAGCTTTTGGTAAAAAGTACGGCATCGCTTATCTTGACTTTTTCCGGGAAGGTTTTGTGATCCCCGTGGTAAATGTGCAATGTGACTACAAAAGGTCGCTTAGGTATGGCGACCGGGTCTCACTTGAAACTGAATTTGTAGCTACAGAGGCAGCCAAGGTGGTTTTCAGATACCGGCTGCTGAACGCGAGCAACCAGGAACTGGCTGCTACCGGGTCAACGGTACAGGTATTCCTGGACAAAGAAGGCACCACGCTCCAGTTGTCCAATCCTCCTTTTTTTGGAAAATGGAAACAACAATACGGACTGGAATAAGAAACTGATTCATGACAGAGGTTTTCGTTTCGTCGGATAATATCACCTCTCCTGTGGGTAACACTACGGAAGAAAATTTCGACAGCCTGAAAAATGACATCACGGGCATCCGTCTCCATGATGAATCTTCCATCTCGGAAGAACCATTTTTTGCGTCGCTTTTCAATTCCTCTGCCCTTACTACCGGTGGCACCTACACGAAATTCGATCAATTGGTCATCGCTTCCGTTGAAGATGCACTGCGGAATTCTCCGATCAGGCCAGAGGATCCTGCAACCATCTTCATTCTTTCTACTACTAAGGGAAATGTTTCCTTGCTGGAAACCGGTGATGGCACCGACAATCGCCTTTCACTGCATCATTCCGCCAACCTGGTCGCCGTGCATTTTGGTTTTGTGAACCAGCCGATCGTAGTTTCTAATGCCTGCATCTCCGGGTCTCTTGCACTGCTTACTGCCCGAAGGCTGATTACCGCGGGCAGATACCAGCATGCAGTGGTGACGGGAGGCGATCTGATCACCAGGTTCATTCTTTCGGGATTCCAGTCTTTCCAGGCCATCAGTCCTGAACCATGCAAGCCATTTGATGAAAATCGCAGGGGGATCAACCTTGGTGAAGGTGCCGCAACGGTCATCTTAACCAGTAGCAAAGCCTGGTCTTCAGGAATAAGTCTGGATGGTGGAAGCACGAGCAATGACGCCAATCATATTTCGGGTCCCTCACGTACCGGCAGGGAGCTGCAACTTGCCATCTCAAGGACCCTGAAAGAATCTGGAATCGGTCCCGACCGTGTGGGCATGATCTCCGCTCACGGCACCGCCACCATTTTTAATGACGAAATGGAAGCAAAAGCCATTACTTTATCCGGCATGCAACAGGTGCCAGTAAACAGTCTTAAGGGATATTACGGTCATACCCTGGGCGCCGCAGGCATCATTGAATCCATTATCAATTATCGGGCTATGCAAGATGGGCTGCTCCTGCCCACCAGGGGTTTCAGCACTAAGGGCCCGGCAACAAATATCAATGTCATCACTAAATCAGGATACCAAAAAATCACCCATTGCCTTAAAACAGCATCAGGATTTGGCGGTTGTAATGCAGCCTTGTTATTCACAAAACAATAAGATCAAACCTTGAACGCAACATTGTCTCCTCCAATTAATTTTTTTGACAAGGATACCCGGACTGCATTTGAATCGAAAGAAATTGCCCAATGGATAGCCTTCGGCCCGGTAGTTTTTCAGGTAGCCAGAGTGTTGAGAAATACGGGCATACTCTCGTTAATACAAAATGCAGGAGCAGGAGGAATTTCCATAGGAAGGATTGTGGAGGAACTCGAGCTGCCTCAGTACGGAGTTCGTGTGTTACTGGAATCCGGACTGGGAATTGGCCTGGTTACCGTTGAAAACCACAGATATCACATTACCAAAACAGGTTATTTCATTCTGCATGATCCGCTTACCAAGGCGAACATGAATTTCGTGCACGATGTGTGTTACCAGGGGTTGCACTCGCTTGATAAAAGCATTGAGCATGGCGCCCCCGAAGGGCTGAAGCATTTTGGCAACTGGAGAACAGTTTATGAGGGGCTGTCTGAACTTCCCCCCCATGTGCAGAAAAGCTGGTTCGAATTCAATCATTTTTTTTCGGACGATGCATTTCACCTGGTACTACCGATGGTGTATTCGGGCAAGGTTAAAAAATTACTCGACCTTGGCGGCAATACCGGAAAATGGGCAATCGCTTCCGCTCAGTATTCCAAAAACGTGGAGATCCAGATCATGGATCTTCCGGGACAACTGAATGTGGCCAGGGCGAGGGTGAAGGAGCTTGGCCTTGAGGATAGGATCAGTTTCGCACCGGTGAATATCCTCGATCATAAAACCAGTTTCCCCTCGGGGTTCGACACCATCTGGATGAGCCAGTTCCTTGATTGTTTCTCTGAAACAGAAATCGTGTCAATTCTTAAAAAGTGTTATCATGCACTCGACGATGATGGCACCTTAATCATCATGGAGCCTTTCTGGGACCTGCAGAAATATAAGGTCGCTGCTTTTTGTCTGCAGCAAACCTCTATTTATTTTACCGCTATTGCCAATGGCAACAGCCAGATGTACAGTTCGGAAGTGTTCTTTGGTTGTATCCTTGCAGCCGGTTTTGAGATTGTTGAGCAGACAGACAATATCGGCCTCAGCCAGACGCTCTTAAAGTGCAAAAAAATAAAATCAGATACAGCACCTTTATCAAATTGAAATGAACAGATCTAACGTTGACGTATTAGTGATTGGTGCAGGCCCTGCCGGAACAGTGGCTGCGTCCATCATCCATCAGGCTGGGTTTTCTGTCAGGGTTGTGGAAAAACAGCAGTTTCCCCGTTTCGTAATTGGCGAAAGCCTTCTACCCAGATGCATGGAGGCGCTGTCAGAAGCTAAATTCCTTGATGCCGTAAAAGCAAAAGGTTTTCAGGAGAAAAACGGCGCCAAATTCGTCAAAGAGGGCGTGATCTGCGACTATTCATTTTCGGATCAGTTCACCGATGGATGGAAATGGACCTGGCAGGTTCCGCGTGCAGAGTTTGACAAAGTGCTGGCCGACGAGGTAGAAAAAATGGGTGTGCCCGTCAGTTATAAAACATCGGTCACGGCGATCGACTTCGAAGGACCTAATTCTGTAACTACGGTTGAAGATGAAAATGGCAACAAAGAAGAGATCAGGGCCAGGTTCGTTGTTGATGGCAGTGGATGGGGAAGGGTTATTCCCCGCCTGCTCGACCTCGATAAACCCTCCGGCCTGGTGCCGCGAAAGGCCCTGTTCACACATGCTGCAGACCTCAACCGATCCATGGATGAGGAACCCAACCGGATTACCGTTATCGTTCACCGCAAGGGCATCTGGATTTGGGTGATCCCATTTTCAAACGGCAATACGTCCGTGGGCTTTGTTGGTGATCCGAAATTCTTTCAACAATACGAAGGAACCGACGAGCAGGTACTGCGGGAACTCATCGAGTCGCAGCCATATTTCAACGACCGCTTCCGGGACGCTGAATTTTTGTTTCCCCCAAGAATACTCGAAGCCTGGTCGCGCACCACGGATAAATTTTATGGCGAAGGATTCGTGCTCACCGGAAATGTAACCGAATTCCTGGATCCGATATTTTCATCAGGGGTGACCCTGGCCACAGTTTCCGCGCAAAATGCCGCCCACCTCGTCATCAGGCAGCTGAATGGCGAAAAAATAGACTGGCAGAAGGAATACATGGAACCGGTTATGCAGGGCGTGAATACGTTCAAGTCCTATGTTATGGCCTGGTATGAAGGCACTCTCGACACGATCTTCTTTGCCGAAAATCAGAACCCCGAGATCAAAAAAATGATCTGCTCGGTACTTGCCGGTTATGTCTGGGACCTGAACAATCCCTATGTGAAGGAACACGACACCGCGCTGACCAAGCTGGCGCGACTGATCGAAATGGGTAAGATGTGGACCGCACACCAGAACCTGACATGAGTCTGGCTGGCGACCTTTATATCTCTGCCAGTTGCATCACGGACGAGCACTTCATTTACAGGGATGGAAAGCCAGTTTTTGAAAACAGCACGGGCGACCCGGAGGAGTTCCTGTTAACCGCCTACAAAGATCTTGGATTACAGTATCCCAAATTTTACAAGATGGATCTGCTCAGTAAGCTGGGCTGGATCAGCACCGAGATCCTGTTGAACGAGGTGCCGGAAATGACTGCCTACTCGCCCGAAGAAGTGGGAGTGGTACTTTCAAATTCAAGTTCGAGCCTTGATACCGACCGGAAATACTTCGAAACGACCAAAACGGCAGCCAGTCCGGCGGTTTTTGTGTACACCCTTCCAAATATTATGATTGGCGAAATATGTATCAGGCATGGATTCAAGGGCGAAAATGCCTTTTTTATCAGCAAAGACTTTGATCCCCTATTTATATGGCAATATGTAAGTAATTTATTCAATATTGATACCTTGCAGGCATGTATTTGCGGATGGGTTGAGGTGGCCGGCAGGCAATGGAAGGCGGCTCTTTACCTCGTCGAACAAAGAAAGACGGACAACCCGGTGTCATTCACCGCAGACAACTTAAAAACCCTATTTCAGACCCCATGGATAAATTAATATCAGATTTGAAGGTTCAGATCATCAACCAGCTAAACATGCAGGATGTGAAACCGGAAGATATCGGAGATGATCAGCCTTTATTTGTTGAGGGGTTGGGTCTTGATTCCATTGACGCCCTTGAATTGATCGTGCTCTTGCAGCAGAATTACAAGGTGAAATTGTCAAATGCCGATGACGGCCCTCGCGTTTTCAAATCAGTCAGAACCATGGCCGATTATATCAGGGCACACCAAAACCAGGCCGTTAAATAATGCCTGCGCCTGTATTCATTGCAGGGTTAGGTGCCATATCGGCCATCGGCAATAATGTGCAGGAGAATCTTAGTTCCCTGAAAAAGAGCATACCGGGGATGGGAACGATGCGACACCTCCCATCCGTCCATCAGCAATTTATTCCTGTGGCGGAAGTGAAAAAGAGTAATGCAGAACTCGCCAGTTTGGCCCGTCTGCCCTCAGGCATCAGCCGTACCGCCCTGCTGAGTATGATTGCGGCGAGAGAGGCCCTCACTGACACAGGGATGGCTGATGTCAGTTCCTGGAAAACTGGATTCATTTCAGCGAATACCACGGGAGGGATGGACAGGACCGAAGATTTTTTTATTCCCTTTCTCAAAGACAATAGCCGGGGCCACCTGCGGGATGTGGTGAACCACGAGTGCGGAACAGTAACCGAGATCGTGGCAGACGCACTCGGCATCAAGGATCTTATCACCACAATCAGTACTGCCTGTTCTTCTTCTGCCAATGCCATTTTCTTCGGTGCGCGACTGATCAGGCAGGGCCGGCTCGACATTGTGGTGGCGGGCGGGGCCGATGCGCTCACCCGGTTTACAGTAAATGGTTTTAACACACTGATGATCCTCGATGGTGAATTCTGCAAACCCTTTGATGAAAGACGAAAGGGTCTGAACATAGCAGAAGGCGCGGCATACGTGGTGATGGTGTCGGAAAAAGTGATGGCTACCTTAAGCAGGGCGCCTTATTGCACGCTGAGTGGTTATTGCAATGCCAATGACGCGTATCACCAGACAGCTTCCTCACCCGAAGGTGCAGGATCCTTCCTGGCCATGAAGGGGGCGCTGCAAAAAAGCGGTCTGCAGCCCAGGGATATCGATTACATCAACCTGCATGGCACTGGCACCCAGAACAATGATCTCTCCGAAGGGACGGCCATCCAGCGACTCTTCGACCCGCATTATCCGCCGATGAGTTCTACAAAATCATTTACGGGACATACCCTTGGTGCCAGCGGGAGCCTCGAGGCGGTATACTCCGCCCTTTCCATCCGCCATGGTCTAATCTATCCCAACCTCCGGTTCGAAACACCGATGAAAGAACTCCCCTTCACTCCTGTGGTTGAGTTATTGGAAGGCCGTCAGGTGAATCATGTAATGTCGAATTCATTTGGTTTCGGAGGCAATTGTTCATCGCTCATATTTTCAAAAAGCTAACCCATGAAGACTTACCTACGGGCGATGGGCAATGTTTCACCGCAACCGACTTATGGGCGCCGCGAGATTCCATTGGCCGTTATCGGCCCCACGGGAAACCGGATGATGGCGATGGAACCGGATTATAAAGAATTAATCGATCCAAAAATGCTGAGGCGCATGAGCAGGATCATCCGTATGGGTGTTGCCGCCGCCATGGAATGCCTGCGGGAAGCAGCATTGCAAACACCCGATGCAATCATCACCGGCACTGCCTATGGCTGCCTTCAGGATACGGATCTTTTCCTTACCAGGATGGTGGAACAGCACGAAGAATTACTCACTCCTACCGCATTTATTCAATCCACGCACAATACCGTCGGCGCGCAGATCTCACTGATCATCCAGTGCAGGAATTACAATAACTGTTTTGTACACCGGGGGTTTTCTTTTGAAAGCGCCCTGCTCGATGCCATGCTTTTTCTTGAAGAAGAAGAGGGGGAGACCGTGCTGACAGGGGCCGTTGACGAGATCACCGATCGCAGTCATGTCATCCTCAGCAGGATGGGCTTGTACAAGCCGCGGGACTTCTCTGGTGAGCTGATAGGCTCAACAACCCGTGGCACGGTGGCAGGGGAAGGTGCAGCTTTTTTTCTGCTGGGAAGAAAACCCTCTGTTCAGGACTATTGCACAATCGATGGATTGAAGACCTTCTATAAGCCCTCCAACGTTGATGTCGCTGGCAATGAGATCAGGGACTTCCTCGACGAATTGAAGGTCCATGCTGCTGACCTGGACCTCATCATCACTGGCAAAAACGGGGACGCAAGCCATGATAGTCACCTTAATGAAGTAGTACAAGATATACTACCCGGCATTCCTTCGCTAACATACAAAGACCTTTGTGGCGAATATCCAAGTTCAACTGCCTTTGCATTATGGATGGCCGCTGGTATTCTCAGGAAGGGCAAGGTCCCCGCGACCAAAAACAGTATAGCCGTTGAAGGGATCCGTAGAATGCTCATCTACAACAACTATCTTGGGATCCACCACACACTGATGCTTGTAACTGCATGCTGAATTTCAGAAATACCAATCTTGTTTTTTGTTTAGCGCTGGTTGCCGGCATTGCCATGCGCTTTTTCTACGCCGTGCCGGCCTGGTATTTCATTTCATTGTTAGCGCTCTATTCCCTTGTCTTATTTTACGGGTGTTTTTTTATACAGTCTGATTTTTTCCTTCAGGTAAGTTGCAGCGCCGGCACAGCCGAAAAAAAAATAGCCCTGAGTTTTGACGACGGTCCTGTTGCAGGCTCTACTGAAGATATTCTGCTTATGTTGAAAAATGAAGGCGTTCATGCTGCTTTTTTTTGCATCGGAAAGAAGATACCGGCAAATGTCGAGCTGATGCGAAGAATAATTGAGGAAGGGCACATTATCGGTAACCACAGTTATTCACACGACCGATGGTTCGATCTCTTTTCTTCACGTAAGATGCTGGCAGAATTGCGCGCGATGGATCAGGAAATGCAATCGGCAACAGGGTTGAAACCAAGGCTGTTCCGCCCGCCATATGGTGTGATCAACCCCAACCTCAAAAAAGCGATCATCAAAGGCGCCTATCATCCGGTTGGATGGAGTGTCCGCTCTTTTGATACCATCATCAGGGATGAGGAGCAGTTGCAGAAGAAAATGAGAAAAGCGCTGGACCCCGGTGCTGTTTATCTTTTTCATGATACCAGTGAGACCACGCGGAAAATCCTGCCGGCCTTTATTCGATTTGTTAAGGATGAAGGCTATGACATAGTGCGTCTGGATAAATTATTATTTTTACAGCCCTATGCGTAAACTTTTCATTTTGCTTCCTTCGCTTGCGCTTTATTTGCTGTCCTCTGCGCAGCATCCGGGGTTCACTCTTGTGAATGACCACACCGAATTTCAAAAAGCCATCAGTGAGACTGCCGCAAAAACCAATACCATCACGAGTGATTTTGCTCAGGAGAAGAACCTGAGTATGCTCTCCGAGAAGATCAAATCCAAAGGGAAATTCTGGTTCAAGAAGGAAAACCGGATCAGGATGGAATATCTTTCGCCCTTCCAGTATATTATGGTTATCAACAAAGACAGGGTCACGATCAGAGATGGGCAGAAGACCAATAGCATGTCTGTAAGTTCAAACCGTCTGTTCCAGCAGGTGAACAAGATCATTATCGACTGCGTCCAGGGGTCGGCCCTTAACAATACCGATTTTAAAACAAGGGTATTTGGGAACAGTAACAACTACCTGATCGAAATGAAGCCCATATCCAAGTCACTAAAAAATCTGTTCGAATCCATTGTGATCACGCTCGATAAAAAAGACAATTCGGTTTCCTCCATCAACATGATAGAAAAGTCGGGAGACAATACTTTTATCCGCTTCACCGGCAAGCAGATGAACACAAACATTGCGGATGAAGTATTTATTATTCATTAGCCTTTTACTGATCTTCAGTGGATGCAACCGCATGTACAAAAACCTGGCGGTTGCGGAAGGCAGGGTTGAGGACCTCAATAAGTTCAGACCAGCTTTCAGGACAGCGTTATACAAAGCGCGGGTAAATGTTATCGGCCGTTACCTGAGCGGACTGCTGATGGTAAAAGAAATGCCTGACAGTACCATCCGTTTGTTGTTTTCAAGCGAGATGGGGTTGAAATTCTTCGACTTCGAGTTTGGAAAACATGGCCTTTTCAAGGTCCATTATGTCATACGCGAGATGAACCGCGAACCGGTAATCCGGACACTAAGAAAGGATTTTGAACTCGTAATGATCCGGCCGGGAAATGAAGACAGGCTGACCGTCAAAAGCGACAGCGCGGGTCTTTATTACATCTTTCCCAATGACAAAGGGTATTATACATATCTTACTACCAGGGATGGGTCGAAGTTGAGATCGATGCACAGGGCTTCGAAGAAAAGGGTGATCGCTGAAGCGCTGATGTACCAGCAGATACCAGGTCAGCCCGACAGTATTTCCATACGCCATACGACATTCACCATGGACATAAGACTAAACAAAATCAAAAATGAAAAATGAAAAATGCTATTTCACGCGAAGGCACAAAGTGAACGCAAAGGCGCGAAGCCTGCCTGCCGGCAGGCAGGGAAGCCTGTTTTTCCTGCGCCTTTGCGTGAAATCAACTACCATCAAACACGAAAGGATTTTTTATTTTTAACTGTTAATTTTTAATTTTTTCTCGATGCTGCTCGGCGCTTTCTTCAATGCCAAAGACCTTCTTCATGCAGAAGATAAAATTTCTGCAACGCTCTTGCTGAATAAGGATCACGAGATCTTCAAGGGGCATTTTCCGGCACAGCCTGTCGTTCCTGGCGTATGCATGCTACAGATGATCAAGGAGATCCTTGAACAAACGAGCAACCGCAAACTGATGCTGAAAAAGGCCCAACAGATCAAGTACCTCGCCCTGATAGATCCGGTTCAGGTACCGGAAATCCAGGTGGGCATTCAGTATAAAGTTGAGGAAGGAGGATCCGTCTTTGCCACCGGTAGCCTGTTTACTGGCGATCTCATATTTCTGAAATTCAAGGGAGAATTCCTGTCTCATGACCACAGATAAAAACTATGCGGTCGGCACAGCCCATTAAATGACCAGATTAATACTTACGTCAGTTCTTTTTCTCCTCTCCCTGCTCACCCTGTTCAGGGCGCCAACCAATTTCTTCTGGTATGTCGCCATCGTAGTTTCGGAATTCTCATGGATCTTTCTTGCTGGCCTTCTGCTGGTTTGTCTTTGCTTCCCCCTTCTTCCAGGCTGGAAGATCCTTAGCTGGTCATTGACTATCACCTCAGTTCTTCTTTACCTCTATCCCATTGTTGCCGCTTACGCTATCTCTTCGGATTTAAACAAACAGATTGAGAAGGCTTTCCCTCCTTCGCCTCTTCCTGTTTCTGTTTCTGTTCCTGTTCCTGTTTCTGTTCCTGTTTCTGTTCCTGTTCCTGTTTCTGTTTCTCCCGCTTATTCATTTCATCGGTCATTGACGGGGATCTTTGACAAGCAGATCCTTCCACGAAAAATACAATACGACAGCACGGAAAAACTGAATTTCGATCTTTTCGCAATCGGGGATGGCAGGTTCAAGCCCTGTATCCTGGTTGTACATGGAGGATCCTGGGCGGGAGGCAGCAGCGAGCAAATCCCTGAACTGAATTCCAGCCTTGCACGCCTTGGCTATGCAGTAGCTGCCATTAATTACCGTCTGGCACCTCAGCATCATTTCCCGGCACAGATGGAAGATGTTCTGCACGCACTTACTTACCTGCGCATTCATGCAGATGAGCTGCAAATAAACATGAACAAGGTTGTGCTCCTCGGACGTTCGGCTGGCGCGCAGATCGCCCTGGCAGCTGCCTACCGGGTTCCTGTGCCAGGGTTAAAGGGAGTGATCAGCTTTTACGGCCCCGCGGACATGGTCTGGGGTTATTCCGCACCAGCGAATCCCCTGGTG
>Ga0193752_1002681_pt1 | contig 13018 bp, 14 predicted proteins | sample H1c1metaG_FD_144924 | JGI IMG/M metagenome (GOLD analysis project Ga0193752, IMG submission 144924) | Soil microbial communities from a riparian zone of the East river system, Colorado, United States - H1c1 | ecosystem: Environmental > Terrestrial > Soil > Riparian zone | place: USA: East River... | reverse complement strand
CTTGGTTCGACGAACAGTCCCTTGGTCGTGTAGTAAGTGCTGCCGTTCACCGGTTCGAAGTGCGGGATCGAAGTCTGGTCCTCGCGCAGCACCATGTCCGCGCCGCGCAGGATTTGTTCGTAGCGCCCTTCGTCGAGATCGAAGCCGTCCCTGCGGATGACGTCGATCAGGCTCAGCGCGCCGGCGAAAATGCGGGCCGCGGGTCGCGGGACTTGCAAGGTGACGATGTTGTCGGACACGGCAGCTCCGGCGGCAGGGATCTGCGAGCCGACGTGGTTGTACAGCACGGAATCGTCCACCGTCTCCACGTAGACGAGCTTGCTCGACAGGTTCACGCGGGAAAGCGCGCTGAACGCCTCGCTCAGCGAGAGGCCCACGACGTCGGGCGCGCGCGGCAAAGCCACCGCTGAGATTGGCGGCGAGACCAGCACGGAGGTTCTGGCCGCTGGCTTCACGGGGACGACTATTCTTGACCGCTGCTGGTTGATGGTTTGGGCGTGCGCCGGGGTTATGGCAGCGATGGCGATGAGGATGAGCAGGCGGGCGACGAGGGTTTGCGTTCTCATATCCATACATACGAGATCGCGGCGCCAAACGGACAGGGACTCAGTTTTTGAGCAGCACTTTCTGGTGCGAATCCGCAGAGACGCTGATGCGCTTCATGGCCGCACCGCCCGTCTTGCGCGGCTTTAACAATGTCGAGCTTTGCGGGCTCGGCCGCCGCGGCCAGGGCGGCTCAAAACGCTAACAAACTGAAAAGTACGGTGCGCATGGGTCAAGATAGCAGACGAGACAATGGCCTACAGCTTAAGCCCACGGACGGACGCGACAATTCCGGTCATGCGAACAACGAGGTCCAACGCGAATGATTGATCCCACCATCGTTGATGGACTGTTTGTCGAGCTGATGTCGGCCGCCAAGCCATATATGAACGCGGCCGAGATGGGCGAAGTTCAGGAGCTTCTGGACGAAGCTCAGTACGAACTCGCCCTGGAAACCATCGTGCATGCTTTCGTGGAGGGTGGAAAGAGCGCGACCGACCAGGTCTTTGCGCTCATCACGCGACTGACGAACCTGATGCAGATGCCGCTCGACAACTCGATACAGAAGATCGACCGGTTATAGGACGCTCTAACTACCCCTGCCAGCCCGATCCGTGAATCTTCGCGGAAGCAAGCGATTTGGCGCTGCATTTCCGCCCTGCAACGAATATACTGTACGCATACACAGTACCGGTCCCCACTCTTCTATATGGCGACCCATGCGTCCACTTCACGAGCGGCGTCTCCTCCGCAGCGCGTGCGTCCGGCGACGACCACGCAAAGGCGATGAGCGCGGTGACAGCAAGCGCGCGGATGATCACTAGCTTTTCTTCAACCTTGTCATGAGGCTGTCGGGCGGGCCTGTCAATGCACCGTCGTCGCCGACCGTGAGCTGGGTCGACTCCCCTTCGCAGGTCAACTCGACCGTCTTCTCGTTCTGCGTATAGGTGCAATCGCCACCGACGCCGGTGACCGAGAAGTGCGCCTTGCCTTCAGGCATGAACTCGACCGACGCCGTGTTCTCGGGGTTGGAGTACACGCCCGAGACCCGCCCGCCGCCGGGTACGCAACCGAGGATGAGTGCCGCCGCGCACAGCGCCGCCGCGATGTTCTTGTTAGACATTATTTTCCTCCACAGGGAATCAGAAATTTCTGGGTGTTGACCCACGCCGAGCGCGGCATGTAGGGATTCGTGCCCGCCGTCGAGATCGCGTTGACGTGATAAGGAGCGACGACGCAACTGCAAGTCACCTTGAGGCGGTAGCGCTCCGCCGGCGCGGTGAAGGTTGCGGCCCACAAGCCCGAGACGCCCGTCGGACCCGCCGATGCGTTGCCGTCGATGGCTTCGTATTTGCAGCCGGCCGACAGGTCGTATTTGACGTAGGGCTTGCCGGTCGTGTCGTCGATGGGTGGCGTCCATTCGAGGATGAAGGAGCCGAGCGCCTTGTCGATGCCCTGCACTGCAGTGACCGCCACGTTGGTGGGCGAAGGCGGCCGGGCGGCGCCTGCCGCGAGCGTGGAAATGGATAAAAATCCCAGTGCCAGCGCCGTGTTGCGCCACGTGGATACGAATCGCATGTGCTTCCCCTTTGGTCTGTTTGTTACAAGACGGGTGGGGAGAGGATTCGTCAGGGTGGCGGCAAAGAATTTCCGCGCTGGGATCAATGCGTCATAAAACGAGAACGTAGCAGCCTGCGCTCATCACGAGTGCGCGATAGTGGCACCAGGAGACCTCCATGAAACGCAAGGCACCGAACGCAGCGCTCCCCGTGCACGACTATCGCCCCGCTCTGCAGGGCGCGTTGTCATGGCTCGGCAACCGCTATCTGCTCGCGGAGCCGGCGCGTCCACTCACCGAGGGGCGCACGCCCGTTTTCACCCAGAAACGCCGCGGCGATCCGCGCGTGGTCGCCGGCGCTTAGCTCAGTAGACCAGATTCTTCCCAAAAAATGGCAGCACGTTGCCAGTCAGCCGATCGTCAATGCGGTTCAGATGATTTCCGTCGTAGATCTCGAACGTGTGGACGATGGAATACTCGTCAAACATCGCGTGCAGCAATTCCAGATCCGAAGTGATCGTGCCGTCCTTGTCGCCGGCGTCGATGGCCAGCGCGCGATACGACTTCAGGGCGGGAATGTATTGCGGCAGCATGGCGAGCGGGGCATTGGCGATCTGCTCGACCGCGACATGCGGAACGAGCTTGCCATCGGCGAAAGGTAATTCCAGGTAGAGCGGAGGATTCTTCGGATTCGGAGACCACGCCGCGGCGGTCGCGAGCATGGCCTTGGTCATGAAATCCGTGCCGGCGATCTCGGCAACCGCGCGCACCTTCAGTGCGCCGTCGAACATCTTGGAATCGCGATCGAGACTCGCGCCGACACAGCAAGGGCTCATCGCGTACAACGCCCCGAAGACGCCTGGCGTTTTCATGCCGAGGCGCAAAGTGCCATAACCGCCCATCGAATGCCCGGCCAGGCCGCGGCTCGCGGGCCGCGCCAGCGTGCGGTAGCTGGAATCGATGCGGCGGACTAGCGTACGGGTGATGAAGGTTTCCCAATCCCCCACCGTCACGGAATTCGAGTAGAACGAGCCGCCGAATGCGTTGAGCGCATTCGGCATCACCACGATCATCTCCGGCACGCCCTTCGCGAAGGCAGCATCCACGGCCTTCGGCACGTTCACGAAATGTTTGCCGTCGATACCGAACCATTTCGCGTCGGTGTCGGTGAAGCCGTGCAGCAGGTAGAGCACCGGGAAGCGGCGCTTCTTGTCCTTGGCGTAGGCCGGCGGCAGGTAGACCGATACCTGACGGTCGGGCGAGTCTCCCGCGAGATTGCCGACCAGCGAGTCGGCATGAACGACGATGCGCTGGTAGCGGCCGGTGTCGGGTGTGGCGGCGAAAGTGCCGGCTGTCCCCGAGGCAAACACGAGTGTTATCAGAACGAGAAGCGGGTTGGTGTTCATGCCACCAGTGTCATCGCCGCGTCCGGCCGGCGTCAATCAGTTCGCTGTTTGGTGTAAATCAGATCGAAGTCTTTGACCCAGCGCCGGCCATCAGCGGATTTCTCCCAACGCAGCCGGATCTCGCGTCCGTTTGCGGAAATCCGCCCGATGGAACGCTGATGAAAACCGAGCTGCCGGCGGGAGTAGTTCCAGCTTCGCGCAGTCAGCGTCATTTCATAGCGCCGCACGACAGGCCGGTCATCCGAATACAGCAGGGTGAACGCGTTCATGGTGTCGTCCGCGCCGATGACGCCGACCGATTTCGGCGCCACTTTCATACGCGAGCGCATGATCAGCAACGCGTCTTTCTCGAGCCAGCGGAACGTGACCGTGCCGCGCTCTTCGAGCGGCTCCTCACTGCCGACGAATCGGCCTTCGATTTTCCACGTGCCGAGCAATACTCGCAGCCGGCGCGCGATGTGGCGATGAGAGAGGTGTGGTGTCGGATTGGCTTTTGGCATGCTTCGGATACCCATCTATCCGTTCAGTCGAGGCTGGCGGCAAGAATCAGCAAAGCGCCCTTCGGATCGGACTCGATCGGGTCGCCGTGCGAAACGATGATGCGGCGGAGGTCTGGGTGTTCCGCCCAGCTTCGGAACTGGCGCGCAACTTCACTCTTGTGCCTGCCCATCAGGAGCTTCACCGGCGCAGGCACATGGGGATCATCGCCTGCAAATCCCATGACCCGGAGCAACCAACCTCCAAAACCCGCCTCCCCGTGGATGTCGCCGATGAGGTCGTTCACGATGACGGTTAGGCCGTCAGCGCAATCCACCTCCAGGGCGGAATCACCGGCGACTTCGACATAGCGCACGGTGGAATCGCCGAAGACGGGCGTGCTGGTGTCGATACGGACGACGTCGCCGATTTTTTCAGCGCCGGCGCGCGGCGCCACTACCGTCATGTTCGGATAACGCCGTGCAAAACTTGGCGCGTCGAGGCGATGCATCACGCTCGGCACGATCAGGAAGGTCGGACGGCCGAATGCCTCGAGCTTCGCCATGTCAGCTTCCCGAAGCGCAATGGCGCTGAAGATGACCAAGTCGCCCGACGCGAGTAGCACGGCGCTCATGCGGCGCGGGAGGTGTAGCAGCGGCATCTTCAGGTCTCCCACGACGGTGACGATACGTTCGTTCACGTGCGTCAGATCGCCGTGCGGGAGTACGGTCCATTCTTTGTGTGGCGCGGTCATAGTTGGCGTCTCGCGAATGACAAGGGACCAGCTTGAAAGCCCTAGCAAGGAGTTGCTGTCGGACTGACGGCGGAAGCGTGGGCAAACGTTCCAGCGGGAACGTTTGGAGCTCGCTCGCGGGTGACAAGATTCAACGGCCGCTGTAAATCTTGCACGCCCTCGCTGGTGGCGCGACAGGAATGCGGCCACTCGCCCTCGCAGCGCGCGTGCGAGGGCAATTTCTGCAAGACCCAATACACAGGTGGCGCGCGGACTTACGCGCAAAGCGATCCGCCGTCGCGGCACCACGGGGAATTCGCGACGTAGATGGCTCGCAACTTGCTACTCCGACGAACAAACGCATCGCCCGATGTGCATTTTCCGACGGAGCCAGCCAATGTCCGCGTTGAAACCCGCCCGGTATCACACCGTGGCCGCCGCCCTGCTCGGCTTGTTTGTCTCGAATCTATCTTTCGCCACGCCGCCGGCGGCGCCCGTCGTCCAATACAGCGCCAACGTAAAGCAGGTCGTTCTCGACTGGCAGATCCTCCCGCGCAGCAACTACTACGAGCTGTGGTTCAAGGCAAACAACGGCGCCGCGCCGGTGAAGTTCGATGAGCGCAAGCCGTGGAATCCGACCTGGACCAACAACGTATCGGCGCACCTGCTGAACTGGGACGAAGCGCGTTGGGAAGTGCGGGCGTGCAACCCGTCCGGCTGTTCCTCGAGCGGGCTCATCGACATCGGCAGCACCATTGCCGAAAGCGTCGGCTTCTTCCATTCGCCCAAGCCGGCCACCGGCAAGAAGTTCGCCTCGCGCGTCGCGATTTCGGAAGACGGCAAGACCATCGCCGCCAATTGCGGCAACAAGATCTATGTGTTCCGACGCGGCGGCGACGGTTGGCGCGTCGAGACGGGCTTCGTGCCGTTGCCCGACGCGGCCGCGTACAGCAATGTGCAGCTGGCGCTCAGCGGCGATGGCAACACGCTCGCCATCGGCATGGAAGATGACCGCTCCGGCATGACGGATCCCGCGCAGCCTTCGCACGGCTCGGTCGTAGTCATGCGCCGCACCGGTTCCACCTGGCGCCTGGAACAGCAGTTCGGGTCGACCGGCTCCTACCTTGGACGTATCGTCCGGCTCAGCGAGAGCGGCGACACGATTCTCTTCAGCCAGTTCTCCGCTCTGCAATTCGGTGGGCAATTCGTCCTCGAGATCCACCAGCGCTCGAGCGCCGGCTGGGCGCGTCAAGGCTCACTCGCGGTGTCCGGGACCGACGCGTACTGCCGGGATTTCACGTTGAGCGGCGACGGACGGGTCGTGGTGCGCAGTTGCTCGAGCGGGAGCGCAGTCCGCGTCGACACCTATGTAGCGCCGACCTGGACGCACCGGGATGCGATCTTCCTGACACCGCCCGAGCCCGCGACTCCCGATACCTATAGCCTTTCGGGAACCGTCGCGACTAACTACGATGGCACGGTGATCGCGGCGCGCACGCTCAATGGGCTGAATTCTGGATACGACCCGGCACACTGGAAACCGCAGGTCTCCGTGTTCCGTCGCGATGGCAGCGCCTATCAAAGCGTGGCGACGCTCGGGCCGAGCCGGTTTGCAGCGACCGACATCCTTAGCCGCAGCCTGTTCGGCGCCGATATCGCGGTGAGTCGCGACGGTGGCTATCTCGCGGTCATGGACAACAGCGACACGATCGGTGGGCTTGTGACGCTGCCGCCAACATCGCCCGGTGAGTACATTCCGCCGCGCGGCGCCGTGTATCTGTTCGAGCGGCGCGGCGCGACGTACGGGCTGCGGCGCCATATCGGCGTGAGTACGGTGCCGAGCACCACCTACACGCCGACGGTCAGCAACGTCGCCTTCGCTGACAACGGGCGGGCGATGGTGGTTGGCGAGCCCAGCAATCGCAGCAATGGCACCGGGCCTGGTGACGGTCGTTACGACCAGTCACTCGATGGCGCTGGGGCGTTCTGGCTTTACTGAGTGGCGCGCCGGTTGACTAGAGCGCGCCGGAACAAACTACCAGCAACAGCGCTGCGATAAAAAGATCCGATATCATGGCGATGTTCTCCATGCGGTTTCGATGCGGCTGGCGAACATGATTCGCGCCGGCCAAGCCGTAGAAAACCGCGCCCACCAGCGCAGCGCCAAGCTGCCAGGGCGGCATGAACAGACTTGCGACGCCCAACACGCCCATGGCGACATTTGCGAAACCCAGTTCGCGAACGAGGATCAGCGACTCGTCGCTCTTCAAGCCGAGGATTTCGCGCGCCGTATAGGCGGGCTGAACGATCTGCTTGATGCCGGCAAGCAGCAACCGCCAGCCGACCGCCCAGAACACGAACCATTTGCCCACCAGCGCGAAAGTCACGGGCATGCCGCCGACAACCGCGTCAGCGCCAATGGACAGGATGGGCAAGACGAACATGAACGCGAGAACGATGAAGTAGTACATGGTAGTTGCGCGCGGCGTCGGGTGTGGGTGAGCTTCTCGCGGACTGAGGCGCGAGCATAACCTGCCGTGGCAGTTCGGCGTTACACTCCTTTGAAACTCGGGGAGGGTTTTCATGCGTACGGCCCAACTAGTCACGGCAGTCTTCACCCTTGCCTGCGCACTGAGCGCTCGAGCCGCCGCCCCTCCTCCCGCCGAAGCCTACGGGCGCTTGCCGGCCATCGCGGACGTGGCGCTCTCCCCCGATGGCAAACGCGTCGTGATCTCCGTCGGCTACGAATTCCGGGCGGCCGAGCCCGATCGCGAGCTGACGTCGCTCAGCATCATCAACATCGACACCGGCAAGGTCGAAAAGACGCTTGCGCCGCCGCCTGACAACACCCTGCGCGGTGTGGGCTGGGCTGACGATAAACGGGCTTACTACTTCGTCAGCTCGACCGGGCACACAGGCGATGTCATTCCGCCCCAGATGCGTGCCATGTATCGCGGCGCGCGCGTCGAATTCTGGCGCACCGGCGTGCTGTCTCTCGAGACCGGTACCTCTATATTGCTCATGGAAGGTTCCAGGACCCGCGGTAACTACGCGTTGACCAACCTGCAGGTGCCCATCGAGGGAGACCCAGGTTTTGGACGAATGATCGCGTGGGGCGGCGCCATCACGTTGAACAACGTGGCGAAGCTCTCCGTGTACCGCGTGAACCTCGAGACGGGAAAGGGCTCGGCGGAGGAAGTGGGAGCCATGCAGACCCGCGGCTTCATGCTCGACGAGAAGGGAGCGACCGTTGCGCGCGTCGACATCAACGACGACAAGAACCGGTGGCGGCTCTACACCTATGAGGGCGGCAAGGACCGCATGGTGCTCGAAAAGGTGTCGGAGATGGGCGTGCCGTTGTCGATGTACGGCCTGTTGGATGACGGCCGTATCGCCGCGGTCGATCCGCATGAAGAAGGCAGGCGCGATGTGTTGCTCGCAATCGACCGGAAGACCGGCGAGGCCACTCCCGTGGTCGGATTGCAGGACACCCATGGTAGTGACGTGAGGCCTCTCGAGGATCCCTGGCGCCAGCGCGTCGTCGGTGCGCAATGGACCGATAACCTGCCCAAGCAGCAGTTCTTCGACGCCGAGCTCGCGAAAATCGGCACCGCACTGCAGGACCTGTTCAAGGATGGTTACGCATTACTCAGCTCGTGGTCTCTCGACCGCAAGCGCGTGCTGGTGTTTGGCGAGCACGCCACGGATGCCGGCGCTTACTACATCTACGAACCCGAATCGAAACGGCTGCGAATGCTCGGCAAGCGCTATCCGCAGGTCACAGCGCCCGAACATCTGGGCGACCGCCAGTCGATCGAATACAAGGCGCGGGATGGCAAGCAGATTCCGGCGTATCTGACGCTGCCCGCGGGCGTCGAGCCCAAGAAACTGCCGCTCGTGTTGCTCGTGCATGGCGGCCCGCACGCGCGTGATGACTTCACGTTCAACTGGTGGTCGAGTTTTCTCGCGTCGCGCGGATACGCGGTGTTGCAGGTCAACTACCGGGGCTCGACCGGCTATGGATACGAGTGGTTCGATGCGGGCCGCAAGGGCTGGGGCGATGGCGTGATGCAGACGGATGTGGAAGACGGCGCCAACGCGCTCGTGAAAAACGGATTCGTGGATGCCAAGCGCATCTGCATCATGGGCGGGTCCTATGGCGGCTACGCCGCGCTCGCGGGCGCGACGTTGACGCCCGACAAGTATGCCTGCGCCGTGAGCGTCAACGGGTTGAGTGATCCCGAAGATCTGCTGAAGGATGCACAGAGCGGCGGAGGGAAATCCATGGGCGCGGAGTGGTGGGGAAAGTCGATGGGCGGCGACGATCTGGATCACCTGCGCAAGGTGTCGCCGATCCGGCATGCCGACCAGGTGCACATTCCGGTGCTGTTGATACATGGAGTGGAAGACACCGTGGTGCCGGTCGAGCAGTCACGCGCGATGAATGCAAAGCTGCAGAAGGCGAAGGCGGATGTGCGGTATGTGGAGCTGAAAGGCGACGATCACTGGTTGTCATCGGCGTCGACGAGGACGCAGGTGTTGCAGGAGATAGAGACGTTTTTGGGGAAGGCGATGGGGGCGGCTGCGTCGAAGTAGCAGGATTCAACGGCCGCTGCAAATCTTGCACTGCCTCAATCGGGGAACATCAGCTCCGCTTCGGATGCTACGTAGCGAACGTAACGATAGTCCCGGATGAAGGTGATGCGGCCCTCGCGCATCTCTACGCGCATCAGGTAGCTAGGACATTCTCCCGTATCGCCCTCGTAGACCAGGATGACCTCCCGCCCCTCGAGCCATGCCGGCGCGAGACGCACGGGTGCGGACCGAGAATAGATGGAGAAGAAGCCACCCACCTCCTCGCGACCCCGGTGCCGGGGGTGTGCCGACTGAACCAGCTCGACGTCTTCGGCGAGCAGCGCGCGCAGGCCGTCCCAGTCGCGCGCGTTGAAGAGCGCGATGTAACGCGCCACGTGCGCGGATGGCGGCGCGGCCGCCAAAGCCTGCGGTGCTGCGCGCAGATCGCGCAATGCCGAGCGGCCGCGCGCCAGATGGCCTTTCACCGCGTCGACCGAAATCGACAACAACGCGGAGATTTCCGCCAACGACTGGCCAAGCACGTCCTTCAGCACCACGACACTCCGCTGGGCAACGGGTAGTTCGATGAAGCGGGACACCGCTACGGCCGTGGCCTGCTCGCGCATCGCGGCTTCCAGAGGATCGACGCTCGCGGTGTCGGCGCTTCGCGCTCCCTCGACGGCAGGTTCCGCCATGCGTATTTCCTTCTGCCGCAGCAGGTCGATCGCCCGGTTGTGGGCGATGCGAAACAGCCAGGGCGCAAGCGGCGTCGCCGGGTCCAGCCCTTCGATCGCCGCCATCGCGTTCGCGAACGTGTCTTGCACCACGTCTTCGCCATCGAGCACCGAGCCCATGAGCCGCGCGCAATAGCGATGCAACTGCGGGCGCAGCGCGCTGGCGAGCGCGACGAACTCTTCCGATTTCAAGCCGCCATGTCCTCGAGTACCGTGATACCGGTGTCGCCCTTCAATCCGACCGCGAAGGCGTTGTCGAAGGCCGGATCCGTGAGCAATGTCACCACCTTGTCGCCGAACTCGCGCGGCAGCAGCGGCGCGCCGAAGCGAGCCAGAAATTCCTGCGGTGTGACGCCATAGGCGCGCGCATAGGCGCCGGCCGCCTCGTCGCCCACGCCCGTGCCGCCGATGATCTGCATCGGCACGAGGACTTGAAAGCGGATGTCGAGCCCGCGCGCCGCCGAGACCGTGTTCGCATACTTCGCCATGAGCCACAGCATGCGCTTCGCACCGCCGTATCCGCCAGACAGCGGCGAGCCGTTCACCGCTCCGCTCGATCCGACGAGTACGCGCGCGCCCGGCGCGAGCGGCATGGTGAGCGCGGCTTGCAGCCAGTGCAGACCTGCTTTCACGTCCGTGTTCCACGGCGCGCTGAAGTCGTCCCAGCTGATCTCATCGAGGCGGCCCATGCGCGGTTTCGAGCCCGCGTTCAGGACCAGCAGGTCCGCGCGCGATTTTCCGAGGACGTCGCGCGCCGACGATTCGTCGGTGACGTCCGCCGTCAGCACATTCACGCCGAACCGCTCGCGTACCGACGCCAGCGTATCGGCACCGCGCGCGACGACCGTGACGTCGCGCGCCGACGATTCGTCGGTGACGTCCGCCGTCAGCACATTCACGCCGAACCGCTCGCGTACCGACGCCAGCGTATCGGCACCGCGCGCGACGACCGTGACGTGCGCGCCCTGCCCCACCAGTGCCTCCACGAGCCCGAGGCCCAGTCCGCGACTGCCGCCGGTCACCACTACCGATTTCCCGTCCAGTTTCATCTGCGCTCTCCGTCGATTGGAATTTCGACAGGAAGACGTCCGAGACGGGGAAAAGGAGTCAAGGGGTGGATTCGGCTGCGGCCTTTATCGACGCGAGCACGCCACGCATCATCGTCGCGTAGTCGCCCTCGAGGAAGAATTTGCGGAACAGAAACCGGCCGAGCGCACCGAAGTTGCCGGGAAAGTGACTGTCGTCGAGTGCGAACGAATAGCTCCACCGGATGCGCGTTTCATTCTCGCTTCGCTCCTCGTAGACGAACTCCCCGATTCCGTAACTCACTGCGTGGGCTTTTTCGCTGGTGTAGTTCCACACGATGTACCGGAATCGATTCGTATCGCTGAGGAGGACCTGTTCGACCAGCGAGGATCCGTCCGTCAGGCAGTCGAGCCGGCGCGAACCCGTGGCGCCGAAATCACCAGGCGTGAGCGGATAGGTGCCCGCGATGCCGGGGAGCTCGTCCGACTTGTGGATCTGGTCTTCTAGTGGCCTGCTCGCCGCCGCGCGCGTGGCCGCGAGCGACCGTGGTACCTCGATGATTTCAGTGTGAGTGACGAAATTCTGTTCGCGGAAAATCTTGGGCGGCGGCGTATCCGTGAACCCGGTTGGCGGCACGCAGGCGCCGGCGCGCGCCGTGCAGGTCGGGGCCGCGAGGATGGCAAACAGGATGGTCAACGTTCGGGACTTCATGTCTCATAGCTTGATCGACCGGGATGCCGAGCAACATTCGCATATGAAGAAGACGACTGCGGGTTCGCTGAAACCCAGGAAAACACCGGCGCAGCGACGATCCGCGGTCACGGTGGACGTGATCTTCGAAGCCACCATTCAGGTTTTGCTGGCGCACGGATTCGACCAGACCACGACCACGCGGATCGCCGAGAGAGCCGGCGTCTCCGTGGGTTCGGTGTACCAATATTTTCCCAACAAGCGCGCGCTGCTCGCGGCGGTCGTGCGCCGGCACATCGCCGAGGTGGTTTCCGCTGGCGTCGCCGCCTGCGAGTCGGTGCATGGCGCTACCTTGCGCGAGATGTGTAGCGCCGCGGTGAGCGCGTTCGTCGATGCGAAGACCCGCCGCCCGGAAGTCTCGCGCGCGTTGTATCTGCCCGCCGCCGCCGTCGGCGCCGATCTCATCGTCAGGGAAGAATCTATGCGCTCCGTGCGGGCCGTGCACGCGATGTTGATCACGGCGGCAGACGCGCAGTTCAGCCAGCCGGCGATTGTCAGCCAGGTCCTGGTGACGTCGGTGATCGGTCCGATGCAGGCCGCCATCGAGTCGGGCGGAGGGGCGCCGGTTTTTGCGGCGCTAAAGCAGCATCTGACTGCGCTTTGCGCGGGGTACGCGAAAGAGATGTCCAGGCCTAACTAGGTATGGATGATGCACACCATCCCGCTTGCGAAACAGGACTGTTGAGGACCGTTGCCGCCATGATCACGACGTGTTCCGGCGATGGTGGTTGGGGAGCCTAGCAATCGCAGCAATGGGACCGGGCCCGGTATTGGTCGTTACGACCAGTCACGCGATGCCGCTGGGGCATTCTGGCTTTACTGGAGAACTCCGCCGGCGTTCTGGGCCAAGTCGCGACTATCGAGCAACCGGGCGCACATCTTTCACGAGATGGAGGAGAACTTGTCCCGGCTCCTCAACCATCATCATGTGCGCGGAGTTCTCGAACCAGACGATTTGTTTCCGGGGTGCGCGCACACGTTTCAGCCAGGCAGCCGCCACCTCGGAGGGCGTCGTGTAATCGTGCCGCCCCGCAAAGAGAAATATCGGGCAATGAAAGCGGGTGATTTTTCCGTAGTCAAACCGCATCACTTCAGCCCACAGGGGATTCAACGACAGATGAGAGCCCTTGTCGATCGCCTCGATATCCTCCGTCGTGTATTCGGGCGATAGATAGGCCAGATTCAGGTAGTAGCCGAGCCCGTCGCGTCGACGGAG
>Ga0193752_1002680_pt1 | contig 13024 bp, 17 predicted proteins | sample H1c1metaG_FD_144924 | JGI IMG/M metagenome (GOLD analysis project Ga0193752, IMG submission 144924) | Soil microbial communities from a riparian zone of the East river system, Colorado, United States - H1c1 | ecosystem: Environmental > Terrestrial > Soil > Riparian zone | place: USA: East River... | reverse complement strand
CTGGTAAAATGTTTACGTGCTACAATGTATTCTCCATCAGGGCTCCAGCAAGCGTTATTCAACAGGCGGAAACTTTCCCTGGTTACCTGCGTAGCCTTACTGCCATCCCGGTTCATTACCCATATATTATCTCCGCCACCGGCATCAGAGGTGAATAATATTTTTTTACCATCGGGACTAAATCTTGGCTGCACTTCAAATGCATGTCCGCCCCTTAACACGGTTGCAGTACCGCCTGCAGCAGGCATGGTATAAATATCGCCCAGCAGGTCAAAGATTATTTCTTTACCATCGGGTGATACATCCAGGTTCATCCAGGTGCCTTCGTTGATTGTAAAGTTCACTTCTTTATACGTTCCTTCAGGATTGTTCACATCCCATTTTTTGGGATCTTTTTTATCCTGTGCGCTGAGTACACAAAAAGCGGAACAGGCTACCAATAGCAGGAATGTTTTTTTAATCATGCTTTATTATTTTAACGGAAAGTTAATGAATACCTGAAAAGTAATGCAGTTAATCTTTAGCAATATTATGGATGGTTCATCCATTGCTAAAAATACCTGAGCCAAGTATGTAAAAATCTGCGATAAGAGATATTACTGTTGCTAAAAAGGCTGTGATAAATACAAGGATATTATTCCTGGTTTGTTTTGTTATCAGCCAGATAATTAAATAGCAGATCATGTACGTAAAAATGACCAGCAAGGTAAGAGGTAAAGAATATTGTACAAGGAATACTGATACGATACTGCTGATAATGCTTCCGCAAATCATTCCTATAATACAGCCCCATATTGTACGGGATGTAATGGCGGTGTTTTGTTTGGATTGTAATATTTGAGAGAATTTTTTATGCACTATATCATCAAGCTCATCTTCCGGGAAGATATCAGAATTAATGAACTTTCTTACAAATTCATAACTGGTTTCATTTGAAACAAGGCGATATATTTCTTTTGATATCCTGTCAAACTCCTTTTGACGGATTTGCTTTAACTCAATCTTCTTTTTAAAATGATCAATCCCTCCTCTTTGATCGATGGCAATTTGCATATCGGTGGTTGGTTCACCTGAATATTCCATCATAGCTGTATACGCTTCAATAAGCTCGTCATCAGAATAATCCAGGTAAGTCATTGGTAGTTTGTAATTAAAAATATGTGCCTGTCATCAGACAAAGCTAATTTATAATTAAAAGTTGATGTTAAGAACTGTCGCCTGAATATGAACTGAAGGGCCTACACGGGATGTGTATGATTTTTTGCATGTGCAAATACATTGGTGCGATGATGATTTTTTTTAAGTGGAACCATTTCCCCAGTTTGTATATAAGATTGTTTTCTTTTTAGCAGGTAAGTAACCAGCAGGGCACCTGCAACAGTTGCTGCAGCAGTAAGTATCAATGAAGTTTTCATAATGTTTTTATTTATGAAAGAGCAATAGGCGTGCCATTAAGCTCTTCTTATTTCAAACTTCCATATATAATATTCGTGATCTTATCTGTATAATCAAAGTGAGCATTGGGTGTTTGCTGTGTCATAATTAAACAAACCAGTTTTTCTTTAGGATCGGCCCAGTACGTTGTGCCGAAGTAACCTCCCCATGCAAATGAACCAGCATTCAGCATTTTTAAATTAGCTGATCTTTTGGATGCTAATGCAAACCCAAGGCAAAAATTATCATCTCCAAATACATTATCAGCTAACTGGGGACTTAACATCAGTTCAACGGTTCGCCTTCCCAGGATCTGTTTGCCATTATAGCTGCCTTTATTCAACAGCATTTGAAGAAAAACAGCATAATCAAATGCTGTTGAAGACAACCCTGCACCACCGGAAAAATAGCTTTTCGGAATGAGCGGATACTTAGGATCTATGTTTCTAAATGTGGGTGACCACTCAATGATCTTTTGATCTTTATCTTCTGTATAAACGGTTGTAAGCCTGGCCGCCTTTGTTGCAGGAACATTGAAATAAGTATCCTTCATGCCAAGTGACTCTCCACTTATTATTTCAATAAGACATCCGAGTAGATCAGTATTTAAACCATAGGTAAAACGCTCACCCGGATTATGAAGAAGCGGTAATGTTCCCAATGTCTTCATCTTTGATAACAGGTTTGCATTAATATACCCCAATCCCAATGGAATAGTATGTTTGGCATAAACAGCCTGCATGGTATCATTACCAATGTCAGGATAGTCTATACCTGATGTGTGCGTTAACAGGTCCCGGATAGTGATCTCACGTTTGGCTGGCGCAGTGGTAAAGCCTGAATCCAAAGGATTAAAACTCTTAATCAGCTTTGGGTTTTTGAACTCAGGTATAAAATCAGAAATATTCTGGTCAAGGTTCAGCTTTCCCTGCTCAAATAACTGCATAATGCCCAGGCTTGTAATTGCTTTGGTCTGGCTTGCAATTCTGAAAATAGCATCAGCCTGCATTGGCTTTTTAGCAGCAATATTTGAATATCCGCTTCCTTTGTAATAAGCCACCTGGTTATCTTTCACAATAATCACAACAGCGCCTGCCAGCCAGTTTTTATCTTCATACTGCTTCAATAGTGCATCGATCTGAGCCAGGCGTTCATAATGAATGCCCCTATGCTTTACTATTGTTGGCGAAAGGGTTTGAGCAATGGCAGTTTGCAAAGCAGAAAAGACAAGGAAGATGCTGAGTAACTTTTTCATGTGTCAGACTATTTATTATTAATTGAGTGTGTTGTGAAAACCCGTCAGGCAAGTATTTTCTAATTTTGTTCAAAGGACACGATCCATTCAATACCGTATTTGTCTCTGAAACAACCAAAATATGAACCCCAGGGACTATCACCAATAGGCCCTTCTATTTCTCCTCCTACTGAAAGCCCATTAAATAATTTGTCTGCTTCTTCTTTACTTTCTGCACTTATCACAATTTTACTCCTGTTCTCATTTTCGTTTGTTTTTCCCATAATTTCCGGAACATCATTTGCCATCAACATACTACATTTACCGATAGGCAAAGCAATATGCATAATTTTATTTTCTTCTTTTTCCGATACCGGGAATTCAGGACTTGCAAGGTCTTTAAAACGAATGATCTTTGTAAACTCTCCGCCAAATACTGATCTGTAAAAGGTAAATGCTTCTTCGGCATTTCCGTTGAAGTTAATGTGAGGATTGATAAGTGCCATAATTTTTTATTTTTCAGGTTGTTAATTTGTTTAATTTCTTTCGTAGTTTTTAGCTGCTTTTCATTCTAATTCTTCGCAACTGTGATGATGAACATGTAGCAGGGCAATTATTTTCAAAACGATATTTTCTTCGCTGTCAATACGCAAAATTTTATCAATGTCTTTAAGGTCAAAGTTCCATGTTGCATCCGGCAACATGGTGTCAATATGCAGTTTGAGTTTCTTTGCCTGCATTTTAGTTTTTACAGATGTTTTGAAAACGAAGATCATTTCTGTGATAAAGCTGCCAATAATTTTTCCAGGATATTCAATGTCATCGTAAATCCTTCCCTGAAGCGATCGTTAGCCATCATCTCCAGGGTGGCAAGATCTTTATATTTTATGGTCATCCTGAATGTTGTAACTCCGTTTGCTTCACTAAAATCCAGGTTATTTTCCGTCCCGTAAAATTCGGGATTGATATTTTCATCTTTGTCGCTGGAGCCGGAAATATATTTGAAATTTGTTTTCGGAGAGATCGAAGTAAAGTCCTGAACTGAAAAATACGCTTGCCCTTCGGGACTTATCATTTTAAAAAATCTCCGCCCTCCAACTTTAAAGTCCATAGATATTGTTTCTGTTGTCCAGGGTTCAGGTGTACCCCATTGGTCAAGTATTTCTGCTTTTGTAAAAGCGTCCCATACAAGCGCATGGTCAGCATCAAATTCCCTGGTTATGTAAACCGTTTTTGCTGTTTTATCAACGGTAAAATCAAATAGCAAATTGTTGTTCATTTTTTATGAGCGTTTAAGATAACCAAAATCATTTTTTAGATAAAGTTGCCAGCAGGCTTTCCAGGCTTTTCAATGTCATCATAAATCCTTCTTTGAAGCCCATTTCGATCATCTTCTCCATGCGCTCAAGCGATTCATTATAAATAGTAACACTCACTTTTGTCCTTCCGTTTTCTTCGCTGAAATTCAGATCCCATTCAGAACCCGGCAATTCAGGATTTTCATTTTCGTCGGCAAAAGCATTCAGGAATTTGAAATTTGTTTTCGGACTGATAGAACTGTATTTCTGAACAGACCAACGTTCCTGTCCTTCAGGGCTGACCATCGCATAAAATCTTCGTCCACCCGGTTCAAAATTCATCACTTTTGTTTTTGAGGACCAGGGTTTAGGTGCCCACCATTGATCAAGAATTTCGGGTTTGGTAAAAGCATCCCATACCAGCGCAAGATCAGCATCAAATTCCCTGTTTATGAATGCTGTTTTTTTTGATTTGTCCAGGGTGAAATCAAATAGTAAGTCGTTCATTTTTTTTGCTTTTTAAGTGTTGATAATACTTTGTCAAGTTGATTGAAACGGGTTTCCCAGATCTTTCTGAACTGGTCTATCCATTTATCGATCTCTTTCATTTTTTCAATTTCAAGCGAGTAATAAATTTCCCTGCCTTGTTGTTGTTGTTTTACCAGTTCGCATTCTGTAAGTATGCGAAGGTGTTTGGAAACAGCCTGCCGGGATGAATGAAAATGCTCTGCGATCGCATTTGGTGTCATCGCCTGTAACATAATAAGTGTTATGATGGCCCGTCTTGTAGGGTCTGCTATTGCCTGGAAAATGTCTCGTCTCATGTTGCTTAGATTTTCTTTTGTGAAACTAATCGGTTGCAAATATATGTGCAACTTTTCGGTTTCGCAAATTTTTTCGCAAAATATTTTTTCAGAGAAAAAAAATCATGAGTTTGGAAGGTTCATTCGGAGTGGCTCATAGACGCAACAACGATGGAGGAATTATTCGCCAGCCAGCCTGGTACAAAACTGGTGTTGTGCGTTGTTTTATCTATCAAGTTGACCTGGTTCAACAAACCGTAAAGTGTTAGAAGCAATTGAAGTTTTCCCACTCTCATCAATTAACCAAAACGTACTTTCATATTCATCTTTGTCTGACACGGGTTCGTTTGCAAATCGGAATTCCCCCCAACACATATTGTGTCCAAGCTCCAGGACTCCAAATTTGTATGTAAGATAGCAGGTGTCCATTACCCCTGTTCTTTTGTTTTTAAGAACCGCTTTGATAAGTAAAGGAGATCTTGCTAAAGCGTTTATACTAAAGATCACTTTCACATCCGGACCACACCCATAAGGATAATATTGTTTCCGGATTATTTTAGGCTGGCTGATCCAGGCAGGTAAATAACTATCAACGGATTTTTGGACAACCCATTTTCTTATGGGAGATTCATTATTTGAATTTGCTTGTGCCTTAGTTTGTTTGTTATGGGGTTGATTATAAAAAAGCCCATATTCGGTATCGTCAACGAGCGGAGCCCCTGCTTTTAATATTACCTGTTTGAGATTTACTCCGTTACAAATTTGAATAACTGTTAGAAAAATTTTTACTTTCCCATTTACTTGTCTTAAGTAAATGAAATTTTTACTTAAGACTTTTGCCAAAAAATTTGGATCACTACTATTTATAACAATGATACTATTGTTTGAGATCGTTTTTCCAATAGGCCAAATTACCTGGATACCATACTCTAAACAATCTGCTTTCGAAATGATAGCAGAAACGATCAAGCTTATTGAAAGTAGTAGTGTCTTCATAAAAATAATGCACAACACATAAATATACGCAACTCCATATCCGGAAACCTTCACTTCATCCAGCTCTGCCCTTTCAGTTATCGAGTATTACTTCTTCATCTATGATCTTTAAGAAAAGATATGTTTTTTTGGCCTGGCTTCCTGGAACTGTGCACAGAATTTTTGCAGCTTTAAAATTGTTTACAAATGTTACCCGCCAGGTTTCGGTAGTTTCATTTATACCCAGCCACATTATTGAAAGAAGGCCCTTATTAAAAGTGTAAGTTCCCCTGCGGAAATCTCTTTGCCAGACATCTTCAAAAGCTAACCCGCTGCCTTGTTGTATATATCCGTCCTTTCTGATCAAAAGCTGGGTCTTATTAACCGGATCCTTATATATCCGGGAGCCCACAATTTCTTTCTGTTGAGAAAAACAAGCACCTGGGAACAATAATAAAGAGGCGATAACAAAACTGCTTTTCATAAGGGTTATTTTATGATAGATTCAGCGAAGCTATTTTAATTTACTTTTTAAAGTACACAATGAATCTATATTGAGGCCAATTTCTGATTGATAAAAATCTGAATTGCTGATCTGGCTCAATGGTAATTTTTTGTATTCCAGCATCAAACAATCACAATAAGTATCAATGTTGTTTGTCTTTGACAGCTCTGAATTTTTTACCTGGTTATATATGTTTTCACGTACGCTTTTTTCAACCGTTTCTGTCCAATGAAAATTTTTCACCGGCATCATACACTCATTCATTTCAAGTTCATAAAAATCCGGGGAAGAGCTGAGCTCTGCGATTATCTTATCAATATCTCCTTTTATCAACTGGGCAGAGAACCTGCTTGTGATCTTTGAATCGCTTGTGAGTTTTCCTACCACACATGTACAATACTGCCGTCTCTCCTTTTGGTCTGGAATTATATTCCTTGATCCGTTCATGAATGCGGCAATATCTACTTTTACGCCATTTGATGTAATGATGTCAGGCTCCGGCTTAAAAGATCTTAAACCAAAAAATGCAAAAACAACAAAGCCGCCTGCGGCAATAAAAAAGTATTTTAAAAATTGAACAGAACGTATTTCAAACTTTTCTTTTGAAAGGCCGCTACCGATGAGCCATGCTGCAAATACTATCATGACCAGGCATCCAATAAGAATTCCCGGGGATAAATAACTTGAAAGCTGGTTACTGGCGCTTATATATTCAGTTCCTGCTCCATAAAGAATAAGGATACCAAAAATGATCTTAAAAGTCTTCATGTTTATTGGGGTATTCTTTTGTTACTAATTCCCCTTCCATACATTGTTACTGAAATCCATATCCGGGAAAACCCTTTCCTCATCCAGTTCTACCTTTTTCACTTCTTCAGTGGTAGGCAGTTTTACTTTCCAGGTATTGGTATTGTTCCATACTTCTACGGGTAATTTAACCGTTCCTTTTGTACCGCTTTTTGTTTCGTAGCTGATGTAAACCGGCATGGCCATCTGGTCGAGGTTGGCAATGGTTACAACGGCGCCATTGGCTGCAGCATCTTTATCATATTTAACCGATACAATAGCCTGGTCAAGTTTATAATTCTCGATGAACCAGCCCTTCCAGAACCAGCCGAGGTTTTCGCCCGCTGCATTATCCATCGTGCGGAAAAAATCTGTGGGCGTTGGGTGCTTGTAAGCCCATCGCCTGATGTATTCTTTAAAGGCATAATCAAAGCGCTCGGGGCCGATGATCTCATTACGTAATAATTCCAAACCCAGGCCCGGTTTAAAATACAGTGCCAGGCCAATGTTTCCTTCCTTCATGGCATCGGGAGTAAGCATGATGGTCTCTGTTTTGGCACCAAATAAATAACCGGTCAGGTTTGCCATACTTTGCGGCTGGCCCTTATATTCCCCATTATTAAAATCATCATCGGCCAGGCTGTTGATGAAGGTATTAAAGCCTTCATCCATCCAGCCGTACTTGCGTTCGTTGCTTCCTACGATCATAGGGAACCAGGTATGACCAAATTCATGATCGGTAACACCAAACAGATCATCTGTCTGGGCTTTTGATCCGCAAAAAACAATACCGGGATATTCCATACCACCAATATTGCTTGCCACATTCACCGCTGCCGGGTAAGGGTATTCAAACCAGCGCTTGCTGTAATTTTCAATACTGCCTTTGGTGTATTCTGTGGAGCGGCTCCATCCTTTTTGTCCGCTACTTTCAACCGGATACACACTGATGGCCAGTGAGGTTTTGCCACTGGGTAAATTTATTTTAGCAGCATCCCATATAAAACCCTTGCTGCTGGCCCAGGCCACATCACGTGCATTGTTTATTTTATAATGCCAGGTAAGCGTAGCCGCTGATGGCCGTGATGCAGGATCGGTAACTTCCGATTCGGTACGTATCATTACGGTCTTATCACTTTTTTTTGCCTGTGCCATGCGGCTGAGCTGTGTAGGTGTTAATACATCTGCTTCGTTCAGCAGCTCGCCGCTGCAAACCACGATGTGGCTGGCGGGTGCAGTAATGTTCACATCAAAGTCGCCATACTCTAAATAGAATTCACTGGGCCCCAGGTATGGCGCTGTGTTCCATCCTTCTACATCATCAAACACACACATGCGTGGGTACCATTGCGCCACGGCAAAAATATTTCCGTTCTTTGTTTTTAATATACCGCAACGGTCGGCGCCGTACTCCGGCAAGGTGAATGAAAAATCAATTTTTATTTTGATGACGTCGCCACCGGGTTTTAATGATCTGGGTAAACGTATCTGCATGCGGGTATCGGTGATCACATAATCTGCAGTCGTATTCTCATTCCCAAGTTTTACAGCGCTGATATTGAATCCGCCATTAAAATTGCTCTTGCTATCGCCATAACGGCTTCTTGCCCCAAGTGGCATACGGGCCTGCCCCCTGCTTTCTTTATTGAAAAGGTTCTGATCAAGCTGCAACCATAAAAAAGACAATGCATGCGGACTGTTATTTTTATAGGTGATGACAACCGAACCGGCGATCACATTCGTAACATCATTCAATGTTGCATTGATCTGGTAGTCGGCTTTATTTTGCCAGTAGCCCACATTGGGTTCGCCGGTGGCAGCCCTGCTGATGGTACCGGTTGTTGTATAAAAAGTAGGCCCAAATAATGCATGCGGATCGTACTTTGATTCCATTATAATATCATCCTGTGCCTGCACGCTAATTGCAGAAACGAGCAGCAATAAACTGCTTATTATTTTAGTCATAAATCTGAATTTTGATACCGAAGTTAAGATAAATAGGGCAGCATGAAATGTGCCGGGAAGTTGAGTTGTATTATTGCCAATCTTTTAACAAAGCTCTTGACCTGTTTTTTATGGTGGGATCATCTTCAGTTTGGTTGGGCAATGTTATCATCAGCTGCAGGTAAGCTATTGCTTTGGCTTTATTATCATTGTCTTTATATGCCCTGGCCATTTCGTAATAGTTCAATAGAAATTCGGGCCTTAATGCACGGGCTTTTTCAAAAGAAGCGATGGATTGCTTTAGCGTGGCGGGAGGCAACGCACCGTAAAATAATTTTACCAGGCCTCTTTCAATGCTGTTTAAATTACTGATCTCGTATTGCCATCTGCCCAGTACATGCCAGGCCTTAAAATTTTTTGGGTCACCGGCAATGGCAGCATCCACATATTTCTTTACTTCTTTGGCATTATCAATTTTATCCCTGCCGCTTTTACTCATGGATGAGCGGCCCAGGGCAATGGCCATCACGCAATTGGCTTCGGAGTTTTTGGGATCAACCTTTAAAGCGGATTCTGCATAGATCACGGCAGCTTTGTAGTAGTCGCTTCTTAATTTAGTGTTTGTGGTTTCACGCTGGCCTATACGGCTGCACAATTCGCTGCACTTGTTCAATGCATAAATATTGGTAGCGTTGAGCTTCAACACTTCTTTGAATTTTTTAAAAGCTGCTTTTTCATCGGGAATAAATTCAAGCCGGTTACCTTCTGCAATGAGTGCATTGATATCCTGCGAAAAAGCCAACATGCTTTGGCAGGCAAATAGTGATATAAGGAGTACGAATTTCAGTTAAAAATCTTTTTTATAAGTAACGCTCACAGATCCTTCCATATTTGATATGGGTGGATTTTTTTTCTCCACAGAAATAGTTATTGAATTTATACGATTATCAAATGCACGTATATCTTCCGCCAAATCCTGTACCAAAGTTTCCAGTAAAGGAGTTGTTTTTTGCATCCTTTGTTTTACTATTTCATAAACAGCAGCGTAGTTAATGGTTTGTTCTAAACTTGTTATTTGTTGATCTGTATCAAAAGAAAGTGAAGCATTTATTTCAAAAGTATTTCCTAAGATAGCTTCTTCTTTATACACACCATGAAAAGCATGAAAAATTAAGTTATGGAAGTTGATCGTAAACATCAAATACGAATGGATAATTTAATAATGGATAATTGATAATGCCTTCCCGGCAAAGTGATTTCATAATTGTTGATATGCAATAGGTTTAGAAAATTATCCATTATCCACTAACCAATCATCAATTAATGCAAACCCTTCTCACTCAAATATCTTTCCGCATCTAAAGCAGCCATGCAACCTGAACCTGCTGCAGTTACAGCCTGCCTGTAAATTTTATCCTGCACATCTCCCGAAGCAAACACTCCTTCTACATTTGTTTTAGATGTGCCCGGGATTGTTTTTACATAACCTGCTTCATCCATATCTATCCAGCCTTTAAAAATATCTGAATTGGGCTGATGGCCAATGGCTACAAAAAAAGCGCTTACCGGAATTTCCTGCTTCTCCCCTGTCTGGTTATTTTTTATACGCACCCCTTCTGTTTTTTTATCTCCCAGTATTTCATCAGTTTCACTGTTCCAGTAAACTTTAATATTTCCTGTGTTCAGCACTCTTTCCTGCATCACTTTGCTGGCCCGCATTTCGTGCCTGCGAACGATCATATGCACCTGCGAACATATTTTAGACAAATAAAGCGCTTCTTCTGCTGCAGTATCGCCGGCACCAACAATAGCCACTTCTTTTCCTTTAAAGAAAAAACCATCACATACGGCACAGGCGCTTACACCATAGCCATTAAGACGCTGCTCACTTTCAATGCCCAGCCATTTGGCGGATGCACCGGTTGATATAATAAGGGAATCTGTTTCAATCCATTTCTCTTCATCAATCTCAACCCTAAGCGGCCTTGTTGAAAAATCAACTTTTGTTGCCAGGCCGTACCTGATATCGGTACCCATACGTTTTGCCTGGTTCTCAAAATGAACCATCATGTCCGGGCCCTGTATCCCATCCGGGTAGCCGGGATAATTCTCTACTTCGGTTGTAATGGTTAACTGTCCGCCGGGCTGAATGCCCTGGTATAAAACGGGGTTCAATCCTGCTCTTGATGCATAAATGGCCGCTGTGTATCCTGCCGGCCCCGATCCTATTATTAAACAATGTACTTTTTCTGCTGACATAAAATTCTATTGCTGATTATTTCTTACGAATGTAAAGGAATATTTTTTACTAGGAAGGGTTAACGTGCTATAACTGTTCCCACTATGGATGCATAACCACAAAATGAACCTAGTGCGCCATTACTGATATTGCCTAAAACCTTGCCTGGCTGCGAAAAAGGATTGCCAATACTTTGCTGGTTGAATTCCCAGGTATTCCAGAAAGTAAATGTTGCTTTATCAATATTCGATAGTTTGAAAGAGATGGTATCTCCCCTGGCAAAAAATCTTTCATCACCGGTTGGTGGCGGGTTGTTGCGGTCAACACCCGGATCAACCTGGCCCTGGTAAGTAGTACCATCCACCACTTCATCATTAAAAACAGAATTAAAACCCGGTAAAAAACGTTCACTGTTCTTCTTTGTAAAATACCGCACATAATTACCCAATCCCGGTGGATCAATGGCCCTTACCATCAATATCCTTTTTGACGTATCAACATTTGGTGGCGGTGGCTTTGTCCAAAGGCTGTCGAAGATCTTTGCCAGTGGTGGAATGGTTGTTTTAGCCGTATAAACCTGTCCATCAACTTTAATTGTAAGATTGTATTGTTTGTTAAACTCACCAATAAAAGCAGTAGCCAGGTTTGAAGAATCAATGCCATAATAATAGATCGAATAACCATTGCCCAGTGGTACAGCATATTCCTTAAACTTATGGGTAACTGTGCCATTGCTCATGGTTACCTCTGCATTATGTATAAATGAATTGGCCAGTATATCAACACTGATGGCGCTGAAAAAACTAAGGCTACGGCTGAGTGCTACGGTTGGCACCTGGCCGTTCTCTATCTGTGCATCCACAACCAAAATCGGTTCGGCATATTTTAAATCGAAATCAATATCCTTTTCGCAGGAAATAAAGATGGTGCTTAAAATAAAAAGGAAGATCAGTTTCTTCATTGGGACTACAAAAATAAATAATGAAAGCCTGAATTCAATCATGAGGCTGTTAATATTAATAACAAATCAAGTTCGCTAAAGTTCAGCATAAAAAAATCCTCCTGCTTTTGGCAGAAGGATCTATTATCATTTTCAAAGATTGTATTAACCTAAGTAAGCCTTTAAAGCACCACTGTAACGTGCCTTCTGCAAACGTTTGATGGCCCTTTCCTTGATCTGGCGGATACGTTCTTTGGTCAGATCGTATTTCTGTCCGATCTGCTCAATGGTAACACCATTTTCGCCATCCAAACCAAAATAAGCATTTACGATCTCTGCCTCACGTGGACTTAAAGATTTTAACACCCTTCGGATCTCATTCTTCAATGAATCGTGCATTACGTCCTCATCGGTCTCATCACCACCTTTCAGCAGATCGCCCATGGCTACATCTTCAGCTTCATGCACAGGGGCATCCAGGGAAGTATGACGGGTGTTGCTTTGGAAGATGTTGTTGATCTCTGTTTCACTCATCTCCAGTAATTCGGCTAATTCTTCGGTTGATGGCTCACGCTCATGTTCCTGTTCAAAAGCCATGTAAGCTTTATTAGCTTTGTTGTAAGTGCCAATTTTGTTTTGTGGCAAGCGGACTAATCTGCCCTGCTCTGCCAACGCCTGTAGTATAGATTGGCGAATCCACCACACAGCATAAGAAATGAATTTGAAACCTTTGGTTTCGTCGAAGCGTTGTGCCGCTTTGATCAAGCCGAGGTTACCCTCGTTAATTAAATCACTAAGAGAAAGGCCCTGGTGCTGGTACTGCTTAGCCACAGATACCACAAAACGAAGGTTGGCCTGCACCAATT